>ERZ1292637.611-Hain-H14-01um-R3-611-length-18905-cov-5_pt1 | contig 18905 bp, 27 predicted proteins | sample MGYA00564405_ERZ1292637 | MGnify/ENA primary metagenome ERZ1292637 (study PRJEB36523, sample SAMEA6512645) | groundwater metagenome | collected 2019-01-09 | study: AquaDiva: Metagenomics assemblies of 32 groundwater samples | reverse complement strand
ATGGAGTCGATCACTTGCATCGGCTGCGGCCATACGAGCCGAGGGAAGCTCATGAACGAGACAAGTAAACCGATGGATCTTGAGGAACTCCGGAAGGCTCGGGACACGGTATTCGAGGCGATCGGCTGGCGGAAGGTCCCTGGTGGATGGAAGTGCAACAACTGCACCGGAATAAGGGGTGCGACCGCAAAGTGGTAGTCCCTAGGTAATCTTCTCGGCAGAAGATAAATGAAACACTTCAACGAGGACTTCCCGCACAGCGACCCATGGTATTGTTGCCTGGGGTGCTGGCGGGTCATCACGTTCCTGCTGCTCGGAGCGATGGCCGCTGGCTTCGCACTACGTAATCTTATCTGCGGAAGATAAATATGACCAAGGACGAGAAACTACGGAAGATCATCCGAGACGATGTTTCGGCTGGCTTCTTTCACGAGCTTAAAAACCAGCTCTTCCAGAACTCAAGGTACATCAGGGCCCTGAATGCCCATCCGGACTTCTGGCCTCAGGTGATCGAGGAGATGGTCGAGCTCCAGCTTCCGTATTACAAAACTGTCAGCGATGCCGCAGTCGACAAGGCGTTCGACTTCTTCACTTCCGATGCAGGCAAGGAGTGGTTCAAGTTGTCTGGGCAGTACACCCTGAAGCTCAACGAGCTGATCCCTCCGTTTGTGGATGACCTCGTCAAGCGGCTGAAAGCCCTGAACTAGTAATCTTCTTGGTGGAAGATTAGGAATCCAGCGGATTTACGCCTGCATCCAGGAGGAGACGGCTCTGAAAGCCGTCCCAACGGCTGCCAGACGCGCTGCACCCTTCACGGCGGCAAATTTCTCCGGAATAAACACTTCCACAGCTAGGATAGCCGCCAAGCCCACGATAACATCAGCTCCCGAAGCCTTCTGTGGGGCTCCAGCAAGCCGGGGGAGGAATCTCTTGAGGAGTTCCGCGCGGACTTCTTCCCGGATCGCCCGTTCTTCGAGCGCCGCCACGGTGGCCCTATACTGACGCGCGAGCTTCTGGGCCTGGGCGAGATCGTTCGAGACAGCGGATAGGCTCGTAGCGTGCGTCTCTTGGAGTTTCTGGATATATCCGTCCAGAGAAGCGAGCTTCTTCCGGAGGGCCCGGATCATGCCCTCCTGAACCACTTCGTTAGAAATGTCGGGGAGTTCGACCGAGAACTCTTCGGTGTAATTACCCACGAAGACCTGGGACATGCCCTGTTCGTGGATGGTCGGAGATCCACCACCACCGACGGACGCCGATCCACCCCCCATCACACTTGAAGCTGGAGCCGGCGCGGGAACCAAGAGCCCGTAACTGATGTAGCTCTCGTTCGTGGATATATTTAGAGCCGAAGGGTCATAGGTTAAATGTTCGCCCACAAGATAGAAGGCAGGATAGCTCATGCACTTGGCCCTATCGCCATTATAACCTCCGACCAGATTTTTTGGCTAGATCCAAGCTTGACTTCGATGGAGATCATATACAGGACAGGGGCACCTCCCGCTGCAATAGCGGACGTGGTGAACTGCCCATCGTAGATCCCAGTAGCCCCAGGGCGGTTCGTGATGACCGGTGCGTCGTAGACGACAAACGGCCCAGCCCCCGTCGCCTGGTACACGATACACGTCGGATCCACGTCGGCGTCTGCGAAGAAGATCCAGTCCGTGATCGCTATGGAGAACGCTTGGAGGGCACCGGCCTTCACGACGTCCGCCACGACCACCTGAACATTGACGTTTTCCCCGGCGGGGGGCTGAAGAAATGAGTCCGTCGCGTGCGCTACAGCCGACGACTTCTTAAGAAGCGAGTTTGTGGAATGCTGTTTTTCGACAAGCCCAGCCACATAGGAGTCCGTCGTGTGAACGGCGTTCACGGTCCCAGTAATCAGAGAATCCGTCGCGTGCGTCTTGGCGACGGTCGACTTGAGTAGGCTGTCGGTAGTGTGGGTCTTGCCGAGAGCCGCCTTCACCAGGGAGTCGGTTGAATGAACGGCGTTCACTGCCCCGGACATCAGGGAGTCCGTCTGGTGACCGATACCTAAGGTCGCCTTGAGCAGAGAATCCGTCGCGTGCGTCTTGGCGACGGTCGACTTGAGTAGGCTGTCGGTAGTGTGGGTCTTGCCGAGAGCCGCCTTCACCAGGGAGTCGGTTGAATGAACGGCGTTCACTGCCCCGGACATCAGGGAGTCCGTCTGGTGACCGATACCTAAGGTCGCCTTGAGCAGAGAATCCGTCGCGTGCGTCTTGTCTGAAGCCGCTTTCAGGAGCGAGTCCGTCGTGTGGGTCTTGTCGAGAGTCGCCTTGAGCAGAGAATCCGTCGCGTGCGTCTTGTCGAGAGCTGCTTTCAGGAGGCTGTTGGTGGTATGGGTCTTTTCTGTAATCGGCTTGATGGCGATCGTCTGGGCGACCCACTCCTCGACGGCCGCCATGGCCATGACGCCAGGGTTTTCCGAAGAGGCATTCGACTGAAGTGACGCCACGGCGACGAGACAGGACGACGTGCTGGATGCGCTTTGCTGCTGAAGGACCGCGGAGTAGCCAGTACTCCAATAGGTCGCGGTGTCGTCGTCGTCGTCAGCCGCAAAGAACTCGAGCCATAGGAAATCCTGCACGGTACCGGGGTTGCAGTTCGGTGGGTTCGGAGAGGCGTCCGCCCCCGTCGCCGCCGTGCCCTTCGTGATGTCCGTGGCGATGTCGGTCACGCCGTGATTTTGGACGCGCGCCGACACGCAGGCGACGTCCTGGCTGTTCGTGCTCGCAAATACCGGGCTTCCCTCTCCCCCCGTCGCGATCCTTCCCCAGATCTCGCCCTGAACAAGCGTTCCGTTGACGGCCGTGTCGATCTTCGTGAAGGTTGGGCCGCTGGATTGTGTGATGGTGCCTACGCCGTCATGGGCTATAAAGATGAGGAGGAGCTCCCCGGCAACGATGCCTGCGGGAAGCGCAACCGTGAAGCTCGCGCTGGACGTGTCTGCCGTCCCAACAGGAGTGCCGACGACAGATGGAAATCCCACGAACTACTCCTCGAAGGGTCTGAGCTTCGGGGCGTCGAAGATCGGATGGTTCTCTCGGAACCTTCCAGCAAGTTCCACGCGACCCGTGTCCTCGAAGACGTAGGCGATGGACTGGATGCACTCGCCGGCCACCGTACGGCGCCAGCCAACAAGGTAGACAACCTTGGAAGGCCTCTCTTCGTCGACACGCTGCCAGCAGCGACGCCGATAGATCAGCTTCTGGTCCGGATCCAGGTGGAGGGTGAGGACGGGCTTGCGAGTTTCCTGGTCCCAGAGCGCGAAGGATTCGATCTCGTCACGGCGCTCGAGGTTGTCGGTCGAAAGCTCCTTCCCGTCGGTGAACTGGTTGATGACGGAGCCGTCTTTGTACTGTGCCGCCCAGAGAATCTTCATTGTATTGCCTAGGTCCTCGCATTGTATTGCGCAATCAGGAACGCGAATGGTGGAGCTACTTGACGGCGCTGATCCGATCCGGCCTGATCCAGCGGCAGCGCCCCTTCTTCCCGAGGCCCTCGCAGGTCGACCCGGCCTTGACCTCGGCGTTGAACTCGACGGCGATCGGGTACCCGACCCTCAAGGGGACGTCCAGAATCACACCGTTGACTTCGAAGCCTTCGACCTTCACCTTCATTCCCCTCTTGAAGGCGGCGTCCACCTTTGTGGCGGTAGTTCCGAAGAGCTTGGCGACTTCGTCGCGCGTCATCGTGCCTCCTAGGTCTCGTCGTAACGCCAGGTGAACGTCTCGGACCCCGTGGCTCCTGGAGCGGCCGTGGTCCCGACTTCCGTCTGGTAGACCCAGTGGTCTCCGAACTGTCCGGTGGTCGGATTCGAAATGGTTCCCGTGAGAGCCTTCGGGGAGGCGCTCGTGAACGAGAAGACGTCGGCCGGGGCTTCGTCGAGGCCGCTGTGATTCGCCTGGAGGAGCTGCGTCCCAGTCGTGCCGGGGGTCCCGGTGGCCTCGCGGTAGCCGGCGGCGGCGCCGGTCGAGGCCTTGGCACCCTTGCAGGTGACGCCCGTGCCGAAGCCGTTGGCGCCGTCCGTAAACCAGCGCAGATTGTCGATCGTCCCGGCCGGGGTGACGGTGACATTCAGGCGTGTCGTTACCCAGTACGAATAGTTCGTGCCCGCCGCCGGGATCCTGATCGGGTTCGACGTGCCGGCGGTGGTGTGGGTGTCCTCGGCGTTGGCTCGCGTGTTGATCGCGGTGATATCGGTGGAAGTCGGCCCGGCTCCGGTCTTCCGGACGATTTGTACGGTTGCGGCCATCTCTACCCCTCTACCTCTCTATCAATCTTATATACCCTCCTATGAGGTGTCTATGTATTTCAATTGTGTCTTAGAGCGGTCATAATGAGTTGTGTGGGCTCGTAGATCTTAGGTAATCTTCTGGAAAGAAGATAAATGACCGAGCAGCAGTTCTGGAAGGGCAAGTTTGTAGATCGGGAGTGGCTGAAGACGCTCTTACGCGACGGCTTCAAACGCTGCGCCAAGCAGGACGTCGAAGCCGTGCTCGGCTCCCTGGTCAACGACATCGAAGAGTACGTCGCTGGGGAGGTTCTCCTGAATACGGGAGAGGCGATGGGCATGGTGATCGGCGAGCTCCAGAAGTCAAAAGATCTCTGGAAGACGTTCGCTGACGGCATCGCAAAGCATCAAATCGAGAGGCGCTCTGCCCAGCTGAATCGCGAGGAGGGGTAGGATGAGCGAAACCGAAGACTTCGACCCGTTCGACCAGTCAGGCAGTCTGGAAATACCATCTCCAGCAAACACGCAACTCTCAGAGGAGGCCAGGCAGATCCAGGCGCGCTCCGAGGCCTTCCGAGATCTCAGTGATCGCTTCTATATGCTCTGGTGGAATCTTCCGGGAATGACCCTCCGTCAGGTTGACCGGGATATTCAGGACATGTTCCGGATGTACATGGACCTGGCGCCGTCGATGGGCGTCTCCAGAAACGGGATCCAGGAGCTCCGGGAGTGCTGCGGCCGGAAGAGGGCTTGGCCGGATGGTCTCTCGATAGAAGAGGAACGGCTTCCACGGGAAAAAGATCCGGTTCTTGGCTGGTGTCCGGGAGACATCGTTCGCAGGATAACACGGCTGCTCGGCGTACCCTACTGCGCAAAATGCGATCAACGCCGGCGCGCGATCAACGCCTTCTTCGGGTGCGGCGGCGCGTGACATGTTTCTCTGCCACCCATGCCACGCAAGGTCGACGTGCCGAGCCGCCATCCACGTCGACATCCTTCGTCGCAAATGCGAAGCATGCGGGTTCCTGGCGGACTGCTTCGGCTGCGATCCCGCGGTGATCATCGAGCGACGCTCGTTCAATGCGGGCCATCTGCTGGAACGCTACAAAAACACGAGGCAGCTTCCAGCGTACAGAAAAATAAAGATCTGATTTGACGTATGCAGATTTCTGCATATACTTCCGATATCACCTACTCCCACCGAGGCTGGGGTGGAAGTATTAGCTGTCAAAGAGCTTGGATGCTTGGATGAACAGTAACGAGCGTGATTACCAGGATGTCTGCGCGGAAATGATAGACCAGACGCTCGCGCTCGCCTCTCGGGTGGCCGCAAACGCCGTGAAGCGCGGTATCCCGTACCGGATGGCCTGCCATGCGGTCCAGGTCGCGATCTACCAAGGCCTGTTCAGCGCCACGCTCCGGACGATGAAGAACGAGAGGAACATGCCGTCGAGCTTGAAGATGGAGGAGGCGTTCGTCACGCCGACACACCACGAATCAGTCGCTCACGAGGTGGTGAAGGTGATCTTCGACCATCTTCAGGTGGTCGACCGTCGCTTCATCTGGGCGATGAACATCGTCAAAAGGAAGAGGACAGCGCAAGACCACTGAAATCTTTCCTTACTACTATACTCCAGGTTCCTGCGGCCCGGGAAGCAATCACCCGGGCCGTCTTATTTCTCGTGCAACACGGGTCGGCTCGTGACATAATTGATCCATGCCGCTCCCCAAGACACCCACCAACATCCACTTCCTGGACAAGGATTCGAAGATCATCGACGACGTGGTGTTCAAGAGGCGGGAGACCGGGTACCAGCCCTCCACCGAGTACTACCCGACCATGCGCGCAGTCAAGTGCTCAAAGTGCGGGGGAATCGGCGTCTGCGAGTTCCTTGGGGGCCTCAACCTGAAAGAGGCCGACCGGGTCATGGATGGGAAATCGATCCGAGGAACCTGCCTCAAATGTGGAAAGATGGTCGACCTCGTCCCGCTTCCGGTGAACGATCCGGAGAACCAGAAAGTCAAGCTCTACTACCATATCCAGCAGTCCCTGGACGAGGCGGTTCGCCGCGGAGAGCGTCTCGGCCCGACCGGCATGATCTGGCCGCTTGAGAGAGTCCGCGAGTGGGAGAGGTGGAAGCGTGGAGAAGCAGCAGCACAATAGTCTGCACCTGGTGAACGAGCCCCCAAGCGGCCGTGAAGGCACCGTGTTCGACAAGCCGGCCCCCACCGGACCTCCGTCACCTCCCGTGCGCGCGATCCCCCCTCATTTGCAAAAGGTGATCCTGTTTTTCGAGGGGATCATCGCGGACGAGGGGTTGCTCCTAGACCTCTGCGTCGACCGGACGGTCGGGATCGTCGAGTACAACTACCGGAAACGTCTGGTCGGTCAGGACTTTTTCGGAGATCAGCCGACGCCGGCACACTTCGTCAGCATGGCCGCGCCTCTCGCGACGGAGCTCTACAAGCAGGTACTCGCCTCGATCATGGATCGGAAGGACGAGTATGGAAGGCTTCTCGCCGAAGCGCAGGAGGAGATGACGCGTGGAGCGCGGACGACTACACCTATTCTCACCCCGTAGGCGATCCGTCGGACGCCTTGAGCTTGCATTCCAGCTCGTCCGCAAGTTCGTATCTCTCACGAAGCCGTCTCTAGCTTGGACCAAACTCTCCGTCGGCTGTCGAGAGATCATCCTCTTTCGGAAGGTTAATCCGGGGCGCGTCGGACAGCGGAGCCTGATGCACACGTTTCATCATCAGAACACCATCTGTGCGCTCTCGCTCGTCGAGCGCCTTCCGGGAGAATACCTGTTCGGGCTCCTTCTTCACGAGTTCGGACATCTCGGGTCGGGAGGAGGGGAGCGCGAGGCGGATCGGTGGATTCTAGATAATTTCGGGATCAGGATTCACTACGTTGGGGACTTGGACCTGGAGTGGGTGGACTACTCAACGATCGCATCCATCGTCGTATCGGTTACTCCTCCTCGCCGTCGAAATCCTCCCTCCGGCCGTCAGCGGAGTCCTCGTCATCGCTGCCCCCGCCCTCTTCGTCGTCCTCCAGAAGCTCCCAGTGAGTCTCTCCTTTGAGGCGGAACTCGAAGGAGTCCCCGCTGCGCCGAAGTTCCGCGATATTGTCGAGCTCTTCCTCGTCGAGCTCCCACTCGTCTTCCAGTTGCTCCATGAGGTCGTCGAACTCTGGAGACCCTCGACGGGCTGATTTCGATGAAGTGCTCCTGGTTGCCGGCGCAGGATTCGACCTCATTCCGACCGCCTCGAGACGCGCACGAAGATTCTCATCGGTGATCATACCCAGCTCGCCATCTCCTCCAACCAGTCGATCAATTTCCCCTCCGGGAGCCCTACGAGGGTGGCCGCCTGGAACACGTCGGCCTCGCTGAATTCCATGCCGGACTGTAGGATTTCCAGCTGCAGCAACGTTCCGGCGTCGACGAGCAGTTCATCGTCCTCCGGAGGGTTCGTCTGGTACCGCTCTTTCACACGGCGGACGATCTGGGTAAGATCTGCGTTCATACTTCCTCAGTGGGTCAGGTAATTGACCGGCTTCTGCGGGGCGGACCAGCAGACCCGGCACTCCGCAGCCGCGCAGGAGTGCTCCTCATCTCCCTCGTAGGCGGGACAGTTCCAGACCGGCGCCTCCATCCGACCATCGATCGAGGTCGACCCTCCGGCCATGCCCCGGATCATTGGCGGCGGAGCCGAGGTGAAGAGCGCGGATGGACGGAGAGAGAGATTCCGGGGCGGCGGGTAGTTCGAGAACAGCTCCCGCCACTTCGCGTAGACCCACTGTCGGGTCGGCGCCCAGAAGCGGACTTCGGGGAGCTGGTGGCAGATCTCGACCCAGGCTTTGTAGTAGTCCGGACTGAAGAAGTCTCCGGAATCGTGGATCCGGAAGAATCGGTTCGAGACCAGCTTCGCTCCGAGAACGCGCTCAACGTCAGGATCCCGGAGCGAGGCGATGGCCTCCGTCATCCTGCGCGCGAACGTGCCGGACCTGAGCGTCTTCTGAGCCCAGCGGAGCTTCGCCACCTGGCCGAGCGACATCGACTTGTACATCAGGTAGCGTCCTTTCCCGGCGTAGCAGACAGAGCAGATGAACTTCTCCCCAGCCGGGATATCCGAGAGCGGGGGGCTGAACCGCTCGTAAGAACCCTCTTTCTCGATCGAGGACTGTTTCGAGGCCGGACAGGTTCCTCCGTTCTCGACCGGTCCTGCCGGGATCGAGAATGATGGACAGGACATCTTCGAGGTCCAGGTGAAGAGAGACGAGTTCCGGAACGGCCGACGTACGCCGCCAGCGGTCGCGTAGGTGAAGTCTCCTAGGATCCGAATCTTCGGTCCGCCACTGTAGCCGGTCTTCCCGAGCGCCACGCGCTCGTACTCGATCTCTTCGGCAACGTCACCGTCGAAGACCGCCCGGTTCGTCTCGAGACGGCTCCAGTTGGCGACCTGGGGGTTCTCCTCGTACACGACTGGATCCCTCACGCAGCCTTCCTGTAGGATCTACGGGGATTCTTCCTCGTCCTGCGGCCTTTCGTCGGTTTACCAAAGACGAGCGCGAGTACGAGCCCGCTGGCGAGCAAGGGGAGCATCGAGCTGTCGAACATACCGGCAGCCGCGACTTGACGTTCCGACGGGCCCGCGGATGGAGCGGCGCCGCTTTGGATTGCCGCCTCCGGGTACGGCCCTCCTCCTCCCCCACCCCCACCTCCACTCGGCGCCGCGTACCCGCCACCGGACGGGGCCGGTGCGGCGGGCTCGGGCATCGGGGCGACATCGGACGGCGGACGTCCTTGCAACCCGTTCTTCAGGATGTCCACCTTCTGTTCGAAGGTCAGCTGCGACCATTTGTCCGGCGTGAGGTCAAGGTTATCCACGAACCACTGCTGATTCTGAGAATAGAAGGCGTTCAGCTGCTGTTCGGCGGCATCCTGCTGCCGCTGGGCCTCGTCGGCCAATTGACCAGCATTGGCCTTCGCTGCTTTTCGAGCCTGGTCGGCCGCGCGTTTTTTCATGTACGCGGTATTTGCGGCCGTCAGGGCCGAGGCTGCAGCGAGAGAGGCTCCGCCAGTGAACGGCGCTAGAACCAGCCCGACCACACCGATGATGATGTTTCCGTACTTCTTCCAGATCTTCTTCCCGGACTTTCGAACCTTCTCCCCGGCTCGGGTGATGGCTTTGTGAGCTTTCTCCTCGATCTTGCGAATCTGCTTTGGAACGATGGTTTTTTTTACCTTCTCGTGGACCCGACGGACTGCTTTCTTGACCCTCTTCAGGATACTCTTCCCGAGATTCCCCAGGTCACCGCCGAGGCCGGCATCTTCGAATTCAAGTCCGCAGATGGCATCCCGAAGGTCGTCAAGGATCGCCTCCTCCGGATCCGGACGCTCAAGAACCGGGAGAAGGTATCCCTTGAGAAAATCTTCGTCCTCGGCTACTGCGTCGGAGACGAATTCCCGGACGAGCGGGGACATCCGGCGGATCGTCTCCACCTCGCCGAGGCCGGGGTACCATTCAGCGAGAAGATCCATCGGTACGTTTTACTTCCTTCCGAAAGCGAGCCAGAGACCGAGCGCAATCACTCCGAGAACCGGAACGATGACCGGAACCCCGGCGATCGTGCTCGAGGTGAGCGCGGCGATCGGACTCGAAACCTGCGCCTGTGCCTGCGCGATAGCTGCGTTCGCGCTCGCGATAGCCATCTGCGCCTGGGCACCCTGCATTGCCGAGCTGGCTTGGAGTTTGGCGATGTCCTCCTGAGCATCTGCGGTAACCTTGGCGCCGTAGAGGTTTGCACCGGCGGTTGCTAGACTTCCGACGAGGGAGCCGATGATGTCCCACTGACCGAGTTCCCCGAGCCCTCGGAGTGGAGCTGGGGCCCGGAAGCGACCGGTGGCGATCTGCCGGACGACCGCGAGTCGCTCTGCCGGCGTGAGCTTCGCGGCGAGGCTTCGTGCCTGCTGGGCGATGGCGTTGGCCAGGTCCCGTACACGGGCCCGGAGTAGTGGCCAAGCCTTCTTCGGTCCGTCCCGTCTGGACGGATCGAGTTCGATGGCGGCGGCCTCCTTCGCGGAGGCTGAGACCTTGTGAGCCCAGTCAGGATCGGTCGCCATAAGTTCGGCGACTTTCCCGCAGAATAGGGGATCCGCCGCGGTCTCCTCGAGCAGGATCCGGCGATCGTCCTCGGGGATCTGGGCGAGTTTCTCTGGAGGTAGGACACACGTGATTGCCCCGAGAGTGCTCGTCCTTGAGTAGGCGAGGCCGTCCCGGAGCCAATAAGTATCGTAGTCCCGGCTTGTGTCGCGCATGGTCGCCAGCATGGTCTACCTCCGTTCGACGAGGCTCGTGTAGAATGCCTCGATCTCTTTCACGCGCGGCAGGACGTCGTACGCCTTGATGGCCTCGAAGCCGACGTCGGTCGCCGTCTTCCGGAATTCTGGATCCCTATAGAGGGTCTCGAGGGCCGTGACCCACTCGTCGGCCGTGTCACAGAGAACTCCGGCATCCGACGGGCCGCAGGCCTCCGCGTACGACCCTACATTCGATGCGACGACCGGGTATCCCGTCGCCCAGTATTGGAGAATTCGAAGGTTGGACTTTCCGTAGTTGAACGGGACGTCGGCCAACGGGGCAAGGGCGACGTCGGCGTTGATCTCCGCAAGGCGGAACGGGTACTCTTCAAATTCGCACCAAGGCACGTTCTCGACCTGTCCAGACGGGAGCCGAGCGTCCCGGAGTTCCTGACCGAAAAGGACCAGACGCGCATCGGGGTGGTTCTTGAGAAACCTCTCCATGACCGGGACGACTAGGTCTAGATCCCCAGAGTGGCTGGGAGAGCCCGCCCAGAGCACCTTGAATAGACCGTCTCTCCTGAGCCGGTCGGCGCGCGGCCAGATGGCGAGCTCGACCATATTTGAAACGACTTGGATCCGCTTCGCGTGAGCGGCGTACCGATCCGCCAGCCATTTGGTCGAGACCTGTACGGCGTCGGCCCTGGACATCATGGTACGGATGGCCTCCTGCCTGGCCGGCTGACCGTAGGAGGCGTACTGCGGGTGCCAGGACTCGAGACAGTCGAAGGCGTCGTCGATCTCGTAGACGACCTTCTTCCCCTGCGCCTGAAGCGCGATCATGAACTCGAGCGAGGACGGACTATTGTCGATCTGGATCACGACCACATCGTAATTGAGGGCCTCCCGACCGTACCGGGCGCCTGAAGCATTGGCGACTGCCCGGCCGCCCATGTTGAGCGCGTACATGGGCATCAGACACCGGTAGAAGGCTGAGGCCTTCGACAGGGTCGAGTAGAAGAGTACCCGGACGGCGCCAGGTCGGAAGAGTTCTTCGGAGACCGACTTCTGGGCCCGGCCGACCAATTCGATGACCGCCCCCGGCGTAACCCGTCGCGACATCCCGGAGCGGAGCCGATCCGCCGCGCGGTGGGCGAGCTCGAAGTCCTCGAGGTGCATGACGGTCGTCGCCCCCTCGAAGGTCACGCCGACCTGGTCGTCGATCCGCCTCGCTTGCGCCCCGAGAACAAGTTTGGCGACGATCTCCGGCAGGGTCAGCCCCTTCAAACTCGGAGCCAACGGCTCGACCCGGCTCTTCTGCGGGGTTGGTGCAGTCTGCATGGGTCGATTATACTCCCCGCCGTTACGATTTCGCCAGAACCTGGATGACCTTCGGAAGCACCTTCACGCCGTAGTCGAGAATGGTCCCGATCACGTCCTTCACGGTGGTCCGGAACTCGACTGAAATGTCGACCGCGGCGGCGTGGAGTTCGTTCACGATCGTGTCGGAGACCACAGCCATCTGCCGGCGGAGTTCCGCCTGTCGGTCCGGGTCGGAGACCGCCCGCGCGAGATCAACTGTCAGCTCGGCTAGGCGGCGGGTCCTCTCCTCCAGGAACTCCTTCTTGTCCTTCTCCTTGGAGAGAAACTGGTCGAGACGCCCTCGGAGCAGGTCCCTCAAGGACCCCGCAAGGGATTCGATGAGTGGGTCCATGTTAGTCCCCCAGAGATCTCTTCAGGGAGGAGGTGATGTCCCGGAGGGACTGGAGCAGCTTGAGCTCGTCGTCCTTGTCCGCCCTGGTCTTCAGCTTCGGGTCGGCCTCGACATACGCGGCGTACTTGACGAATAGCTTCTCATGCTGGTCCTGTAGGCGACTGACCGCCCCTCTCTCCGCGCTGCATTTGCAGGAGACGGTCGAGATGAGGAGCACCGAGATAACGATGAAGAGTTTCTTTTTCATGGAGGTCTCCTATTCGGTCTTTTCCCTGCGAAGGTGCCGATTCGTCTCGACACGATCCTCAAGCTTTCGGATCATGTCGTCCAGCTGCGACTTGGCGACCTTCTTCTGCTCCGGGGTCACGTCCGGATCATTGTACAGGTCGAGGAGTTTCTGCGCCTCCTCCGGGATCTCCTGGCGTGCAATTGCCGTCCGGACGGCCAGCATCTCGACGGTTGTCCTCGGAGTCATCGTTTCTTACCTCCCTTGGACTCTTCCATCTGAATCCTCAGAACCTTGAGTAGTCCGAGCACCTCTTCCTCCTGCTCGGCCTTCTTCTCGTTGCACTCCTTCAGGTCGGCGTACATCTGGTCGTTGATCTTATTCCCGCGGTGCCAGAGCGCCGGAACAACCGTTGCGAGCACTGCCGAGAGCGTGCCGATGATCACCCAGGCGAGCGGGCTCACCCCTCCGGCCGGCGGAGTCGAGTCCGCGACCAGACTTAAGACCACAGGGAACGCGTAGATCACGCTGCCTCCTCACCCCGGTCGTTCCCCGTACCACACTTACTTCCGGTCCCCCTCTTCATCGATTCTGTACCTCTGCAGGAGCTCGACGACCTGCTCCGAGCCGAGCGTGCCCCAGTCCATGTCCCGAAGCGCCTCCTCGATGAACGCATCGATCTTCGCTGGGATATAGAACTCCCGGACTTTCCCGCGTTGCTCGTCTTCCGTAAGCTTCGGCTGCTGGACCGGAGGCTTCTGCGGACACACGTCCATGTCGAGACCTGGAAAGTTCTTGACGAACTCCTCAGGCTTCAGCATCCCACCCTTCATCATCCGGAAGGCGACGTACGCTTGGCGACCCTCCTGCCACTTGAACAGATTCTCGGCCTGAGCGTCGTTGATCATCAGGAAGTAATCGACCGTCTCCTGCTCGAGGAGAATTTTGACGACCCGGTCCACCCGGAACTGATTCTTGTGTTTTCCCCGGTTCTCACCCTTCACGTAGACCCGGCAGGACCCGATGATGAGGTTGCGGTCCCGGAAACTGAGGTTCCGGACCACGCATCCCTCCGGAATTGTCCTCTCCGGTTTCTCGGACTCCAGGCGGTCCTTTTCGACGACGGCCTTCGCGAGCTGCTCCCGGGTGATGAGAGGCTGCGCCCTTCTGACGGCGTCTTCGACCACCTCAGCCGAGACGTTCTCGATGATGTTCTTTCCGTCCTCACTCGACATTCTTCGCCCTCCGCCTCAGTACCGGTAGAGAATCCTCCCCGCGGGTCGCCCTACTTCGCTGCCGCCACCGCATCCCGCTCCCGCGTGATCTCGGTCAGCCGCTCCTCGGCGTTTTCGAGTCGCTGCGCCCGCTTTCCGAGAGGTTCGGTACGCTGGCTCTGGAACTTCCCGGAGGAGTCACGTCGGGTCTCTGTCCGGTAGAGCGTCTGCCCATCCAGCCAGAAGACAACTTCCGTGCCCGGCGCACCGTTCGCCGGCGTCGGTTTTACAGCGGCGGGATTCAACATCCCGTCCCGGTCGCGCTTGGCCTCGACCACCTGCGCGGTGAGCTGCTCAAGCACCGTGTCCCGGTCTCCCTGGACGGACGTGTTTTCCGACTGGAGCTTCCCCTCGTTGTCGAAAACGGAGTGGGTCCGGACGACCTGCGTTCCGTCCAACGCGCACTTGACTTCGGTTTTCATCGGGTCAGCCTCCTAGAAAAGTATATCCAATATCGACTGTTTTATCACGTTTTCATGATGTAGGCGACCGCATCATCACGCCCACGCCGGAAAGAATCGGTTCGCGCCATTGACCTGAATCCGAACCCAGATGGTGGGGTTCCCAGCCGAAGGGGCATTCGTTATGGTGCCGGCACCTATTCCGGCGCCGTCAGTCTGGTTCGTGAAGATCAGGCCGTTGTCGGCCGTCACGCGGACGTTGTTGAACCAGCCGTTCAGCCAGATGAAGGATGAATTTCCGAAGTCGACTGTGTTCGTCGATCCGTTCCGGACCAATGTCACGGAGGCGTTTCCTAGAACGATGATGTTCGATGCGTTGACCGACGCGCCGAACCCGAGTGCCGTCGAGTTTGCCGCGGTCGCAAGAGACGTGTCGGCGGTCGCACCCAGGAACGTGCAGGTCCCGCCAGTCGTGAGCGCGAGCCCGGCGGCCCGGCCGACCGCTACGCTGTCGGCTCCCGTGGTGGCGGCTCCGAGCGCGTTCTCACCAAACGCAGAGTTTCCCGTTCCACTGGTGATAGCATCTCCAGAGAATGCTCCGAACGCGCTATTGTTGACCCCGGTACACAGAATCAGCGCATTGTGCCCAAACGCACTACACTCATTTCCGGTCGTGATCGCACCAAGCGCATTTTTTCCGAAGGCGTTGTTCTGCGTACCGGACGTATTCGCGTCTAGAGCGTTTGAGCCGAAGGCGTTATTATCTGAGGCCGTATTCGTGGAAAGGGCGGCGAACCCAAACGCGCAAATCGAATTCCCGACGGTGTTCGAAGCAAGGGCGCTGGCTCCGAACGCGCTGTTCGAAAGTCCGGTCGTGTTCGCCGAGAGCGCGCTCCCGCCGAAAGCGCAGTTATCGTTTCCGGTCGTGTTCAACAACAGCGAGTTCGTTCCGAACGAACTGTTATTGTCCGCCGTCGTGTTGGCCTGAAGGGCGCTGGACCCGAATGCGCAATTGTTCGCTCCAGATGTGTTTGAGTCGAGAGCGTTTGCCCCGAAGGCACTATTCGCGCCACCCGTGTTCACCAGAAGAGCCTGAATCCCAAACGCCGAATTGTTGCTACTTGTCGTCACCGCCCCGAGCGCACCTGACCCGAAAGCACTGTTCCCGACTCCGGTCGTATTCGCGTCGAGGGCATTTGCCCCGAACGCACTGTTATCTGATCCAGTCGAATTTACAAGAGCTTGAAATCCGAAAGCGCTAGATGCCGATGATGTAGTATTCAAGCTCAAGGCGCTCCGACCGAACGCACAGTTCTGTATTCCGGTCGTGTTTGAGTTGAGCGAAGTGTTTCCGAATGACGAGTTGTTTGCGGCCGTGTTCGCGTTCAGCGCTCCCCATCCGAAAGCGGCGTTTCCCCCGGCCGTCGTCACCGTGGCGAGCGCCAAATACCCGAAGGCGTCGTTAGGAGTCCCGGTTGTATTTGCGCCAAGTGCGCCAGATCCGAAGGCGCTGTTGCTCGTTCCGGTATTCAAGGTAAGGGCGTTGTAGCCTACCGCGCTGGAATCACTTGCCGTCGTGTTTGCCGCAAGAGCCGATTCTCCGAAAGCTGCATTGCGGGACCCTGTAGTATTGGCGGTGAGAGACACTCCTCCAAAGGCGGAATTCCCGATGCCGGTGGTGTTGGAGTCCAATGCCGTGGCACCAAAGGCGTCATTCCCGTTCGCAGTGTTAACGGCAAGAGCGTTGTTTCCAAACGCGCTCGAATTGTTCGTCGTGGTAGCCGCCCCAAGTGCGTTGACCCCGAACGCACAGTTCCCCGTGCCCGTGGTGATCGCGTCCCCGACAGCTGAGCCGAACGCACAGTTGTTCGAGCCGGTTGCGGACAGAAGCGCCTGATAGCCGAACGCGGAACAATCGTTACCTGTCGTGATTGACCCAATGGCGTCAACTCCGAAAGCAGAGTTCCTCGTCCCGGTCGTGTTCGCATCGAGAGCAGCGGAACCAAAGGCATTGTTATTCGCCGCCGTGTTCACCAAAAGGGCATTATTTCCGAAGGCAGAACAATCGTTCGCCGTCACGATTGCTCCGAGGGCGTCCATTCCGAAAGCATTGTTTCTGGTACCCGTCGTGTTTTCGTCTAGGGCAGTCGTGCCAAAGGCATTATTGTTGCTTGCAGTCGTGTTCAGCACGAGGGCTCTATATCCGAAGGCGCAATTTCCCGTACCCGTGGTTATCGAAAAGGCACTGGTAGAACCAAACGCCGAGTTGTTACTCCCGGTCGCAAACAAAAGAGCCTCAGAGCCAAATGCCGCGCAATCTACACCAGTAGTCATGGCACCGAGCGCGGTATACCCAAAACAGGAGTTCCTCGTGCCAGAAGTCATTGAATCGCCCGCAATCGATCCAAAGGCGCTGTTAAATGCTCCGGTATTTAAGGTGAGGGCGTTGTATCCGAACGCGCTGGAATCACTTGCCGTCGTGTTTGCCGCAAGGGCTGATTCTCCGACGGCAGCGTTACGAGAGCCTGTGGTATTGGCGGTAAGAGACACTCCTCCGAAAGCAGAGTTTCCGGCGCCAGTGGTATTGGAGTCCAATGCTGTCGCCCCGAAGGCATCATTTCCATTCGCAGTGTTGACGGCAAGAGCATTGTCCCCAAACGCGCTCGAATTGTTCGTCGTGGTAGCCGCCCCAAGTGCGTTGACCCCGAACGCACAGTTCCCCGTGCCCGTGGTGATCGCGTCCCCGACAGCTGAGCCGAACGCACAGTTGTTCGAGCCGGTTGCGGACAGAAGCGCCTGATAGCCGAACGCGGAACAATCGACACCTGTCGTGATTGTTCCTATGGTGTCGGTTCCGAAAGCACAGTTCCTTGTTCCGGTCGTGTTCGCATCCAGCGCACCGGATCCAAAGGCGTTGTTGTTTGCCTCCGTGTTCATCAAAAGGGCATTTGCCCCGAAGGCAGAACAATCGCTCAGCGACACGAGTGCCCCGAGAGCATTTGCGCCAAAAGCACTATTCCTTACTCCGATCGTATTGGCGTCGAGGGCGCCGGAGCCGAAGGCGCTGTTCGACACGCCTGTCGTGATCGCCGCAAGCGCGCTGAAACCGACGCCCGTATTGTCCGTGCCGGTCAACGTGAAGTTGCCGGCCCCCTGGCCGAGGAACGTATTGCTCGTCCCTGTCGAGTGGAGTCTAGCCACGCCCACCGTGAGCGCGTTGTTCGTTTCGTCGTAGGTGAAGGTCGTCTCACCCTTGATCGATGCTGCCCCGTCGAAGTACGCCACCTGGCCGGCGACTCCAGCTCCGGTGATGAACCCTCCTCCGCCGCCGGTGATCTCGACTGGTTGGACGAAACCGGCGCGCGGAAGGGTTCCTCCGACAACGAGCTCTACCTGCTGGACGAAACCGGTAAATTGGTCTAGTGGCACGACCTACCTCGAGTTCCAGTCCTTGTAGGATCCATCCTGGGTGACCGTCTCAGCGGCGATCACGTACCCAGCGAGACGCGCGGTCGCGGAGACGGCTGCTCCGGCGGTCCTGGCCGTCACGCGGATCACCGCCCTCCCAGGAAGGGTGATCGGCTTCGGGAACGGTGTCGGCGCTGCCAGAACCCCTCGCTGCTGACGGAAGTCCTGGTACGTCCGGACCGGTTTGTTGTTCACGAAGATGTTCCAGATGACCGTCCCCCACTCCGCAGAAACCGTCAGCATGTGACCGAACGCCCGGAAGGAGACGACGCAGCGGTCCGGAACCGTATAGGTGATAATGTTGGTGTCGGTCGCTGCGACCACGACCGCCGTTTCGCTGACCAGATCCTCCATCTCTGCCGTGATCGGAGGTTCCAGCCAGTTCGGACTCTTCACCAAGAACCGAGCACGCTGGAGGAGGAGGAACATGTCCTCGAGCATCTGCCAGCGGCGCGGGAGTTCGTGCTCCTCGAAGACCTTTTGAAAGGCTTCCATGCCGGGGACATACGGCGGCGTCCACTGCGGGGTCACGATCCATCCACGGCGCGGGAGCTGGACCTGACCTCGGAGGATCCGGAAGTACCGCTCCATCGGGTCGACGGACGCTGGAGCGATGTCGCCCAGGCCGTTCAGGGGACCGGTCCCGATGCCGTTCAGCTTGCTCATCTACCAGGGCCTCCCCGGGGAGGTCCCCGGACGGATGGTCTCGAGTTCCTTCGGGTCGATCTTGATCTTCCGGCAGCCGAGCGTGATCCAGACCGTGTTGGTCGCGTTCGAGAGGTCCGTAAGCTCGAACGTGAGCTGGTAGTTCGGCTCGAAGAGCGCGTCCTCCCAGTTCAGCATCGGAAACTCCCCGCTCCCGAACGCCAGATCGTTCCGGACCGGCAGAGCCATGAGCCGTTTCTGGGTCGAGGTCTCGACGATCCGGACGGTGAAGTTTCCGGTCTGGCTGGACATGCCCTTCACCCACTCGACGTACCCGTCGTCCCCGAATCGAACGATCGGATTCGAGGTCCCGAGCGCGGTGAGGGAGACGAACTGGTCGGTTGTGAAGAAGTAGGGGAAAGTTCTGGCCTGCTCCCGGAAGATCTCCTCCATCCGGTTGGCGATCTTCCATGGAGCCTGGAGATGGTACCAACGGCGGCCGACCAGGACGAACCGGATCTGGTTCGTCTGGGTCGTGTTCAGGTTCCGGAACCGAGCCATGAGGGTTCCGGTCCCGGAGACGACGTTCATGAAGAAGGACTGCGGCCAGC
>ERZ1292637.610-Hain-H14-01um-R3-610-length-18934-cov-21_pt1 | contig 18934 bp, 26 predicted proteins | sample MGYA00564405_ERZ1292637 | MGnify/ENA primary metagenome ERZ1292637 (study PRJEB36523, sample SAMEA6512645) | groundwater metagenome | collected 2019-01-09 | study: AquaDiva: Metagenomics assemblies of 32 groundwater samples | reverse complement strand
TTAAAATTAACTGGCTTCAGAAGTCTGGGCGCCATCCTCCCGAAGGGATTAAGATAGTGTTTACCATCGGGACGGCGCCGCCCTGGGATTATGCGATGCAAGTAGGCCATAGGTGGATCGCCGATCATTATCACCTATAGTAACAAGGGTTGTAGGGGAATATGCTATGACGTATCTCATGGACATTGACGGCCAACAGTACGAAAGTGGACCGCTTGTCCGCGTGAATGGCGTGGACTCTGGACAATGTCTCGTGTATAACCCTCGACATCATGCGTCTATTGTCGTCTCAGTGTCTGATGTCGCGTTGCAGCGAGTCCCGCATGTGCAGGTCGCACGAGAGGATGCCATTAGGGTGGCAGTGCGGAGAGTCTGGGGAAGCGCTACGCAGGCAGGAGAGTATCGCTGATGCCTTCGCCATTGACTATCATTTTCCCGTTTTACTTGCAGCCTCGCATGCTCGCATTGCAGCTTGCTGAATGGGAGAACTATCCGCAGGATGTGCAAGTCATCCTCGTAGACGATGGTTCTTCCGAACCAGCGGAGCCCATCGTCCTGGAACATGCGAGCTATGCGCTGCTGCGGCATTTGCGACTGTATCGTATCACTGTTGATGTTCCATGGGCGAGGGGGACAGCGCGGAACCTTGGGGCGACTGAAGCACAGACACCCTATATCCTTCACACAGACTTAGATCATGTGCTTCCAGCGTCGTGCGTGCCTGCGCTTCTGGCGTTTGTCCCAGACGGTGATATGTGGTACCGCCTGCCACGCTATCGCAGAGGCAAAGCGGATGCCACGCGACGCAAGGACGATTTACCGCCAGAGGCAGAGTTCGGCTTGATTAAGCCGCACAATGATTCCTATTTGATTCAACGTGACTTATTCCTAAGTAGCCCATATGATGAGGACTATAATGGCTGCCTAGGCGGTGGAACGCCCTTTCTTCATCGCATGGAAAAGCGGGCACAGGTGGGCATGGTACCTGATCCGATATGTTTGCATGTGTATACGCGGTCTCTTGTGTCTGATGCATCGATCCAGGGCTTGAGTCGGGATACGTCGGAGTATGTACGGCGGCGGAAGGAAAAAGAACGCACAGGGAATACAGAGCCAACACATATTATCCGGCTGCCATGGAAACGTGTGTTATGACCCGTTTTTCTCCTGCCCACATTGCCCGCTACGAAGCGCATTACGCCCAGCATCCACCACGAGAGCGTCCGCATCGCTGGCAGAACATCGTGGAGCGCCTCGCACAGGGGGTCGGTGCCACATCCGTTCTGGATTATGGGTGTGGACCGCTGGCGAATCTGGCGCGGTTCTCTGCCTTGCCGGTGATGTCGTATGACCCGGCTGTTCCTGCGTATGCCGCAGAGCCACGGCCTGCGGACCTCGTAGTGTGTATGCACATGCTGGAGCACGTGGAGCCCGGGTACATAACGGCGGTCCTGGCGCACGTATGGTCTCTTACGCGGATGGCAGCGCTTGTGACCGTCTCGTGTCAGCCGTCAACGAAGTATCTGCCAGATGGTACGCCGTGGCACTCCTTCATCAATCCGCCATGTTGGTGGGCGGATCGGCTTGCGACGCTCGCGATGCCAGGGACCTGTGAGGCATTGCCAGTTGAGCGGCCAGAGGTAGAGTATGGTTGTCTCTTGCGTCGGGCAGTATCATGAAACATATTGACGGCTGGTGGTGCCCAGACATTTTGTCAGGACCGGGAAAGTTTATCAAGCGTGCTGCTGTGATCCCGTATGCCTTGTTATCGTGGCATGGACCGCGCCGTCGTGCCATTCAAGCTGGCGCCCACATTGGGACATTTCCCCGTATGTTAGCGCAATATTTTCAGACTGTGACGTGCGTTGAGCCAGAGCCTGCAAACTGGGAGTGCTTGAGGTACAACATCGCGTGTACGTCACGGATTCACGCGTGGCATGGCATGTTGGGGGATCAGGGACTTCCCGTCGCCCCGCTCAACGTGCAACCACACGGAACTGGGGGGCATCATGCCACTACGCGCTTCGACCGAGACTATGTGCTCGTGCCGCAATATGCAATTGATGAATGGGGCTATGACGATGTGGATGCGATCTTTCTTGATACAGAAGGATATGAGTTACCCGTACTCCATGGGGCGGCGCAAACGCTGGGACGATGTCACCCGCTTGTAGTTGTCGAGGATAATGGTTGTTCACAGAAATACGGCATAGCTTCTGGGACTGTTGGACAATGGCTTATACAGACATTCGGGTATTGTGAAGTCGGTCAGTACGGGGAAGATCGTATTTTCATGCCAGGGAGAGAATCGCTTGGCGTTATTAGCATGGCCTCCTGTTCTGAATGAATGGAACACATTAGACCAGTTGCACAAGGGTTATTCTTGCTCGCGCTACGGGGACGGCGAAGCTGCCCTCATGGACGGTGCTGGGCAGGTACGTGAGCCTGTCAATGCCGTGCTTGCAGCAGAATTACGCCAGATATTGCTGACACCACATCCCCGAACACTCCTGGCTATCCCCACGATGGACCCCAATGGGCCAAAATATACTAACTGGAAAGTGCGCCAAGCGAGGATGCTGAAGTTTCTCCAACCAGGGCATAGCTACTACAGCGCGTTTCTTTCCCGTCCAGACTCAGCGCCCGCGATTCGTTGTCTTGCCTACGCGCGTCGCTTTGTGGCGCTCTGGGCTGGCAAACGTATTGCCCTGGTAGCCGAGCCCGAGACGGCGATTCATCGCCTTGTGCAACGCACGCTGGCTGACGGCACATTGGCACACGTGCCATGTCCTCACCGCCAAACCTATGCGCAGATAGACCGAATTGAGCGGGCGGTCGTGGCGACACGGCCCGACATTGCCCTTTTGTCTTGCGGACCAGCCGCTACATGTCTCGCGAATAGACTGACGCATCGCAATATCCAAGCACTTGATATTGGCTCCGCTGGCGGCTTCCTCCTGCATGAGTTATTCGGTGCTGCTAACACGTTGCAGGTGTTTGCCCTTGGCTTCCCACGGACCGGCACAACCTCGCTGGGCGCAGCGCTGACACAAGCGGGGTATCACGTGGCGCATCAGCATCCCCGCTGGCTGCATCCGACCGACTTGACCGGTGTGTTACTCGCGCGTGCCCATGCAGAGCGGCGCGACCCTATGACGTATCTCCCAGGGTGCACGGCCATCGTGCATCCCAGTGCATGTACGGGACAACCCGAGAACGTGAACGTGTGGCCGCAACTCGATACCAAGTTGCTCCGCAGTCTGCGACATCATCATCCTGCGGGTGTGTTCGTCCTCAATACCAGGCCGGTGGAACACTGGATTGCGTCAGTGACGGCGTGGAAAGATTTCCGGCAACGACTCACAGCAGCGGATATTCCTGGTTTACGAGTCGGACGTGGAGAGAAAGATGCAGAGCTTGCGCGATGGGTGGAAGGCCATTGGGCAACGATGAGAAAACTTTTTGCTGATGATTCAGATCACTTCGTTGAAATAAATATAGAAAATAATACGCAGTGTGAAGAGCGATTAGCCGCAAAACTTGGACGCACTATTATATGGCCATGGTTGAATCGCGGAAAGCCTTGAGAGCCTCTTGACATTTTTGTCGTTTCGTTCTTACATTGTATGCGTAGGTTTTACGATTCCCCCTTCTGCACGCATGGAAAGTGTTCCATGGCTGACACGTCAACCAATGGTACCCACGAGAAGCTCATCACGATCTCAGAAGCCTTGCGCACGTATGCGCAGCTCCTGAATCGTGTCACAATGACGCGGGCAGGAATAACTTTTTCCGGCAAGCGCGATTTGTATGAAACACTGGGGTATCGCCGCGATCTGCGCTACGAGGACTATTATGAACGCTATCTCCGTGGAGGGATAGCTGCTCGGGCTATTGATGCCTTCCCTGCTGCGACATGGCGATTGCCCCCAGTTATTCGCGAGATAGGCAAAGATGATGAAACGATGGCGAGTCCCTTTGAAGCCGCGTGGGATGCCTTGGCCACACGGTTGCGCGTGTGGCACCAGGTAGCTCGTGTCGATCGTCTCGCCTCCATAGGCCATTATGCTGTGCTGCTGTTAGGGCTACGAGGACAAACGGTATGGGACACGGAAGCGCAGCGGGTCCATGGCCCGGAGGATGTGCTCTATCTGAATGCCTATAGCGAAGATCACGCGACGATTTTGCGGTTGGTCAATGATGACACGTCGCCATTGTTTGGACGCCCGCACATCTACAATATTGATTTTAGCCGTCGACTGAGCAACACGATGATGTTTGATGCAACACTGCGTCCATCGCTCGGCAATCAGTATGGTGCGCTTGTCGCAGTGCACGCGAGCCGCGTACTGCATATTGCCGAGCATGGTATTGAGGACGACATTATCGGTACGCCGCGATTGCGGGCTGTGTGGAACTATTTTGATGACCTCGAAAAAGTGGCAGGCGGTACGGCGGAGATGGTGTGGCAGGATGCGAAGCGACGCATTATCCTCAACCTCAACAGTGATGCTACGCTGAATGACCCAGATGCATTGACTGCCGAGGTGGAAGAGTTTACGCATGAATTGCGCAACTTTTTGCGCGTCCAGGGGATGGAAGTCACGCAGCTTGAAGGCAAAATCCCTGATCCGAGTGGCAACATTGACAAGTTGCTCGATGTGATTGCCGGCACTATCGGCATGCCCAAACGCAAGTTGGTTGGCAGTGAACGTGGCGAACTGGCGAGCGATCAGGATGAGCACAACTGGGCCACGACGATTCGCGAGCGGCAGCAGCACCATGCGGAGCCGCTCATGTTGCGTGCGTTGATTGACAAACTCATTGCCCTGAATGCGCTACCGGTGCCACGCGGCGGTTATGCTGTCGAATGGCCGAATTTGTTAGCGATCAGCGAGAAAGAGCGCTCTGAAGTCGCGCTGAATTGGGCACGCACCATTGCAACGTATGCAGGAACCATGACGGCAGCGCAAGATATTTTGCCGCTCGAAATCTTTCTCGAAGACATCCTGGAGTTTCCAAAGGAGCAGGTGGCGCGTATTATGGAGTTGTTGGTAGAGGGGCTCGTGCCCGAGAGTGAGATAAACACAGAGGGAGCGTTGTCTCATGCCTGAACGCTCAACCATTGCATGTCTTGGCATTTTGCAGCAACACGGATTAACAGTAGAGCTTTTAGAACTCTGGGTGCATTTCGTCGTGACAGGGCAGACAGGGCCAGTGACATTCCATCATGATCACGGGACATTGCAACGGTACGAACTCCATGGCGGAGGGAAATCAAGTGACTTAACAGGAACGTGCTTGACAAAAACGTCGAAGTAGTTTCATAATAGTCCATGTCGTAATGCCACTGTGTCTACAGTGAGTTGGCCACCATCATACTGATGCGCCTGACCTCCCAGGGTGTCCCCTGGACGGCAGGTGCATTTTTTTTGTTTGGCCTATGACAAGTCAAGAAACTGGGAAAATTCTCCACAATGCACCTTTTGGTGACAACTCCAGCACAGCAACACCAGATTCGTCATGGCATCAGCGACAGGGTGCAATGTCGTAGTCGCATCCTCCGACAAATGTCGTGGGCGTATATGATGCACGGCCATACCTCCACTTGCGGGGCTAAAAATGCGTTGACAACATTGGCATGTAAAGTCGTCGCGCCGTTTTATCGCTCGCCTCAACCGTTCCCAAGTCGTAGACAGATAAAATGCATTTTTGCGCCTAGACGATGCCATGCCCCCAAGATTCCCCCGTTGTCGGAACCTGAGATAGCATTCCCTGGAACAGAAGGCGATATTGCCGTTTACTCTGCTTGGCAGTTTGAGGTGGATAGTCTCACAGCCAGGGCATGCAAACTCAATGCGCGGTGTTTTTGGCGGGATATAACTTGCAGGAGCACCTTTTTTCGACAATCCATAGCAACTCTGCGAACAAAACTTATCCGACTCATTGCGGGGTGCAAACATCTCACGACAATAGGCACACGGGCGGGGAAGCAGATAGCGCCGCCCCGCCCCGCGCAATATGCTGCTGCATGCAATGCCACATGTTCTGCGCTGCCTAAATCTGCTCGCCCACTCACGCAAGCCACAGGCGTAGGGTTTGCCACAGATTTCACAGATCCGTACTTCGTCTGGGGGTGCAGGATAGATGTGTCTGGGAGTTTTGCTAGTTTGAAATAGTAATGACAATTGCGTTGGGAGATGTGTTTGAATAGACATCATTTTCCTCCTTACCGAGGGATTGCGATGGGGTTAACCGGGCTCTCGGATGGGTAAGCATCTAAGACTTTACGAGGCTAGCAGGGCCTACCCGGTCAAAGAAAGAGTATAGCACGATGCCGTTTACAATACGAGACAGCCATAGGCATAAAAAGGGCATGTCTGCGAAACAATCGCGGCAATGGGTTGCTGTCGCCAATAGCGTATTGGAACGTTGCATAGCTGATGGGGGCGATGACACGTCCTGTGCGCCAAAAGCGATCACCCAGGCAAATGGCGTTGTAGGTGAACCAGCCTTGGCAAAACATAAAATGCTTGGTATCACGCTGGCGATTCATGCCGATGCGGGAACAATTCGCTATGAGCAATTAGACGGGCGTGATTACCTCGTTGCCCCAGTTGTCCCGATTGTCGCCGGCGTGCTCAATCAATTCCTTGTTCCCGAAGAAGAAATTGCTGCTTTTGTTCATGCGTGGGACGGATTAGCTGTCCCGCTTGGCCATCCGACAAATGACTATGGTGATTATATATCTGTTAATTCACCGGAGTTGCTTGAGAAGAGCCTTGGTCGATTTTTTCATGCCCGTATGGATGGACACAAGCTTTTGGGAGAACTATGGCTTGATATTGCGAAGTGTGAAATGTCTGGTGGTGATGCTATTGAATGTCTTCGCCGTTTAGAGGCTGGTGAAAACTTAGAGGTATCAACAGCATTCTATTCAGAAGCAATAATGGATCATGGTATCTATAACGGTGTACAGTATACCGGCATCCATCGCCATCTCCGCCCAGACCATCTCGCGTTGTTGCCTAATGACATTGGCGCATGTAGCTGGGCTGACGGGTGTGGTGCGCCGCGCGCCCATGCTACTACCTGCTCATGCCAGGGAGATTCGTCAATACCGCCTACCTCTCATGCTCGCTCGACCGCCCGGCGCCCTACGTTTGACGGCACCGAGACGACGGCTTGGTCAGCGCCGACCCTTGCGACTTACGTCAGTGCACTCATGAGTGATATGTCGATGGCGGAGCGTCCTGGCAGTGTCAGCGTGTTGACCGCAGCGCAAAAACGCATGATCGCACGGCACACATTGCTTGGTGATGAAACAGCAGAGACGTTCAGCGAATTGAGTTTTTTCCCTGTCGTCAACCCACGCACCGGCAAGGTGAACGAACGGGCTCTACGCGCTGTTCTGGGTGGGCGAGGCAGTCAAGCTGATATTGCCGAGGCAGCGAAAACGTCGGCACAAACGATGGCACGGCGTCTGCTCAACAGTGAGTTTGATGCAGGTTTATCCCTGGAGGGCAACATGCATACCGGCGAACGACAAGGATTATTACGTGCCGTTCAGACGCTTCTGGGCTTCGCGTCGCATGACAATGCGGCGCCAGCACTGACCACCAACCTCACCCATGACGATCTCCGCATGGCGCTGGGCGATGCGCTGATGCATCGCCATAAAGAGCAGATGGAAGGTGGGATGTCGTATGGGTGCCCTTTCCTCATGGATATCGAAGAGGGTTTTGTGATCTATCGCATGGGCTACGGCAACGAGGCGTGTACCTATCGCCATGCCTATACCGTGGATGAAGCCACGAAGGCGGTGACGTTGACGGGCGAACCGGAAGAAGTGCAGCGGAATACGACCTATCTGCCCATGGCCACCATGACCGGGCCATCCCCTGGGGGGATCACCTCCCAGCAATCACACGGAGGTGCTATGAAGCCCAAAGCTGAATTGGTCCAGACGCTCATCGCGCATCAGCAGACTGCGTGGAAAGATACTGACAAGGCCACTTTGGAAGCTTTCAATGATGAACAACTGACGCGGCTCGTCGTTGAAGCTGATGCGCGCACGGCGATATCGGTGGCGACACAAACGACGACGGTCCAAACGACCACGGCGGCTACGCCGCACGTCAATGCACAGGAAGTGGCTGTGCATCCTGCGCAGGTCGCGGCTATTCCTGTGACCCTCGAAGCCCTCACCACGCTGCTCAAGACCGAGTTCGATGCCCGCGATAAGGCCCTGGAAGGCAAGCTTGCCATGCTCAGCCAGCAGGCGAGCGAGCAAGCGGAGCGGACGCAACTCGTGGCACATCTGGGGCCGCAGGGCTTTACGGAGCAGATGTGTACAGGAATGTCGCTCGACGCGCTCCGTCAGGTCGCCCGCACCGTGTTGCCCGCGACATTTGCGGGCATTGGCTTCCCGGCGTTCCCGTCCAATGACGATGACGACCTCCCAAGCGATGCGCCCACCTGGCAATAACTCCGTCTCCGCGAGGCGGACTGATTAGGAAGGGAGACGGACGATGGCCAATGCGGATACTTATCGCACGGTGATGATCACGGGGGAGCCCGTCACCAAAGAATACACCTCCGCCGCGCTCAAGACCGTGGGGGAGATTTGCCAGCTAAATAGCTCCGGGCAACTGGCCGCCTCGAACGTCGCCACCACAGTATATTCTGGCGGCGAGTTGGTTGTTACTGAAGCCCCGGAACGCGGCGAGGGGATTTACTCCAGTGGCACGACGGTCAATACCTATGCGATTACGGAGCAAGTGCCTACGATTGCCCCGGCGCGTGGTGACGAAGTGCTCGTGCTGTTGGAGATCAATCAGACGATCACCAGGGCAGGATTGCTGGAGGTCAACTCGAGTGGCCATGTGATTGCCCACGCCGGCACGAATCTGCCCTGGGGCCGCGCCATGGAAGCGCGGTTTACCGGTGGGACGGCGACGGCCCTCATTCATGTCATGAAACTCTAACCGCGCTGGCGCGCACGAAAGGATTGTTGCCATGCCAGTAGCCGAATATGTCGCGCTGAGCGCGGGGTTGCGTCCCAACAGTTATGCTGGGGCGCTGTTTGCGTGTAACTTTAATCGTCGCCAGGCCTACAAGATGGTCCGCCATCTGCATGTGCATTCGACGCTTCGCAAAGACGAGTGGGAATCGCTTGATCGCGTTGTCGTAGATACCGGCAAAGAAATTCTCATGGGCGTGCAGGATTTGCGAAATACGCCGGGTTTGCTGCGTCCAGAATCGATTGCCATCAGTATTGCCCAGTACAACAAAATGACCGCCATGCCCCCGGCCAATATGAGCATGAATCCTCTAGCGGATGGCACGCGCGGGCGCGTGGACTTCACGCTTGCCGGTGTGCCGATCCCGTTTGTGTTCGGCGATTTTCAACTGGACATCCGTACCTTGACGGCCTCGCGTGTCTTGGGCAGCGGCCTTGATCTCCAACAAGGCGCTGAGGCTGCGTATCAAGTCGCCCTGGCGTGGGAGACATTGCTGTTCAACGGCACGCCGGCGATTGCCGTGGCAGACCGCGTGGGCACGTTGAACACGATTGCCGGGTACAAGACGCATGCTGACCGCAACACAGGGACGGCGGTGGGAGACTGGGGAAGCACCACGGCGGGCTATATCAATGCGATCAATACCATTGAGTCCATGAAGCGTTCCCTGCGGAATGACCGGTTCTACGGCCCCTACTGGCTCTACATCAACAGCCATAACTGGGGTGACATCCACAGCGTCAATACGCAGACTGACCGTCGCGTCATTGACGTGATCCGAGCGGACCCGGAGATCAGCAAGGTGCAGTACAGTCCACGGCTCGACACTGGTGCCGGGGAAAACGTCCTCGTAGATCCGAAACCGCGTGTCGTCCAATGGGTTGAAGGTGCCATGATTCGCCCCGTAGAGTGGGATGAGAAAGGCGGATTGGGGACAAATTACCGTGTGATTGGGGCAGGAGCCCCGCTCATTAAGAGCACGAGTGACGGGCAATGTGGCGTGGCGCATTTCACTGCGGCTACATAATATATTGTAACCTATTTTCCATTGGATCGAGGGAGCGCTACCGTGAGGAGCATTGGCTGCACGGCAGTCAGAACGTTTCCTGCATGTTTCCGCGCATTGCAGGTAGCGCATGCTGGTAGGATGTTTGTGGCGGTATGGGCTCCGCCTTTGCTCAGGGGCGTGATGTGATCTTGCGTCAGGTGGCCTTTGGCTCGTTTCCCGCAGTAGGCACAGCGATGCTGAAATACCTCTTGAATTTCCAGCCACTGCGCATGGCTCAAATCGTTCACGGGTGCCTGGCGCTTTCGTGCGCGGCGTGCTGCCTCATAGGTACGATGCTCATCCTGATGCGCGGCACGATAGGTTTTCCGATAGGCGCGCACTTCCTCGACATGTGTGGCGCGATAGCCCGTATTCAGCAGGCGTCTTTCGTCTTTATGGGACGCATTGTACCGAGGGTTATACGTTGCGCTATAGGCTCGTCTTTCCTCCTGATGTGTGGCGCGATAGACAGCAGCAGTAATTGCCTTGCATGTCTTGCAGATCGAGCGTCTGCCGTCTGGCTGGTTACGGTTGCGATGAAACATCGTCAACGGTTTTGTGAGATTGCAACGGGTGCAGCGTTTCGATTTCATGACTGCTTCCTCTAAAGCATCGAGGGGGAATTGTCTGGCTTCCGCCAGTAGAGGCCGGCAGAACTTGCGAGCGCTAGCTAGGCGCTACCAGATCAATGCATTGTAACACATAACACGTGCATCTTCCGTTATTTTATGAATAGGAGACAGAATCTTATGGCGTTCTATCGATGGCTGGGGCGCAAGCCGCTCCAGCGGGCACACAATATCATGAGTACTCTCGCTCGCGACAAGGGGAAACCTATTGGCGTAGAGTATGCTGAGGTGCATCATGGCCAGGTCTTTGATGCCACGGAAGCGGAAGTCGTCAGCTTCAGTGATCTCATGGAACCTGTGGGTGACTCCCTGCGCGTGGCCGAGCCGGTAGGCAGTGGGGTAGGCGCTGACGATGCTGAGGAGTAAGCCGTGGCGAGGGTCACTGATGCAGAAGTAAAAGAAATACTCGATACCACCGTGACCACGACCCCATTTATCACGGCAGCAACATTGCTGGTTGATCAGCACCTGCTCGATGCTGATCTTCCTACCGCTTTACTGAAAGAGATTGAGCGCTGGGTTGCGGCACATTTCGCCTGTCTGCTCGACCCACGCTTGCGGGATATGCGTAAAGGCGATACCACCGTCACCTTTGAATTGGGCAAACCGGGGCTCGGGTTGCAAGCGACGACGTATGGGCAACAAGCGTTAGCGCTTGATGCGAGCGGACGATTGGCGAGGGCAAGCACAGCGAAGCCAGCCACGTTTGCGGTGGAGTAGGAGGGACAGACTGTATGCCATGGCGAATCTGGGAGATACTCGCACTCTTGGTCAGTGCCATCTTGCTGCCAGCCTTGAGTGATGCTGCGTGTAAAACACGAGTTGTCAACGCCAGTGGGACGGCCAATGCCGCTATTGCCGTGACGAATGCAGCGGCAGTGACTGTGCTTCCGCAGGTACTCGCGACGGCTACCGGGGAAGGGCGGTGCAGTGCGCTCATTCATAACGAAAGTGGCGGTGCTGATGCGAGGTGCGCGCCCTCTGGGGTAACGCCCACGACAGGCGCGGCGGGGAAGGGCATTCTCATTCCATCAGGAATGAGTTTAGTATTAGGCCCATTCTCAGAGGCTTCCTGGAGTTGCATTGCGACGACCGCAGCCACAGCTACAATATCTACAGTTGAAGAACGGTCGTAGCAGATATGCGAGTTTGTCGTAGCCATATACGCCTAACGTGTGCTGCTGAACAATGGAATTGCACACCGATTTCTCTTGGCAAAGCAGTTCCTTACAATGCAAAGATGGCACGAATGTCTGCATCGGTGAGTTTGACGCTTCCGTTTTTCTCACCAAGACAAGCACGACCTTTTTGGTGCATGTCAGCCATGTTTTCTGCTTGTGTCCCCACCCAGAGATGTTCGGGATTGACACAAGCAGGGGTGTCCCCGTTGGGGCAATCATGGAGGACAAACAGATCATCAGGGATGGTGCTATAATGCAAGGAATACGAAAATCGATGCGCCAAAAGATATTTTCTGATGCCTTCCATGCGCATCGTGAAACAGCCGTAACCATTCGAGAATCGTTTCCCTATCCACAGCCAGCATGTCTCAGTTTTATTCACTTTTGCGAAGAATCGTTGTGGCAGCAACAGATTTTGTGCTGTTGCATAGCAATCTTTCGAGCAGTATGTGGTCGGGTGAGATGGTCTCATCGGAAACGATTTTCCACAAAATTCACACAAAGTAGGGATGACCGTCCGGCGAGACATGTGGCCACAAGCAAGAGAACAATACCGTCTTCCGTATTGGAAATGAGCAGGATTCATTAAGAACACACAACCACACTGCGGGCAAATACATTCGATGGGCATGATCAACCTCCACGCGTTGAGAGAGATTCCACAGGAAGTATGCACAGCAACCAGTGTGGAAGCTGGCTTGTCAAGCCGTCGCCCTAGCTGTGCATAAAGGAGTATAGCATGGTTCGTGTTGTATCGTTAGGACTTTTTATGACGTGGCTGTCTGTTGGTATGGCTCTCGCCCAGCAACCACCGCCGCTTACACCCCAAGAAGAAGTCGAGCGTCTGGCGTTGGAACTCGTCTACGTGGAACGTGAGCACAAGATGTGTCGCACGTCTCTCAGTGATGTGTGGAGACGCGCCAATGGCTTGGAAACGCAGGTGCAGACACTGACGAAAGAGAAAGCGGCGCTCAGTGAGGAAGTAAAGAAAGTCAAAGACGCTGCGCCGGCGCAGCATTCGCAAGCGCAGTAGGGAGACGTGGAGATGGCGCTGTCGCAAGCAATGCTGAATCGTGTTGCCCGGCATGGCGAGCGCCTAGATGGCGATACCAACGAGACGGTGACGTGGCATTCTCGCACGGCACGGACAGCAACGGCGACGAATCACACAGGACTTGTCGGCGACTTTGAGTCCTATCGCGAGGGATACCTTGCACTGCATGCCGTCGCCGCAGATCGCCCACAAGTCTTGCGAGACGATGAACGCTTCCGCGTGGCGACATCGCGGGTGACGTGGACACCGACGACGTATGATTCGATTACGCGAACTGATGCGTCTGTCTGGCTGATCGTGAGTATTGAACAGCGTGGGACGGGGTATCCCTGGTGGATTTTTCAGGTGCGCAAGAGTCCACCAACAGCGTAGGAGTTTTGTATGGTGACTGAGGCACAGCAGCAGATGATTGCAGCCTTGCTTCCCGTGTTGGTCGATGCCGAGAGTGTACAGCTAATTGTACGACGGGCCGGTAGTGAGCAGCAGTGGGATGCCTCGTGGCTTCGCGCAGTTCTGGAAAGCTTTCCCGTGCCAGAGGAGCCGGGCAATGGCTGAGTGGACACTGACGGTCACTGGCCTTTCCCAGGTGATGCAACGCTTCAGTATTGCCCATCAGATTGTCGGTCAGGCGTTAACACAGGTGTTGACGCGACGTCTCGCTGAGGGCGTCCAGTATGCGCAGCAGCGTTATCTGAGCGGTGGGACCACGAGTGACCGACTCGCCGAACGTAGCGGACGCCTCAAGGCGTCCTTTGGTAGCGAGGTCACCGGGACAGGCAGTCAAGTCGTCGGACGCATTGGCTATCTTCACAATGCGCCCGCTTATGCTGCGGTGCATGAAGGATGGCCGAATCGTGCGTCAACCACGATTCGGCCACGGCGGGGGCAGTACCTCGCCATTCCACTCACGGATGCAGCACGGCAGACGAGTCCGAGAAATATGGGCAATACGTTTGTCGGGCGCAGTCGTCTGGGGTCGATCCTGATCTTTCAGAAGACCGCTGCGGGGATCGAGCCACTCTATCTTTTGCGCTCGGAGGTGATCATTCCGGCACGTCCGGCGTTACGACCCACGGTAGCGCGCTTCATGCCATTCATTATGGATGATCTCCGCAAGGCCATCAGCCAGGGCCTGGGAGGGCCGTAGTGCCTGACTCCATTCGTGAGCAACTCTTGGCGAACGTGCGCACGACATTGTTGCTGATCACCGTGGCAGGGGGATATTCCGTCAATATCGGTACCGTCAGTAGAGGGCATCTGTCGCCGCTAGAAACATTTTCCCTGCCATCGGCGTCGATTCTGCCAGTAACAGATCGCCCAGAGTATGGTGCCGGCGTGCTGCGCCGCGTCCTCACTTTTACAGTACGGGTGTGGATTGACACGGCGACGCTGGCCAATGTGGGGACGGTGCTGGAGGGCGTCATTGCCGATGTGGAGCGCGTGCTCCGGGTGGATAGTCGCCGTGCCGGTTTAGCCGAAGACACACGGGAAGGCGAGGGCGGGGTGCAGTATATCTATCTCGCCAGCACGGAGACACTCGCTGGGGCTGACTTGCATGTAGACGTAGATTACAAAACAAGTATCGCGAGCCCGCTGGTGGGGGGGTAGGGGGTTAAAGCAGGAGCGGCTGGACAGGGGAAAGCGGCGCCCTATTTCCTTTTTTGCTGTTGCACGACTTACAGGCAGGGACCACATTGGACAGCGTATGCGAGCCGCCTTTACTGAGTGGAACAATATGATCTTGCGTCAACCGTTGGAACTTTTTCCCGCAATACACGCAACAATGCTTGTAATGCTCTTTAATCATGACCCATTGCGCGGGAGTCAAATCATTGATAGGGGCATTGGCTTTGCGAGAGCGGCGCGTGTTTTCATACGTTTTGTGTTCATCAAGATGTGTTGTGCGATATTGTCTTTGATATTTCTTGACATGCGCTGGGTGCGATTCTCTCCATGCTTTGCTGGATGCATTCCTTTTATCTGCTTTTATAGGATGTGCTTCTCTCGAAGCTGCATTAATTTCTTCTCGATGTTCTTCTCTATATTCTTTGGCACGTTGAAGTACTTTTTCTTGGTTATTTACATAATACCTACGCTGTCTGGCATTGCTTTCTTCCTTATGCGTTTCAGCATAGACAGCTACTTCTTCAGGATGTGCTTGTTTCCATGCACGACTAACATTGTTCTCATGTTCACGATTTTCGGTATGATGCTGACGACGCTTTGCATTCAATTCATCTCTATGGGCAGCTTTATAAGCTTTATTACGGGCACGGACTTTGTCAGGATGCCGCGCATTACTAGCACGAGTATTGGCATTCATTTGTTCACGATGTTCAATGCGCCAAGCCTGAAGTTTTTCTGGATCTCTCGGCATGGGAGTAACTCCTGTGTTAGTTACGCTGTGTGATGTACTACGGCAACCTGCACAGACAGGCTTTTCGGGTTGCACTCCCTAGCCGTAGCAAAGGAAAAGTATAGCATGAAACGCTGGCAAAGACTAGGGAGTAAATAGACTATGGCACTTGAGCGTCACTATTTGGACCAGTTGTCTTTGTCCTTGTTCGACAAGGAAGCGACCTACGACGCAGGGCCAGCTTCATGGGCAGCCGCTGGCGCCTGCTCCATGCGGGATATGGACGATTCGAGTGCACATGAAGTTTTTGCGGACACCGTCGTCACTGACACAGATAATATTACCGGGAAGGAGTTGATATCCGTTGAGGAAATACCACGTCAGGGATTCACACTCACCTACACGGAGCCGCGCTGTAAGCCCAACACCCTCGCCGGTCTGATCGCCTTGCACATGGGGACCGTGGCCGCAACGCAGGACGCGCTGCTCGTCGCCTATCGCCATCGCATCACCAAATCGTCGTCCATTCTGTTGCCGTCTATTGGCGCCCAGACTCTGCGTGATGGTGGAGTGCAACGGAAATATACTGGAATCAAGGGCGAGTCCTTTACGCTGAGTAACAACGGCCCATATTTCAGCTTTGCAGCGCAACTTGTCGGTTCTGGCACTCGTGCTACGGCGGCTGATGCCTTCCCCGTCGTAATCAGCGAGAGCTGGCTCCGCTGGGGCGATACCAAGATTTATGTGAAAGACACCGCAGGGACGCCGATTAGTACCGTGCTCGCCACGCCCTCGCAGACAGCCGCGAATCTGGGTGGCTCGGAGGTGAATATCTCCACGCGCGTGCTGAATTGGTCGTTGACCTGGACGAACAATCTGGCTGCCGACAATGCGTATCGCGCCTCGTCGCTTCTGGTGCGCAGCAATTTTCACCCTACGCGCCGCATGGGCACGATCACGATCACGCTGGAAGTCGATTCGGCCACGGAAGCGACTGAACTGAACTACTATCTCAACCAAACGAAACTCGCTATGGAGCTCAACATCGACTCGGGGACCATCATTGCCGCGACAGGGGCATTTAAGTTTGGCGCGATCATCATTCTGCCACGCGTGCAACTCAGTGCGATTCCACGCGGGCAGAATAATCAACTGGAGACATTGACGCTAACGGGTAACATACTCGATGATGGAACGAATAGCGAGCTTTTGGCTTTCATTTTTGACGCCCAGGCAGCCTATTTGGTCTAGTTCTATTGTTCGCGATGTATGCGAACTTTGTTGTTATGAATATTTGAGACATGGCCAGTGGAAATATGAAACCGTCGCGCAATGATAGTTGTAGACACAACACCACGCAAGTTGAGGATTTCCTGTACATCAATATCAGTAAGCTTGGCGTTCCAATGATTTATGCCAAACGCTATGCGTCTCTTTTCAGTGGCATCATGGATGTTATCTAGCTGCGTTCCAGGGAAGAGGCATTTGTGCGGATTACAACAAGGCGGGTTATCGCAATGATGCAAAACCCAGAAGCCAGGAAGCAATATGCCATGTGTCAATTCATACGCTACGCGATGCGTATAAAGCCGTTCGTTATGGCCAAAAGAGATTTGCCCATACCCTTGCTTTGTTCGACTTCCCGTCCATGGCCAACACGCATCAGGGCCGCCAGAGCGATCCACTTTCTCCCACAAGCGGTCAGCGAGTGGACGTTCACGGTATGCGCCTTGGCATTGTTTCGAGCAAAAGATTTCTTGAGCGAGTTTCAGCTTACAGGGCTGTCGCCACACCAGAATCTGGCAATGAGTGCAAGGGACTTGAATGGCAAGTTTTGGACGGCCCATAGAGACGCTCCTTATCCGAGCAATGGAAGAGAGTTTCGGGCTTTCGTTGTGGGATAAGCACAACAAAACTTGCGGGGCTCGCGAAGCCCACCCGACAGGCAAGTATACTATGAACCACAGAAAGATACAACAGTATGGCTTCATCTATCGCTGACTTCCGGCGCCATCTATACCAAACGGTCACGCTGCTTTCTGGCTTAACTGTTGAGATAAAAAGGCTTACCGCATGGGACTTTGTCGGCCTTGGCGACTTGCCCATTCCCAGCGCATCCACGCTCGATGGTCAACAAATAGCATCCATCTCCCCAGAGCACGCCGTCCAACTCCAACGCTACACTGACCGTGCCGTGGCGCGTGGAGTCGTGGCCCCGAAGATGACCGATGCCCGCGATGATGGCGGCGAGCCTGTCTGTTCGCCTGATGTCCTGCATGTCTCGGAACTCTTGCCCGATGACTACCAGGTGCTCTCGCTGGCGATTCTGCAATGGGCCGGCTTACTTCCGGAGGCCGCGAAAGCAGTCGAATCGTTTCGCGCGGACCCGGTCCGCCCGGATGATTCGAGCCCTGGCGGAGAAGTACAGCGTCTTGCCGTCGCATATTTTGCGCAGTAGCCCGGAAGAGCTGTATGTGGATATGTTGTTGACGTTTCGCCCGGACGGCGAGGCGGTGTCTCCACGGACGCGGCAGCCCGATGATCCGAGCTTGACGAATCTGTTGACGCAACTCAAAGCAGGGCGAGAGTCAAATGGGCGACGCGAATAATGTTGCGATTACCATTACTGGGCAGGACCAACTGACGCCCGTGCTGCGCGCTATGCAGCAAGCCCTGACAGGGTTAGCGCAGCAACTCGCGCAGCAACAAACCTTTCTGACCGCCGTCTCCCAAGCCAACGCTTCCAATGCTACATCAACCAACCAACTTGCTGCATCCTATATTGCCATGGCGCAGGCGATCCGCGATCAATCGCAGGCATATGCGCAAGCCCAGGCCGCTGCGCTGCAATTCCGTCAGGAGCAGGTAGCCGCACGAGAAGAAGCCCGCAAAGCTGCCGAGGAAGCCAGGGCAGCCGGCAGGGTGTGGCAGCAAATGTTTGCCGTGGCCGGCGGCGTCGGCATCGCTACCAGCATTCAGGCCGCTGTTACCCAACTCAGCCATCTCGCCACGGAAGCCGTGCAAACTGCGGCGAAGTTTGAACTGTTGCGTATCAGCATGGCCACAGTCGCCGGCAATCAAGCGGAAGGGGCACGGGCGTTTCAGTTCACCGTCGATCTTGCCCAGAAGCTCGGCGTCAACATGCTGGACTTGACCACTGTCTATAAAAACTTTGCGGCAGCGACACGGGGCACGACGCTCGAAGGCGAAGGCACGAAGCGGGTCTTCGAGCAGATCGTCACTGCCGGGCGAGCGATGGGTGCGACGACCGATCAGATTCGCCATGCCATGCTGGCCCTGGAGCAGATGGTGTCCAAGGGATGTCATGCGGCAGGAACCTTGCTTCGTATGGCCGATGGGACAACGCTTCCCGTAGAAAGCATCCCGATTGGTGCCTTGCTGATGGGGCCGAACCATCAATCCCGCACTGTTTTGGCGCTCGCCCATGGCACTGAAATGATGTGGCGAGTCCATCCCGCACGTGGAGAAGCCTTTGTCGTCAATGAACATCATCTTTTACGGGTCCATGACGGGAGTGTTGACGTCGAGGCAACACTTCTGCTTGCCACATATCTTGCGTCTGACGCGACAACACGAGCGCAGATGACCTTGCTGCATGAGACGTGGGGGCATGTCCCCTTTC
>ERZ1292637.608-Hain-H14-01um-R3-608-length-18975-cov-7_pt1 | contig 18975 bp, 25 predicted proteins | sample MGYA00564405_ERZ1292637 | MGnify/ENA primary metagenome ERZ1292637 (study PRJEB36523, sample SAMEA6512645) | groundwater metagenome | collected 2019-01-09 | study: AquaDiva: Metagenomics assemblies of 32 groundwater samples | reverse complement strand
TATGACCGAGTTTACCAATTGGCTGCTGATATGGGAGGAGCTGGTTTCATATTTACAGGAGACAACGATGCTGATGTTTTACATAACTCTGCTCTTATTAATCTAAATGTAGCCAAGTATGCTACTGAGGCTGGAGTAAAACAATTGTTTTATTCTTCATCAGTATGTGCTTATTCAATTGAACAAGTTAAAAACAAAATTAAAGAAGAAGACATCTACCCAGCTAACCCAGATTCAAATTATGGGTGGGAAAAGATATTTTCGGAAAGACTATATGAAGCTTATGCGAAGAACAAAGGTCTTAACATACGAATTGCGAGATTTAATAACTGCTTCGGTCCTCTTTGCACCTGGGATGGTGGAAGAGAAAAAAGCCCTGCTGCGATTGCTAGGAAATCTCTCCTACAAGACCCGATAGAGATTTGGGGTGATGGTCAGCAGATAAGAGAATTTATTTATATAGATGACCTCTTAGATGCCATAGAAGTTATAATGCAGAATCCCTACACTGGCCCGATTAATATAGGACCCGATACAGCTTATAAGATAGATGAGATAGTAAGGATGGTCACGGATAAAGAAATTAAACACATAGATGGTCCAATAGGATTGCAAATAAGACGGACAGATAATAACAAAATTACATCTTTGGGCTGGTCACCCAAGGTCTCGGTAAGAGAAGGTATGATAATTTTAAGAGAATGGATACTAGAACAAATCCAAAAATAAGTGTCTGCGTCCCGATCCATTGGATGGAAAATTGGTCTTTCTTTCTGACGAGATGCTTAGCATCTATAGAAGGACAGACATATCAAAACTATGAGATTATTATTACGAAAAACGGAGCTATGGCTGAAAACACAAATTCGGCTATCAAAAAGGCCACGGGTGATATTATTAAAATTCTTTATATGGATGATTACTTGGCTCATCCAGATTCGCTTAAAAACCTTGCAGAAAACTTTAAAGGAGGATGGTTAGCGACAGGATGTGTTCACGATTACGGAGACGGAGAATTAAAAGATTACCATTTAGCGAGTTTTGATGGAATACCAAACGCAAATACAATCGGTTCGCCTTCAGTCATAGCAGTAGAGAACAAAGACCCTCTTCTATTCGATGAAAATATGACTTGGGTATTAGACCTAGACTACTACAAAAGGCTTTACGAAAAATATGGAGAGCCAACGATATTAGACAGTTATGACATAGCAATAGGATGTGGAGATCACCAAGTCACCCACCTTTTGCCAGAGAAAGATAAACGAAAAGAAGAAAAGTATTTCGTAGAAAAATGGAAAACCCAAAAATAACAATCGTAATCCCCACTGCGGAATGTGAAGGCAAGAAATTCTTACCAAGATGTTTGGACAGTATTAAGAATCAAACCTATCCGGCTCACGAAGTGATTGTCGTAGAAGAGGGCAAGGTAGCTTACAATCTTAATCAAGGAATCAAGAAAGCAACTGGAGATATAATCAAGATCCTTTGCCATGATGATTATTTGAATGGCCCTCATTCCTTAGAAGAGATTGCATATGCTTGGCGTGGTGGTTGGCTAGTAAGTGGTTGTTTCCACGATCAAGGAGATGGACAATTAGTAAGTCTTCATTTTCCTGGTTGGAATCCTCACGTTCATCGAGGATTTAATACAATCGGTGGACTATCAATACTGGCTTTTGAAAACAAAGACCCGTTACTTTTTACCGAAGGACTAGATTGGGCAGTAGATATAGATTTCTTTAAACGGGCCTATGGGAGGTATGGTTTACCAAGATTTCTAATGACACCAAATGTAGTTATTGGATATGGTCCTCATCAAACATCTTTCAAATTAACAGAAGAACAAACAAAAAAAGAAATAGATTTAATGGTACAAACCTATGGCGAATAAATTATTATTAACTGGTGGAGGAGGATCGATTGGAATTCACACAATTTCCCAAATCATGAAGAATACAGGTTGGGATGTAATTGTGATTGATTCTTTTCGACACAAAGGTTGGACTGATCGAATCTCACATCACTTAAACGATCATCCTCAAGATGTTCCTAGAATTAAAGTTTTTACCCATGATTTAGTTGCTCCTTTTTCTGAATTGCTTAAAAAGAAAATCGGCAAGATTGACTATATAATCAATATGGCTTCTCTCTCAGATGTAGAGGCTTCGATAGTCGAGCCAGCTCCTTTTGTTAAAAATAATATAGACCTGGTTTTGAATATGCTTGAGTATGCTCGTGAAGTGAAACCCGAAGTTTTTATTCAAATTTCGACGGATGAAGTGTATGGCCCGACTACTGGAAAAAATGACGGCTACAAAGAATGGGAGTCTAAAATACCTTCTAATCCGTATGCAGCATCAAAGTCTTGTCAGGAAGAACTAGCAATTGCATGGTGGAGAGCCTATGGAGTACCACTTATTATCACTAATACAATGAATAACTTTGGAGAGATGCAACAAGCTTCCAAATATCCGGTTATGATTCAGAAAGCGGTTAGTAAAGGAGAAGAAATTACAATACATGGAGATGATGAAGGGATTGGTTCTCGTTCATATATTCATTCTCAAAATTTTGCTAATGCACTAATTTTTCTCATAAAGAATACAAAACCATACTTACATCAGCCAAGTAAAGTAGATAAGCCAGATAGGTATCATATTGCAGGAGATAAACAAGTAGATAATCTTGAATTAGCTCAAATGATAGCCAAGTTGATGAATAAAGAATTGAAATATAAGATTGTTAACTTCCACCAGACTAGAAGCGGTCATGATAAACATTATGGCTTGAATGCTGATAAGATTAAGAATTTAGGCTGGAGTTCTCCTGTAAGCTTTGAGGAGTCATTGGCTAATTGTATTAAATGGCAAACCGAGCATGAAGAATGGATAAAATGAGTCTTTATATTCAACAAAATACAATTGAGGATCAGATTCTGAGTAATTACGTTTATTTAAGGGATGTGATTTTAGGAGATAAAAGATTATGTGTAAATAAAAGAATTAAAAAAGAATTAGCTCTTAAAAGTTGTAAAATGTGTGGAATAGAATTTAAACCTAGATCATATGGTGCTGTATGTTGTGGAGACAGAAGTAAGAAGGTTGGTTGTGCATATAAAATGTCTGTTCTTGCAGGAGTGAAAGCTGGAAGAATAACTCAACTAAAGAATAAATATAATAGATTAAAACAAATATGGGAACAAGAAGATTAATAAAATACGGAGGTTGTCTAACTGGAATAGCCGAAGAACGAGCTATACTTAAATCTGTCAGGAAATCTCATAAAACTAGAAATTGGCAAGAAGCCGAGGAAGGGAAACTCTTTTCATCGGAAGCTGCTAAGTTCTTAGGTGTTAAACATGGAATACTTACTAACAGTGGTAGTTCTGCTGGGCTTCTTGCTCTGTCTGCACTTGAGTTGCCTAGGGGTAGTGAAGTTATCATCTCGGCTGTCACTTTCCCCACTATCTTCAATATCATTATTCAGTGCGGCTGTACTCCTGTTGTTGTTGACGCTAAAGTTGGCACTTACGGGTTCAGTATAGAAGATGTCAAAAATGCTATTACTAAAAAAACTAAAGCTATAATTGCCATTCATCCATTAGGCAATCCAGTGGATATGCCAGGATTGATGAAGCTAGTTAAAAAATATGAACAAAAAATCTGGGTTATCGAAGATAATTGTGACGGATGGGGAACGAAAATTGGAACTAGGTTTGCTGGCTCCTTTGGAGATATTAGTATCACCTCTTTCCATGCAGCACATATCGTATCTATGGGAGTCGGGGGTGGTATTTTCACTAACAATAGAGACCTCGCAAATAAATGTCGTATGTATCGGGACTGGGGACGACAAGCCGACATTAATAAGTCGGAAAACAAAAAACACAAAACGCTTCCCAAGGACTACAACCCCCGCTTCATCTACGAGAAAATAGGCTACAACTTCCAAATCCTTGAACTTCAGGCGGCTATGGGCAGAGTACAGTTAAGAAAGACAGAACAGATCAAAAAAGCCAGAAAGAGAAACTTTGATTATCTATATGAGAATCTAAAAGACATACACTACATAGACCAAGATCGTGAATACGTCCATGCCTTCCGTATGCCAAAAGTTATCGAAGGAGCAGATGTTTGTTGGTTTTCATTTCCCGTTACTTACTTCGGAGATAGAGGAGAACTATTAAAACATTTAGAAAAGAATGGGATAGAGACGAGGCCGATGTTTTCAGGGAACATCACAAGGCATCCGGCCTATTCAGAAGATATGTATAGAATAAGTGGAAAATTAGATGAAGCTGATTACATTACAAGTCATTCATTTTGGATTTCCACACATCCTTCACTTACTAAATCAGATTTAAAATATATAGTTAAAACATTTAATAACTTTTTCGATGAAAACTAAAGTCTTAATAACTGGCGTGGCGGGATTGATTGGTTCTCACATGGCCGAATATTTAGCTGGAAAGGATTATGATGTTTATGGTATAGATAATCTTTCAGGTGGATATATAGAGAATGTTCCTCAAGGAGTTAATTTTGCTCAAGTTGATTTAAGTGATAAAGATAATCTTGCTGATGTTTTTAAAAATTTAAAACCCGATTACGTTTATCATTTTGCCGCCTATGCTGCCGAAGGACTGTCACCTTTTATAAGGAATTTTAATTATACAAATAATCTTATCTGCTCAGTTAATGTGATTAATGAATGTATTAAGAATGAAGTTAAAAAGATTATCTTTACTTCTTCTATGGCTGTTTATGGTGAAGGTATGCCTCCATTTAGAGAGATAGACCAACCTAGCCCTGAAGATCCATACGGTATCTCAAAATATGCCGTAGAGATGGACTTAAAACAAGCTCATGGTCAATTCGGACTAAGATACTCGATTGTCCGACCACACAATGTTATAGGAATCAGGCAGAATATCTGGGATAAGTATCGTAACGTGATTGGGATATGGATTAGAAGAGTTTTGAAAGGAGAAAGTATTATTATATTTGGTGATGGAAAACAAAAACGAGCTTTTTCAGACATTAAATTTTGTTTAGAGCCACTGGAGAAACTTATGACTCAAGGAGATAGTCAAATATTTAATCTTGGTTCAGATAAAGATTATGCTCTAAATGGTGTAGCAGTTATTTTAAAAAGTGTGGCTTCTGAATTTGGTTTTAAGCCCGCCATCGAACATCTTGAACAAAGACATGAAGTTAAAGATGCTTTTTGCAATCATCATAAAGCTAAACTATTATTAGGATTCAAAGACGAAACAAACTTGAGAGAAACTATAAAAGAAATGTTTGAATGGGCCATGAAGCAAGAATATAAAGAAGTTAAACAAATGCCTTATGAAGTCGATAAAGGTATTTATTCTTATTGGAAATTAACTAATTAAACAAAAATGAAACTAGATTTAAACACACTATACTCAATGCCAAGAATGGACGGGCAAGCCTTAACCGAACAGAATAGCGTTCGTGGACTTCACGCTCTGATAACGAATTTTTATGCACCACATTTCAAAATGGTTGAAGTTGGCTCAATGGATGGTATCTCGACACTTATGTTTGCTAACTTTGTTGATACGGTTTATAGCGTGGATTACTATGATTACATAGTTCCTGAAACAGGCAGAATTCCCGAACACGACCAATTATTTGTAGACTCTGAAAGAATGTTTATTGAGCGAACCAAAGACGTTCCAAATATAATTAAAATCAGAAAATCAAGCGTAGAAGCAGCCAAGGACTTCCCTGACGGGTCATTAGACGCTGTTTATATTGATGCCGCACATGATGAGAACAGTGTCCGAGAAGATATTAAAACATGGCGACCCAAAATTAAGCTTGGAGGAATCTTGTCGGGACATGATTACGTCTTGCCTTTTATAGGAAATATCTTGAAAGAAGAAGGATTCTTAAAAATAACAACCTCTCCCGATACTTCTTGGGCTGTTACTATCCCGACTATGGATTTAGTGGCAGTAGCTTGTACTAAGGTTTCCGAAACCATAGAAGCTATGAAAAAATGCCAAGCTCAATTTACTTTTACTCGTTCAATACTATTCACCCATGAAAATATTACTGCTGAGGGAATAGAGGTTATTAAAATAGATAAGTTGGATTATAAGGGCTACAACGAGTTTGTGGCTATGAAATTATGGCAATTTATTGGTTCAGATTATGTATTACTGGTTCAGAATGATGGTTATATTACAAATGCTTCCAAATGGACTAATGAGTTTTTCAAGTATGACTACATAGGAGCTCCTTGGCCTATACCGAACGATGAAACGACTTATCGGACTCCGAATGGACAATTAAAGCGTGTGGGTAATGGAGGTTTTTCGTTTAGAAGTCGAAGACTCTTGAGAGCTCCGACTATACTAGGACTTGAGTTTACTGATAATGGCACCGGATTTCCTCATGAAGATGGTTTCCTATGCGTTCACAATGGAGAAGTCTTGGAGGCAAGTGGTATTAAATTTGCACCTATTGATATAGCTGCCAAATTCAGCACCGAAATAACAGTTCCTGAAACCGTAGAGAGTTTTGGTAAACATAAATACTTATAATGGACATCCACGCATTAGAAAAATACAAGAAGATGATACTAGAACTCAAGCTAACTCTAGTAGGCGAGGATGGTTTGAATAATATAGAAGAACTTTTATTAAGGACGAAAATGAATAATATATCAGGAGTATTCCTAGAAGCTGGAATATGGCGAGGTGGAGCTTGTATTTGGGCTAGGACAGTGATGGACTATCTTAAAATATATGAACCTGTCTATGCTTGTGACAGCTTCAAGGGTGTTCCAAGTCCTCAGTGGGAGCAAGATGATGGCGACCAGAATTATCTTATGAAAGAACTAGCTGTTTCTCTGAATACGGTCAAAGAAAATATAGGATATTTTGTTCTTGAAGGTAATATCGAATTCGTTGAAGGATTATTCAAGGACACTATGCCGAAGTTAAAAAATATCATAAGTCCGATAAGTATTTTAAGAGTTGATGGGGATTTATATGAATCCACAATACAAGTGTTAGAGAATCTATATGATAATGTTTCTGTGGGTGGATTTGTAATAGTTGATGACTATGCTCTTGATGGGGCAAGAAAGGCAATAGATGAGTTCAGAGAGAAATACAATATAAAGAACCCCTTGGTTAAAGTAAACGAAACAATTCACTACTGGCAAAAATGATAGAAGAAAAATACCAACAATTATGTGAGACTCCCTCGGACATCAATGAGCATCTACCTACTCTAAAGAAGTATGCCTTATTATCGGACACCATCTTTGAACTAGGCGTTAGGGGCATGGTTTCAACTTGGGGATTATTAGCAGGTCATCCTGAAAAAATGATTTCTATAGATATAGTTGACCCTATTGAACATGGAGGAAACGTTGAAGAGGCTAAGGAGATGGCTGGTAAGGAGGGTGTGGCTTGGATGTTTGTTAAAATATCTTCTTTGGATGTTGACCTACAAAGGCACGACCTATTATTCATAGATACAATTCATAGCTATGAACAACTAACCCAAGAACTTAAACTACATTCACCCCACACGACTAAGTATATAATACTACACGATACCATTATCCCAGAAATGCAAAGAGCCGTAGATGAGTTTTTGATCGGAAACCTAGATTGGAAAGTCAAAGAAGTATTTACAAATAACTCGGGATTAACAGTTTTACAACGAGTATGACCCTAGATGAATTAGCCATAGCATTTGGCACTGACAAATCAAGCAGAGTTCATCACTTCACTAAACATTATGAAGTGTATTTCGAATTACTAAGAGAACTACCCTTAAAGATTCTTGAGATAGGCGTTCAATCTGGTGCTTCATTGAGAATGTGGAAACAATACTTTCCCAAAGCTCAGATTGTTGGAATAGATTACTATAATGTAGATGTTATGGAGGAAGATAGGATTAAGGTGATTCGAGGGCAACAGAACGACCCCAAGGTTATGGAAGAAGCATTATTACATGGCCCATTTGATATAATTATAGACGATGGCAGTCATCAAAATCCTGACATAATGGCATCGTTTGAGTATCTGTTCCCTCGTATGAAGCCTGGTGGAATCTATGTAATTGAGGACACGACTTGCACCTATTGGGACAAGACCCATAATGTAGGCGAGAATACAACAATGGCTAAAATGAAACAGTTGCTAGATGATGTGAATGGTGGTGGCAAGACGGGTATAGGAGATATTCACAAAGACCCCCAAGACCCTATTTATAGGGAAAGAGGCCACGGAAAAATGACTTGGTGGGAAAGAAATGTAAGTTTCGTTCACGCATATCGCTCCATAGTGTTTATTGGACGATATGAACAAATAACATGATTATAGGAATATTTCATCAGGGTTCGGGGTTGGGTAATCAACTGCATCGCTATGTAGCGACTAGAGTTAAAGCTCTCGATTTAGGTGTGGATTGGAGAATGCTTTATAAATGGGATGGTTCAAACAAAGAGCCAGGATTTAAGGGAATAAGCTTTATGCCCATTGATGCAGAAAAGGTATTATTTGAGTTTAATAATCCAGTTTTACAAGCAACTTGGCAGGAAAAAAAGGTTAGAGATAATGGAGTAGATGTTAGTAGTTATGACCCAGAGTTTAATTTTATTAAGGATGATGCAATCATAGATGGCGAATTCCAAGACGAAAGATATTGGGAACACAGAGAGAAAGAAGTAGATGAATGGCTCAAGGTAGAACCCCTAGAAATTCCTGATGATACTTGTGTGATTGGTTTTAGAGGTGGTGAGTTTGCTGTATATCCTGACTTGTTTCTAACAAAAGAATACTGGGAAGAAGCTATGAATATAATGGTTGAGAAGCATGGAATTAAGAGGTTTGAGGTTCATACTGATGATGAAGTTTTGGCTAAGGAGTTCTTTGGGGATATTCCAGTAATCCACGACATAGGAATCAACTGGCGTTCAATGCGATATGCTAAATATGCCATAATCGCCAATTCTTCATTCTTTATTCTTCCTAGATGGCTAAAACAAGTAGAGAATTACTCTGAGTGGTTAGGAGCAAGTAAAGAAGTTGTAACGATAGCACCGAGATATTGGGGTCGAAGAAACACAAAGGTTTGGTCATTGCCACAAAACTATTATAAAAGATTTCAATATATATGATTAACTTCGTAGTAAGTAGATACAATCAAGATACTAATTGGGTAGGACAATATGCTCCTTCGATGATTTTGTATGACCGAAGCGACAATCCTCAGCCAGGTTCAATTATAGTTCCCAATTTAGGTTCGGATTTAGCCGATAAGTTTCATTTTATAATCACGAACTATAACAATCTACCACCTGTTGCAGTTTACACAAAAGCCAATTTGTTTAAATATATCAGCCAGCCCGAATTCGATAAGGTTAAAAACAATACTTGGTTTACGCCCCTCCTAACCATGAATCACCGAACCTATGCTGATGAAACTGGTAAACAAGTTTGCTATTACAAAGACGGAATCTATTGGGAAATCAACAATATGTGGTATCTGAATTCGCACCCAGTCAAGCACGATCCCAAAGAGATACAAGCTCTAATGGGCATAGACAAAATGGAGTATGTGCCTTTCGCACCTGGCTCAAATTATATTCTAACAGCCGAAGACATACGCAGACATCCGATTGAGTTTTATATTAAGCTTTACAACTACCTTACATGGGCTGTCTATCCAGGTGAGGCTCAGGTAATAGAGAGAGGCTTATATACAATATTTAGATAAAATAGTATAATGGTAATAGATATAACCACATTTAATGGGGAAAAAGAGCTATTTGAACTAAGATATAATATTCTCAAGGATTTTGTCGATGAATTCCGAGTAATAGAATTTGACCAAACATTTAGTGGAAAGCCTAAAAAACCCTCATTTGATCAGTATTTTAATAAAGTCAGGCATTATATTCATAATGAAGATATCTGGGGAAAGTATTATCAACAAGCCCTAGAAAGCCCAAATTGCCCCAAGGATGGCCCAGAACATTGGAGACGTGAGTTCTCTCAAAAGGAGTCAATAAAAGAAGCCCTAGAGGGTTTAAACGATAATGATATAGTATTTATAGGCGATGTAGATGAGATATGGAATCCTAAGTATATACAAGAATGTATTTATTCATCCTTCCCATTAAAACTAAAGCTCAAAGTATATAGTTATTTCCTGAATAATAGGTCCGATGAAGAGTTCTGGGGAACATTAGTAACCCAGTATAGTAATATTAAAAACGAATGTCTAAACCATCTAAGAAGCAACACAGATTTCCGAACTAAATCAGATTTTGGCTGGCATATGACATCAATGGGTGGCTATGAGAATGTCAAGAAGAAACTAACTGATTCATATACTAAAGACTCTTATGCTAATGATTGGGTATTAAGTAACCTAGAATCTAATATAAATGAGAATAATGACTTTCTTGGGAGACAATTTAATTATACTAACGATGAATCCGAATGGCCAACATATCTTAGAGATAAGAGGGAGTCATATTTACATTTGTTAACACCATGAATGAAGAATTAAGTCAAGAAGAGTTGGCTGGTGAACAGTTAGAAAATCAGCCTAGAAGAAATCCCGCTGAACACTTAAAACCTTGGCAATTTCAACCTGGTAAATCTGGTAATCCACTAGGTAAGCCTAAAGGAACTAAGTCATTAAAGACTTATGCTCAAGAGATGCTTAGAGACATGACTGATGAACAGAAACTTGAGTACTTAAAAGGGTTAGATAAAGATAAGATATGGGAGATGGGAGAAGGTAAGCCCAAGCAAGATATAGAACATAACGCAGAGAAGGCTATGTTAATAAAAATAGATGAATGAAGTTGAAGAAATCGCATTTAGTGAGCTTACGAAATTCTTCCCAAAGCAAATTGAAGCTCTGGAAGCTTCCAAAAGGTTTAAATTTGTATTATTCGGTGGAAGTGTCGGCTCAGGTAAAAGTTATTGGCTCAGATGGTCATGTCTCTATTGGCTCATTAAGTATCATGCCAAATACGGAATTAAAGGAATCAGAGCTGGATTATTTTGTGAAGACTATCCAAGCCTCAATGATAGGCATCTTACTAAAGTTAAATTTGAATTTCCTAAGTGGCTTGGTACTTGGAATGAACAAAAGAAAGAATTTACCTTAGCACCTGAATATGGAAGCGGAATACTAGCTTTTAGAAACTTAGATGAACCAGAGAAGTATTTATCAGTTGAGTTTGCAGTTATAGCTATAGACGAGATAAACAGAAACCCAAAGACGACCTTTGATATGTTAAGAAGTAGACACCGATGGCCAGGAATCAAGGATGTGAGGTTCTTGGCAGGTTGTAATCCATTAGGAGAAGCTTGGGTGAAGAATATATGGGTTAAGAGACTATTCCCACCTAATGAGAAAGAACAATATGAATTTGTATTCGTTCCGGCACTACCAACAGATAATCCACACCTACCAGTAGAGTATTATAAATCCCTAGAGTCACTACCAGATAATCAACGCAAAGCTTATTTAGAAGGTAATTGGGATGCATTTGATGAGGGTATGGACGAGAAAGGCTATATCCGTTTAGTAAGCGATAGAGAAGTCCAGGCTAGTCTAACAACAGAAGCAGAACATTCAGGATTCATTGTAGGAGGTATTGATCCAGCAGCTGGAGGAGATAATTCAGCAATAGTTATTAGATCCCCAAATTTAGCCCAAGTAGTATTTAATCAGAAACTTCAAAACACAATGGATTTAGTAAGCAAGATAATAGATTTAAATCGTGAGTATAAAGTTGATATGTGGGTTGTGGATAAAACTGGAATAGGTCAAGGTGTACTCGATAGGTTAAAAGAAATGGATTATAATATAAGAGGCGTATCATTCGGTGAGAAGTCTGAAGATGAACAATTTGCTAATTTAAAAGCAGAATGGCACTTCAGGCTAAGAAAGTGGGTAATAGGCGGAGGCAAGCTAAAACAAGACTATGGTTGGAATGAGTTAGAGATAGTCAAATACAAGAATAAGGATGGAAAGATAGTAATTCAACCCAAGGAGGATTTATTCAGAGAAGGTATTAGTTCACCAAATGTAGTAGATGCTGCAATTCTCACAATGGCCGTCAACGATCAAACAGTTAAAAGCTCACGAATGATGAAACAAATGCAAGGAAGACCTTTTTACGATGCAACTCACACAATCTGGAAAAATGAGTAAAGAAAAAATACAAAAACAATTCGTAGATGTAAAAGGTTTAGAAAACCTTAAACCAGGAACAGGTGTTGATGTTGGGGACAATACTAAGTATGAATATGCTTCTGACTTAGCTACAGATAACGTGCCTTTAGTAGACCCAGGAGGTGGAGGAGTGGTTGTTATACGAGTTTTTAAATTCAAGATGAACCCAGAGAGAAAGCATTTCCCAGGTAAACAAGCACTCTTCAATACTCATGCTAAGCAAATAGAACATATTTTATGGGGAGATGGACTAAGACCCTTGGAAAGTAATCCTCCACGTGTTATAATTAATAGTAAGGGTGGTTTTTATCAAATCTTTATTCCATGTTTAGCGGCCAAAGGAGTTATTTTTAGTCAGAAAGATAGAAACCCTGAATTGCTACATAAACAGTTAAATAGGAAACTTGATCCTAAGACTAAGTGAACCTACAGGACATCCGCAGTAAATACGAGGAGAGTTTTGAATTCTTACAAGCTCGTAAACGAAGACAAGTATCTCAGTTGGTTCTAATGAATAATCTTAATCGAGGCGATCAGAATATTGCCTCTACACTTTTAATCACGCTCTTTAACAGAGTGATGTCATCTTTATATGATGACAAGATGCAAGTTAAGTTTCTACCTTCGCAAGGAATACTACAAGATCAGCTTAATTCATATAATGTCTTAGCACAGTCTGATTATTTAGAAATGCAGAAATCTAAATTAGACTATGACTGGACATGGGATGCATTATTCTTTGGACAAGGATACTTAGAGACTTTACGTTTTAACAAAAAAAGAAAGATAATGGAGCCATCAGTTATTAATCCTTTAGCTTTTGGCTACGACCCTTATTTCGATAATGTTCAAGATTGGCGATATTACTGGAAATGGGTTACTAAGAATAAATGGGAACTCAAGAAACTCATTAAGGCCGGAGTTATTACAGGAGTTAAAAGAGTGGAAGATATACCTAGTGGAGTAGATTCTTATTTATGGGACTATAAGATTAAACGAGATGAGGCCAAGAAAGGTACAGCCATGTCTACAGATACTAAGTCCGGTGATGTTTACCAGATACTTGAGTTTTATGGATACGACGATAAGGGAGATAAATGTGTTTGGTGGGTGGATAAAGACTTTAGTGTAAGTCCTTACCTATTTAAACAGAAACTAGACTTACAAGATGGCGAGCAGATAATTGCTCCTGATGGCACAACTATAGATACAGGTTCAAATTGGCCGATTGTAGTCAAACAGGCATTTAGAGAACCACACTCATCAATTCAGTTCTCAGTTGCGGACTTACTTGAAGACAAACATAGAGCCAAATCAGTTCTGTTAAACTTAGCCTACATAGCGGCCAAAGATCGTGCTAATCCGCTTTATTTATACAATCCTGACAAGGTAAATGATGTAACTCAACTATTTAATAGACAAATATCACAGCATATTCCAGTTAATGATGTAGAGCTAGCCATAGCTCCCATGAACAAAGATAACCCAATGGATGCCGGATTATTGAACTTCATATCCGTATTGACCACAGAAGCTAATGAACCAGTTGGCACAGGAACAGTTGCTCAACCCGAACCACGCAAACTCTCCAATACCGCCACTGAAGCGGCCATAGATCAACAGTTGAACGACATGGCTCAATCTTTGCAATCGAAAGTAATGCAGTTTGGAGAGCAAGAATTTTGGAGCCATTGGTTTCATCGATATAGTAAATATGGTGAAGACTTCGGGTCGAAGATGGCTAATATTGTAGGAGTTAAGGGTGTAAAGACCCAAGAAGTCAAAATGTCTGACTTTAAGACAGATTTCCCACCAGGAGTTTTAGTGTATTCAGCCAAAGAAGCAGATTACAAGAACTTAATTAAAAGAAGAGACTTTATAAGTCTTTATCCACAGTTAGCAACTACCCTTGGTCCTGATGGAATGAGAAACTTCAATAAGCATATTTTCTTCCCGCTAATGTTAGAAGATCCTTCTTTAATAGATGTGATGTTCCCTGAAACATTAGATGAAATGAGAGCTACTGAGGAGAATGAAGCACTTAAAGAAAACAAATTTCCACCTGTATCTCAATCAGACGATCATCTTACCCATATTTATATGCACCAGATGGTTATGCCTAAGACCTTAGCCACTTGGTTTCATATTGCAGAACATCAGGAGTATGCAGCCGGACAGAAATATGATATGATGATACAAGAGGGTATGGTAGGAAATCAAATGACAGGAAATCAGCCCCAAACTTCTACAGAACCAATTAATAAAGAACGTTCATCTCCGATGGAAGCGGCCTCACCGCTAAAGCAAGAGATGTCAACGTCAATGCAAACACAATGATAAATTTTTATCCTGAAACACCACAAGGTAAAGCAGGCGAAGTCAAAGTCGGATATGCACCAGCTAAGCTATCCTTAGCGTCCACAACTGATGAGAATGCCTTAGTTTCTTCGGTTATATCCTTTACCCACAACACAACTGAAATAGAGGTCTTAGCTCAAGGTCAAGGTGTAGCTGGTAGGTGGGCTGCCAACCAAGCTGCTAGTGTGGTTACAGCAGCAGGTTCAGCAAACTTCGATTTTCTTATTCCTTCTGGGGAAGCTAGAAGATTCGCTGTGCCCATCCAGACCAACACCCAAACAGACGGTAGTGTTATGGGAGTAAATCGTAAATTCGGGCTATATCAGAACATTGCCTTCAAAACAACCGCAGGCACTGGTAGCGTATTGCTCGCAGAATTCTAATGAAAAAGAAAGAAATAATAGTCGAAGAAGTAAAAGTCGAAGTAATAAAAGTTGCCAATCCAGATGTCCTGGTTAAACCGAAAGTAGGTAAGTTAGATTTGAGTTTCCCGAACGAAGACTTAAATAAGTTAGTTAGTAAGTTAAATGAAATTATAGACAACATATAAAGCCTTATACAATTACACTTGACGCTTTGGGAAGGTTAGCTAGCTTCCTAACTGGTTTCTGTCAAGTGGAATCAGTTAGGCAGTGAACCGACCTTCTCAGGGTCGGTTTTAGTATAAGGGGTCGATTAAATAAACCAATTAAGTAAACAAAACAATGAGTATCAGATTACCTTTACGAACAGTATTAGATGTAAATAATGACAGCGTTAATGCTACTGGACCAGCGTCAACAGCAGGTGGTGTGGCCAATACCTTTGATCTTCCACAAGATACGGAAGCAGTTGTAGTTAAATGGACTGCATCTATCTTGGCTGGAGGAGCATCGGCTGTGCTTCAGACCACTGATGACGGTGGTTCAACCTGGTATGATGTCGGTAGAACGAGTATTGTATCAAACGCAAACAACGCTGTTACAGCAGAATGGTTAGCAGTTCCAGTTGCAGGATTTGGCTATAGGGGTGGAAACGTAATAGCTTCCACAGTAGCCACAGGTTCAGTTATTGCAGTTTCTAGCAGTGTTATAAACACTATTGGATCCGCAGGTGCTTCAACCTTAGGCTCACATAGCTATTCAGGTATGCCAATTCTTTCACAGAGAGGACGAATATTCATACGATATACAGCATCTGTTACATCGATCATTAACGAGCGTGTCCGAGTTTATGCCCATACCCAATCAGGTTCTCGCTAATGAACAACTCTGATTTACAATTAGAGGAAAAAGAAGATAGTCGACTATCTTTTCTCCAAGAGAAACAAGGAGAATTAGCCAAGCTTGTTGAAGCAATCAACAGAGTCGAAGCTAATGAAGATTGGCGAAAACTGAAAGAGTTATTCCTTAATGGAATCGTGGATAAATTAGAACGCCAGTTAAGAGACGAAGCCAGTAAACCAGAAGTAAGTCTGCCTAAAGTCTATCGGTTACAAGGCCAGATAACATGGGCAAAAAGATATTCCGACCTTAAAAAGTTCTCAAATGAGAAAAGGTTGGAAATAGAAAACCTTAAAAAACAAACATATGACACAAACCCAAGGGACGGAGCCCTTTAATGCTCCAGTGAAAAAAACTATTGAACGCCAGGGTGCAGGAACAGTGCCTTATACAAGACGACTCCCTGAGATTCGAGGAGGAGTCTGTGAATGGTGCGGAATAAAAGATAAGAATGTTCCCTCCCAGTTTCAATATCAACTATGCGATCATTATCGAGGCATAGGAGAAATAAGATGTTCATATTGTGATGAGGCTAAAAACCCCACCGATGTGAATTTGAAAGCGATATTGAATGTTCACGAACATCCAGACAACCCAAATAAACTTGTAGTTGTTTGCAACTCGTTAGAATGCTCAGACAAACATATAAAGCGGTTCCAAGTAAATCGTTAATCATCTTAGTCATTTGATTAACTGAAATAAGACTAATTCGTGGGATAAGCTCGGCCCTTATGCCACTGTCAAATATGCCAGAAGAAACACTTGATTTAGAACAACTTGACAATGAAATAGAATCTACCAATAAGGTAGAAAAAAGAATTAAAGACCTCTCTGAAAAAGTTAGATTAGCAGCAGAAGAACGTGACGCTGTTAAAGCACAAGTAGTAGAGGAAGCCAACAAGTCTTCCAATCTACAGAAAGAAGTCGAGTTCCTTAATTCATTCGGAGACCAATTAAGCAAACATCCTGAAGCTTCCCCATTTAGGGACAAGATCAAGGAGAAAGTCTTAAAAGGTTATTCCGTTGAAGACGCAACTATATCCACTTTGGCCTCTGAGGGTAAACTAACCCAAAAAGAAGTTCAAATAGATAATGTTGCAGGAGGTTCGGCAGCCGTTAATCAACCTATCACTGGTGGACAGAAAACAGTTCTCCAGATGACTAGGGACGAGAAACGGAATGCTTTACTTGAAGCAGAAAGGCGTGGCGACATCTCGCTAAGCTAATTATTCAAGAGTTTAAAATTATGCCAGTAACAGTACGAGGTTCTACATGGGGTGGTGCTGATAACCTCACCTCAGAACTTCTCGTATCTTATATCTCAGACGAGGTTAAGATACTAGAACCAGAACTCCAATATGCGAAACTAGGCAAGAGGCGTGATGCCCCTAAAGGATTTGATCGAATTGTATTTCCTCAGACTAACCAGATTCCAGTCTTGATAAATGTGTCTATGGCTACCGCAGGTGGTCCAACAGGTTTCTCAGGTGGAGGTTCAGTCTTTGGTGCAACCGGATCTATCCAAGGTGGACAAGCCGCTGATGCCCGTGGTTATCCTGTATCATCTACACAAGGTGTTGCAGCTATAACCGAAGGTACTAACCCAACCGCAATAACATGGGGTGCTACTTCATACAGTTCAGGACCTGCCCAATATGGAGTATTAGTTCAGATTTCCGACCTCTTAGTTCAGAACTCAGCCATTGAAACGGTTGATTCATGTACTATGCACGTCAGAAATGCTTTAGCCAGACTCGTTGATACTTGTCTCCAGACCATAACCAATGCCGGAACTAACGGTGTTGTTTACTCTGGTAACAAAACTTCACGATCAGGCTTGGCCGCAGGAGATCTTCTGACTCAGGCTGATATGTCAGAAGCATACACCGTTCTTGCTTCTTCAAATGCTGCCGGAGCTAAATACTTCGATGGTGCTTACTTTGCCGCAGTTATCAATCCTCGACCCGAATCAGACCTTATGAATAACACTCAAACAGGTGGATTCGTGGATGTAGGACGATATACTTCTGTTGATGATTTAAGAAAAGGTGCGATGAGGGACTTCCGTGGTATCAGATACCTACGATGTGCTTATCAGAACTACTTCAACTCAACAGTTCCTGTATTTCCAACTACGGTCTTGAGTGCAGACTCATTTGGCTGGGGCTACTTCCAAGAGCCACAGGCCATCTTGACTAACACTCCTGACTCCAACAATGCTCTTAACCTTTACACCTCAATTGGTGGAAAAGTTACCCTTGGTGCTACTCGTTTCGAGGACTCCATTGGAACAGTTCGCATTGCCCGTGTTGAGTCAGCTGCTTCAAACACCTAATAGTGGTTTGACCTCTTACTCCTCCTAGTGGGGAGTAAAGGTTATGCCAGTATTATCTGATGCACTATCTTTCGCACGAACCCAAGCACAAACAGACTCAAACGGTCTGACTAATGGCAATGGGATTATCTGGGGCAACGAAGCCTTAGTTGATTTTAGGCGACGCTTAATAGCGGCTGGAGTAGATGCTTCACAATTACAAGAGTCTTATCGTGACGGTGCGGTAAATACAGGAACTTATCTCTATCCGACAAATATGTTTTGGTTAAAAGAGATTGAACTTAATTATTCGGGAACTGTTGCAGATGCATATATAACTGCCACGCAACTAGATGTAGCAAATATTCCTGGGAATAAATCTATTGGGTGGCTTAGAACCAATGCCAGTACTTCACAACCTTACTTTGATGATAGGGGGGACTGGTTTGAAATCTTCCCAACGCCGACAGCGGCACATAATGTAACTTCATTGGTTAGAATATTTTATTATCTTGAGCCGACTGAATACTCAGCAGTCGGAGATACTATTGCTTATCCAGAGAGTCTTGATTACAGGGCCATAGGTTGGAGGATTGCTTCTAACTATCTGTATGCCCTAGGAAAGATAGATGAGGGGTTAGCTTTTAATTTAAAATATGAGGAACGGGTAAAACAAATAATCGCCACGTTATCTAGGGGTAGCCAGCAGCCTATACAGGCTACACCTCTTTCGATTACTGGTTGGGAATTCTGATGCCATGGACTTCAGTTTCAAAACCAACAGGTT
>ERZ1292637.607-Hain-H14-01um-R3-607-length-19005-cov-4_pt1 | contig 19005 bp, 24 predicted proteins | sample MGYA00564405_ERZ1292637 | MGnify/ENA primary metagenome ERZ1292637 (study PRJEB36523, sample SAMEA6512645) | groundwater metagenome | collected 2019-01-09 | study: AquaDiva: Metagenomics assemblies of 32 groundwater samples | reverse complement strand
CTTTCCCCACCACCAATACCCATAATCAATTGATTCCAAAATAATCCAAAATTACGAAGCTGTTGTTCAGTATGGGCACGAGAACTTTCTTTCCTGCCAGTCGTCAAGATAATGTTATATCCATTACCGTCCCACTCATTGAACTTCTCTTGAACTCCAGGCAGCAACTCTGGAGCGCCTAAGATTACACTGGACATATCGCCAGAATGTCTTAGCAGACACCCGTCAATATCACAAAATATGGTTTTCGGTCTAGTTTTTGATGGTGTCATTTTAGTATATCCAATTTATGAATTTAACAATATTACTTCCATTTTCGCCAATTAGAACAAGTTCATCCTTAGCTGATCGTTCAGATCGAAAAAGCTGGAAAGGTAAATTTTTATTAAGCAATTGTCCGGCATATGTTAATTCACCAATCTTAGCAATAATTGGAGTATTTTCAAAACCACTGGTGGCAGTCTCGAAAATACTAGAAATCTCGACAGGACCAATAATCGCTCGAATAGGAGTTACTTTATTGATCTCAAACAAAAACAAAAACAGTGACTCATATTTTTCCATTATGGTGTCACCTAAAGATGCCCCAAAATCAAAAACGTAATTGCTCATAGTCCAATCCTCTCAAATAAAAGCTTCCAAAAAATTCTTGGCGAATAAGATGTGCTTGATTTAAGCCAACCATTATGGGCAATTCTATTACGTGCTTCATGATCACTTAAATAATACTTCACTTTCTCCACCAAATCCGGTTCGCTCACGAAGCTAACATATTGTTCACCAGGATCAAACCATTTTTTAGTTTGATCATTATCTGCGTCCATCAACATTGCGCCACACAAAGTCGCCTCAAAAATTCTTCCTTTTGCTTGAATGAAAGGGGCACCTCGATATTTCGGAAAACTTAAACAAATCTTAGATCTTTGCAAAACACTGGTATAAGCTTCAAGCGGCAATGGATTTTCGCGTTGACCACCCATATGCATAACTTCAATGCCATTGTACTTCAATGCATTGATGCCATTAATACGATCTGTGTATCCTTGAACACTCCCAAAGAAACAAACATCAATATCTCTGTTGGCAGCATGTGGGTTAAAGTAATGGCGTATGTCTTGTGGAGTCCACATTGCCATGAATTTATCTTTATTACTAACAGGAGGTTCCGACGTATCTAATGACACACTTACAGCAGAATAAGGAGCCAACGAATCTGCAATATTAGCCACAAACGGCAAAACACTATCAAACCAAATGAAGATAACAGGAATGCCCATACTTTTAACTATTGCCCAAGTTTCTTTAGCGACATTCAAACCTGCTGGATGACATAAATATGATCCTACAATTACATCAGGCGGCGATTCTCTACAAATTCGCAATAGTTCATTATCTACATTTCTACCATACTGCAAGTAATATTCATCAAAATGTAACGTCGAATACGTTGCTACATCAGCAGTCTCTATCGATCCAAAAAGATTGTGGTGACTATTGGTGACACCAGCTTGCGGGTTGCCATCACACCATTTTTCAGTAACGAATAAAACTTTAGGCTTAGATTTTTCTATAATTGTTGGCGTAGACTTAGTTGATCCATTAACAAAATTAATATAAGCACTCACTCTCTTAGCATCTTCATTTATATCCATTTGATTAGGATCAAATGGCATACGAGACGCATATCTCTCTACGTGCATGTTAACATTATCACGTGGTCTTTTGCCAGTATGATGAGATATGTGTTCAATAGTTAAGCTATCTGAAATATCAACCACACGATCCAAAGCACTGTAAACTCTGTTTAAATGTACTTCAGCGCCCAAAGAAGGAAAATCTGGGTGCATCACATAACCAAGCTGCTCGATTGCTGCACGAGATAAAACAGGAAAACTAATTTCATTAGTCTTACCGTAAACAATGCCATCTGGCTTATCTGCTAAATAAGCATTCATCTTTCTTAATATTTGTTCATCCCATCCAGAAGATACCAAATTGCAATCATCATTGCAAGGTATAATAAAACTACCGTTACTAAATTTGCATAACCAATTAACGTAATCACGATTAATCATATTAGATCGTTGTTTGCCATAGAATTTGACTAAAGATCCAAATTTTCTATTCAATCTGCCAATTTGCGTTGAAGTTTTTTTATCATCCGAATCAAAAGCAATACAAATTTCAACAATTTTCTTGTCAATTGTATTTTTACTGATACTATCAATAAAAGCTTCTAACAATGCAGGTCGTTCTCTAGTAGGAACTAAAAATGAATATACAATTCCGTACTTACCTGTGGGCGTCCATCTGCCCTTTATAGCCATTGCTTCTTTAAGTTTTTCAACATCGCCAAGGAGGTTGTACTGCGTACCATTCATCCCTTGTTCTCGGCTTGATTTCTCCATATTATGGCTAATATGATCTCTTTCTCGCTGTCCAGTATGATAGGACACGTGATTGAACATAATCGGCAAATGACATACTCGTTTGACAGCATCATATACTCGCCAACTTGCAATATCAGCATTCCATGAATAAAAACATCCAGGCATCAACCATCCAAGTGTGTTTAATCCTCGACGTGAGAACAAAGGAAAACAGCAATAGCCCATACCGTGCCGATTGGAAAGACCATCTTCGATAAAACCATACACAATACCATCAGGCTTATCCAACAGATATCTGTCGAGCGTATCTAACGCAATTTTATCCCAATTGTGGGTTTTTACTTCGACATCATCATTACATGCAATGATGAATTTGCCAGAAGAATACTGACACAACCAATTGAGATAATCGTTATTAATGTTTTTGCTACGATTTCGTCTGTAAAATCTAACAAAAGGATATTTTTTAGAAAGATCTGCTTCTGCGGCGCAAGTGTCGTTGTCACAATGATCTATGCCAACTAAGACTTCAATTTCAGTTAAATTATGAGTGGTAGTAACTAAACTATCAAGAAATTTAGTCAATAATGGAACTCGTTCGCGTGAAGCGAGAACGATAGAAAAATTCATATTTCATACCTTTGTTGTTATACAACAACTATAGTACAAATTATATCAAATTTCAATTGTTGATGCTACCTTCTTTAAGAAGATCTCACGAGCTTGTGGTAAAGTTGTTGTGAATTTCTCATCCAGTTGCTTTACTTTTTTAAAGGTTGCTTCTACCGCTTTAGAACTATGTTTGTGAATGTGAGCTTCAATCGACACGTTCATTTGAACTTTATCTTTATTTATCCACATTTTCACTTTAACTTTAGGTGCTGCACGAAGACTCTCATAGCCTTCTGGTAATTTCGGCTTCTCCATTCCCGGATAAGGAAGCCAACCTTGAGCTTTGTGGTGCTTAATCATCGCCATCGCACGTTTACGAATTAAACTCTCAAATATATCTTCAATAGGCTTAAAGTTACCTTTTAAACTCTCGTAATTATTTCTGTAATGACCTGTTACGCTATCAGATAAGTTCGCTTCTTCAATTGAACAAATATCAACTCTATAACTTTCAAAAGAAAGCGCACCATGACTGTTGAATTCATCTTGATCAAACTCAAAATGACTTAATTCTGGCAATCCAATCGCACCATCCTCATCTTCTTCAACCTTTTTTTTCAGAACATCATTTTGAACAAGAACTTGATATATTTCATGTTTATGCTTAAAATATTTTTCATCTTCATTTAAATCACTCGTAAGATAATCTAAAAATTTGGTCATACGTTCTTCGTCATCTTTAGCCATTCCCTCTTCGTTGATATCAAAATCAATAGTCACATCATTGCCATAGGTATTAATCCTTGGATAATCGGAAACAGAAATGTCTAAATTTTGTTTGATTGTTCTCAATAAAGCATAATCTCTTTCAATTTCTTCTGGCGATTTGATAAAATCTTCAAGAGGGAACTTGAAATATATATTTGCACTTATAGGCAGATAGCTTTCTTCACCATGATCATGATACTCCCAATCTGTATTGACGCTAATCTCGTCTCTCAATCCAGCGTCCTCTATCATTTTATACATTTGCGTTTCTAAAATCCGAGTATAATTTTGATATAAATCGCCACTTCGATCACAGCTTTTGTAAATAAGTGCTTTGTCGTCATCATCTAAATCAGGAATATGGGTCAATAAAACTTGACCAATTTCATCTTGGATATTTTTGATAGGGTCATCTTTAACATCCATGAATTGCTTACTGGCAAAGTGAACCTGCCCAAAGGGTTTGCCTTCTTTGTAAACGATGTAAAGAGGACCGTCTTCCAAATAGTCATTAGCAGTACGTTCACTGCTAGTACACCATCGTGTCCCTCTAGCATAATAACAAGCTGCTGCACCGCTTAAAACTTTTACAACTTCCCATTCATCATCACTGTAAATACTTTCTGCACCCTCCTGCTTCACAACAGTAGTCTTCTTTCGGTTGCTATCTGTGTTGCCATCTGTTAATTCTTGAACCAAGTCAACCATTTTTTGCAGAGCCGTTCTATCAATGGTGGTTATGTCCATAGGATTTTTAATAACATCCATTTTTTCTTTTATCACACTCTGCAATCGTTTCAACACACCATTCTTCTTTATTGTGCTGTAAAAAGTAAGATCTTGATGTAAAACTGGACCATCTTCTGGAAGTCTGACTTTTTCGTTAATATATTGAGTAAGCAACCAAGGAAAAAACTCTTTATTAGGAGTTGGATCAGCATCTGCTAAAAGCTTTATGATTGCATCAATATTAAATTGTGATTTGCTAGCATTGCTTAACCGAGCATTAATTTCTTCATCTGAAACACGTTCTAATCGCCATTTCTTGCCAATTTGGGCAGCAGCTAACTGTTTGTTAACTCCTTCATTGAACAAAACGTATTCCAAGAAACTTTGCATAGTTACTTATTTATCAATAAGGGGTAAAATATGTTAAGTATCATTTTCGCATCCAGAGTTAAAGACAACATTGATTCGCAACTAAAACGGCTACTGGACAGTGCGATGGTATGCATATCTCCAGAAGATTACGATAAAATTGAATTTATTATCAAATATGATTGGGATGACGACAACCGTCCTACACCTAAATTCCTTGCCCAATACCCATTTAAGATCAAAACATTCGTTTATGCACGAGGAGAAGGACGACAATATAATCATCACCATTGTGAATATCTCTTCGCTAACACGAATCCAGAGTTCAAATGGGTAATGAATATGTCGGACGATTTCGTGTTCACTCGGCATGGCTTTTTAAACGATCTAAAAGGCATCAAGGACGAGTATATGATTGTAGGGTATACAAACCCCTCCTTTAAAGAGAATGCGGCTGTAGAGGTGTATAAGAGGTGCTTTCCAGTCAATTTCGATCAAGATAAGGGGATTGGCGAATTATGTCCAATCTTTAGCAGAAAACTGGTTGAAGTTTGTCAAAATATGGGCTGGCAACCCAACTTAGATGCCTGGGTAGTTATACTAGAAGTCACTTTATATCAAAAGTACCAAATTCTATTATGGAAATCGATACAAAGGTTCTATCAAAGGACTGGAACATGGGGTTCTGGAGACACTCCGACCTTTCCTGGCACAGAATTATACAATAATATGACAATTACAGGTCGAAGATTACCTCAAAACCACTACTTATTCACCTTAATGGATCAACAAGCCAAAAACATCTATCTCAATATGATTGCAGACGGTATTGATATTAACCAATACCGTTAAGATGCCTTGTATTTTGTGCCAGTAGTAACTTTTGGAAACGGATTAACCAATTGTGTTTGAAGCACTCGGACTTGATGTCCAAATTGCAATGCTGGACTTGGCAATGTGATTTCCACATAGCCAAAACCATTTCCTACTTTACCAACCTCAAGCAAACCCTTAGTGCTATCACTTGGATTAACTTCAAGCTTCAGTTTTGGCACATGAATTGAAAATGGCGTACCATCAAACATTGTGCTGGCAACTGTATAGCCATGATCATCTTCATTTTTGACTACTACCTCAAGCCAAACTTGTGGCAAAGAACCTGATGTTCTAACGTTATTCATTTGACCTCAACTTTCAAAAGGAAGGTTTTTATTACCTTTGCTCCCACATCTGTAAATTGTTGATAATTAATACTCATTACACCTGACGAAGTAGCCTGAACAACAAAACGGACAACGCCATTTGTTTCTGTTTCAGACATAACCAACAAACCACCTACTGTAGCATTTCCATCAACTGACCAATAAAAATCTAAATCTTTTGGAATCGGAATCTCTACAGTCAAATTAGTGCCTTTTACTACTGTAAAAAGCTTTCCACTATCTGATTCATGAATTATTCCCGGCAACACAATAGGAGCAATGGGCGTCGGTGGCGATGCCGGTTGATTCGGCAAACAGCCAATACCAAAAACAGCAATAAACAAAGCTAACATAGTCTTTTTCATCTCTTATTTTCCTCAGTTTTAGCCAATGCTTTAAAAAAGTCTTCAATTACAACTCGATATCTGGCTGGCAAATCCCTAGTGATTTCATGAATTGCTTTTGCTCGTTCCTTTTCGGGCATCGTTCCCCATTTGTCAGCAAGAGTCTTTAATTTTTTGTCATCTATCTTGCCAGTGCCATCACCACTCAAAATACCACTATCTTCGGCTGGTTTTTGTTGATTCTGCCCAATTGCTTTTGAAGAAGATCCAATTTCATCTTTCTTATCTTCGCCACTACCAGAAGCACCATCTGCTTTATCTTGCAAGTTCTTAATCTTCTTATCCAATTTCCTTAGAATTTCTTCTTGAATTCCTTGAGTCTTTTTACCACCCCTAGCAATACGCAGTCTGCTTCCAGAATGCTTCATATCTCTTGCGATATCGTCTAGCTCTTCAACCTTCCAATGCTCAATGTCCGCTCGTACTAAGTATATAAGTGACTCATAGCGGCGAGGTAGTGGTTCAAAGCTATCTTCCAAAACCTTAAGATGCTTTTCGGCTAACACTTTATTGTTCTGCTGAAACGCATTAATCATCTTGCACAAATGATAATCATTGCTAAATTTTGTATATTTTACCAACAACTTATCTGAATCTTCATAATAGCCGTTGAACGTTAATTTTTTTGCATACAGGAGATTCATTTCTGAAGAATCCAAACCCATAAACATTGACAAAGCAAGTGTTAAGCCAAGCATTTAGCTCCTTATACGAAACTGTTGGCAATCTTTTCTGCGATAGCAAAAGCAGCAGTTGCTGCTGGCGACGGAGCATTTAGCACATGTAAGATTTTATTATCTCTTATTATACAAAAATCGTCTACCAAATTACCATCTCTATCTACTGCTTGCGCTCTAATACCTGAAACTCTAGGCAATAAATCATCAACGTTTATTTCAGGAATTAGTTTTCTTAACTCTTTAACATATCTGGTCTTAGAGAAAGAAATCATCATCTCTTTCAACCCCATTTTCCAATGTTTTTTGAAAAGCTTTCTTGCTCCTGAAAACGAAAATATTTCAACAGTTTCTTTGAAGTCGATATCCCAAATGCTATATGACTCTCTTCCAAGAGCCAAAACTGCATTAGGTCCAACTTCTACGCCTCCATCAATTGTGCTGGTAAAATGAACGCCAAGAAAAGGAAATTGTGGATCAGGCACAGGATAAACCAAAGATCGACAAAGATGCCTTGAGCTTTCTTTCAATGTGTAATAAATGCCACGAAAAGGAATGATTTGAATATCTGATTTGACACCACACATTTGTGCAATTTTATCAGCATACAATCCGCCACAATTAATCAATCTATCACAGCTAAACTTGCTATCATTTGTAGACACTTCAATAAAATTATTGTTCTGTGAAACAGACACAACTTTCTGACAAGTTTTAACTTGGGTTTGTTCTTTAAGTTTCTCACAAACCAATTTGAAATCTACTATTCCTGTTTCTGGGACAGTGATAGCCAGATTAGCTTCAACATGAGGCTCAAGTTTTTTAAGTTGCTTTTTTCCGATCAATTCACAATCCACGCCATTCTGGAAACCGCGATCCAGAAGCTTCAATAAACGTTCGCGTTCGTCAGGCGATGTGGCAACAACAACTTTGCCACATCGCCTGACGGGAATTTGATTTGCTTCACAGAATGCTTCAAGCATCTTTTTGCCACGACGACAAGTCTCTGCCTTCACACTTCCTGGCTTATAATAAATGCCAGAATGAATAACTCCAGAATTTCTTCCAGATTGATGTTGAGCAACGTTGGATTCTTTTTCTAAAACCAATACTTTTTGATCAGAAAAAAAAGAAGCTGTGGCAAGTCCGACTATACCACCTCCAACAATTATAACATCGTAGTGTTCAGTCATGATTTATGATCCATGTCAACAGTGCTTTGCATAAGCTGTTTCACGTTTGCAGCACAAAATCCGAATTCTTCTCGTTCAATGAACTCAAAAATAACACCACAAAGTTTTGAAGGCTTTGAAAACACTTGCGTTAATCCTGGGCAAGTAAAAGGCTTATCAGAAGTAAACTCTGCGAATCCTTTATCTTGCCATTCCTTCATTTGCTTCTCAACTGATTTAACTTGAATCGCTATGTGATGTAAACCGCCTACACCACTTCGTGCTGCAACCCATTTGCCAACAACACTGTTAGGAGTGCCATCAGAGATAAAAATCTCTGGTGGCATATGATACTCAGCATAATCCGCCATAGGAACTATCATCGTCCAAGGCAAGTTTACGCATGTTCCGCAGCCACTTGTCTTTTCAGGTGGTTCTAAAGCGATACACTCTGCTGTATCGCCATCGCCAAAATCAATAGTAAATTCAGTTTGAAACTTATAGCCAAGCGCTTCTTGAAAGAACTTGGCTGTTTCTTTTCTGTCGCTTACGCGAAAAGCCAGATGATCTATTCTCATAAAACTCCTTAAGAATCTGAACCTTTAGTCGCCGTATCAGTACCACAGCACTCTTCATTGTTGTGTTTTTCATCATAGATGGAGCCTATTAGCTTCCCGTTTTTGTCATTCCAATCACTCCAACAAGCAGAGAGCGGAGGTGCCTTCGTTACATAACTAGCTTCATTCCAAGTTGAAGTCATAGGTGCTTTTTCTAAAGACATGTCTGCACCAATATTATATCCGTCATTTGGATACACGGTGTCGTTGCCATAACACTCTGTGTCACAGCTATCAATACCGTAAGATGTTAAATCATTCTTTGGCTTTTTACAATAAGACTCGTCATTGCCAACAAAAGTATCTGACTTATAAGCACCAACAAACGGCGAAGTATAATCTTTATTTTCAAGATTATACATCTGCATCAATATTGATTCTACGGCTTCCGTATATTTAAAATCAGCTAGTTTTTTGTTTTTACGTAAAGAGTATAATTTATTACTCAACAGCCGATAATTAGTTACTTTTTTGTTAGTTTTATCTTTAAAATCATCCACTGACTTCAAGACTTCTTGCATTTCTTCTTCCATATCAGCACAAGCTTCTTCATACTTGACTTGATATTCAATTTCCAATTCTTGTCTTAATTCTTGCTCTGTCATCGACATCTCCTTTAGCTAATATTAAATGCTGGTGTAATGTTGATCCAATTTGCACTATTCACAATATTAAATGGTCCTTGATCAATTCGTTCTGACCATAACAATTTATTATAGTTATTGGTTACAAAATAACCATAAATAGGGATTGCCACATCAAGTTTCCCATCAATTTTTGGCTTCCAAGTCACTTCAGCAGCACTAGCTTTAGATACCTTTTCATCCACTTGCCAATCAGTAAGTCGTATTTTGTCATAACCCTTAAAAACTGGCTGAACAAAATAATCAGATTTCATATTAGGATGAGGCTGAATTTGATTCGTAAATAATTTGATATACAAAGAATTATCTCGCTCTAAGCCTAGAGCATTTTTTAGAAGTGTTTCCAAACCATAATAACTGAATACAACCATTTGAGTAATTCCTTGAGTTACAACAAGTATAACTCAAGGAATTATTATTTGCATCTTTTTTCACCAAAATGTGCGACTAACAATATAACAACAATTGTAATACACACACCAAAGAATTCGCCCCACATGTTATACCTCGCACGTTTCGCGGAAAGTATCGTAACTATAACGGAAATCTTCGTTCAAAAAATCCGATACCTCGCATAAAATTGTGGAATGCTTCGCTTCATAAGCTTCCACATAAGCTGGGAAAATTTGCTCTGCTTTGTCCAATCTTACAACCTTAACTGTTTTGCACATCTTTTGAATAGCTTCAGTAAAGTCACCCTTATGTTGCCATTGAGGATCAAGTGGATTTACACTACCGATTCCTGTGCGTATAATGACTTTAGGGCGATAATCTGAAAGAAGTGGATATTTATCGAGGTGATTGACTAAACCGCTAATAGCGCAAAGCAGGAAGTTCCAACGGGGATATACGCTAATTGGCACAAAACCTTCTAGTGCCAAACCGGTTGACATTCCCATTTGCATTTCTTCAACCACCGGGAGTTCTAGTCGTTTATTAGGATCGATATCTTTCAATGTATTGAACATTGCAGTACCGGCACAGCCCACAGCTTGTCCAAGGAAAAAAGTGTTATCCTTCGTAGCAAGCCACTCCATCGCCCGCTTAAGTTCGTCAAAGTATGTCACAGGTATTGCTCCAAATTGTCCACGATCAGGATGCCCTTACCGATGGATGTGTTGATTTCGATTTTTCCGATAGGTACATGTTTATCCATATACATTTTCCATCTCATGCCAATGAAGCCCACATAGTCACGATCATTTTCTTCAAGCCAGGGCGGTGGGCAAGAGAAACATCGGGTCATAGAAGCGTCAAATACCAAGCCAACCGGCTTGCTTACGATGACTTTCATCTTGTGGGGATCGGGATTGGCACCCTTGGCAATCAAGTCTTTGGTCATCTCATACATCTTAACATAGATGTACTCGAATTTCTCTTTGAGAGATTCTGAAAGCGCGTTTCGGCTGTCGCAAACGACAAAAGCTTTGACTGTCGGATCGGTGAATATATCGTCGTAGTTCATTAGAAGTTAATCCTCGCTCCAGTTCCTGCATGTGGAAATTTACTTTCATATTTGAAATAAACCACTTTTTCATTGATGCTGTAGATCCCCTTCGGATCAAACATTTGAGGTGCTGAAACTTCACTTGGGGCATAGGTTAGTTTCTTCAAGTTCCATGCTGGCAATGTTTCAGTACAAACCGACTTGCCATTGTCTTCTATAACAAACAAAATTGGCAAATTTTGACTTAAACTATATTTAAGAGCTTCATGGAATGCTCCAGTTTCACTAGACATATCCCCTATGAAACAAACAACCTTATTCTTCTGACCCTTCATCTTAAGTCCCATAGCGATACCGACAGCAATAGGAATGATTCCACCAACAATAGCCGACGATATGACTTTGTATTTTGGGAAACAAAGTGAAATTGATTTGCCATCAATAATAGCTGCATCCATCATATATTGGGGGACACCTTTAAGTAAGGACTTATAATGCATCCTCCATGTCCCTAAACACCAATCATCTTCATCTACTAAATTCTCGAACACCTTAATAAGCTGTTCTTCATTTCCATTATCAAGATGGACGGGTGCTTTGATCTTCTTTTGAGCAAATAGCTCACAAATATGATCTTCGTATTTGATTAAATCTTCTGGCGTATATGTTACTTTCATTTCCTTCTTCTCCAGAAATAGAATCCTACATTTAAAGTTGAGCATATCACCATTATCGAGAAACCAAAACAGACTAACGTCATCCAAAACGCCATCATATGTCTAACAAATTCGTCTACCATTTTACTTCTTCTTTTTAAGATCACTCATAATGCTTTTCCAACTAGGAACAACATCCTCTTCTTCATTTACAATAACCTTTGGTTTTCCAACAACATTGATGGGCTTAATGAATTCGTCACGTTGTATTTCTCGAATTTGATCAGATTCTTCCGGAGTAACGATTTTCCATTTTATTGCGTCATTTATAATGTCTTCTAGAGTTAAATTGTCATCTGTTATTTTAATGTTAGCTTTATTGCCTAATGCAAAATATCTCATATAGTCTCCATAAGTATTCCAGACTATTTAGACATTTGGTTTAATCTCCCAACAGTTTTCTTTTCAATTTTATCTTAGACATTTCAAGAATGTTACTCCTAGCTTGAACGCCAAACTTATTTTCTACCAAATTTAGATAATTTTCGCTAGTCATATATTTTTGCCACGCTTCGTCTCTAAATCTCAAAACATCCGCAGCACTTAAGTGATCTGTGCGCATTGGGTTACACTCATATGAGTGAAATGAATATCCCTCATATGAATCTGGCAATGCCCAACCTTTTTGTTTAGCAAGGCGATGTAATGGGCTACCAGGAAGTGCTTGTGCAGGATAACCGTTATACATCTCTGTATTCAATTCCATAGCCAGATCTAGTGTTTGCTGCATGGTTTCATGGGTATCTGTATCCAACCCATAAATGTAATTAGCAATAACGTTTATATCGTGATCTCGAATCTGTTTCACAACATCACGAATATTGATTTCTTTGAATGATCCCTTAGTCACTTCCTGACGTACTTGCTGATTACCGCTTTCTACGCCAAGTGCGAACCATTTAATGCCCGCACGACGAAACAGATCAAGAAAACGTGGATTAACTGAATCTACTCGCGAATAACACCACATATGCAATAAATCGCCATAACCTCGCTCAACAATCATGTTAAGCAATGGCTCATAGTATTTCTTGTTCAGAACGAACATTTCATCGCTTAATCTAACTTGAGTGACACCCATTTGTATCAAACGATCAAATTCTTTGATGATAAATTCTGGACTCCAAAACCTCATGGAATTACTATCGGAACTAACAACATTATCATCATTATTTACGCGATTTAAAATGTTGATCATGCAGAACGAGCATTTGAATTGGCAACCCAAACTTGTATACAAAGCTGCTGCTGGTGTCCGTTTAGAATAATCAAAATTAGCATGCCAAAAATGTGACCGATACATATCTAATGGCTTATTTTTATAAGGTAAAAGATCCCAAGCACTTCCGGGCAAATCTTGATCCATTTTGGCAAGTGGTACAGTAAATTGAGGACTGTTTATCATCAATCTTTTATCGGCATCTTTCCATCCAATACCTTTTACTAATTCTAAATCATTTTCTAAATCTGTCATCAATAAACTACGAAGGGCATAAACTCCTTCATTCAACAAAACAAAATCTACGCAGTCTTCCACTAAAACCTCTTTGGGAAGTGCGCTTGTATGTGATCCCACAAAGCAAGTTTTGTATGTATAATTGTGATTTTTCAACAACTTGCATACTGAAATTGCACCTGACATATTAGTGGTGCCGCTATTTGGATTTTGCCCATACACACAAAAAACGACCAATCTAGGCTTTATTTCTTCAATCCTTTTAACGGCATCGCTATCTGATAGACGTTCAGCATCACAATCCAAGATTGCAACACCGTAGCCAATGCTGCGACAACTTTGAGCCAAAAGCAAGCTCCAAGTCGGAACTTCAATAGCAGTGAAGTTTTCACTTAAATCTTGGTATATTTTAGCTGAAGAGTTTGGATTAACAAACAAAACGTCTAATTGCTTGTTCATTATTACTTTCCTTTTTTCTGCGGCAAACGAGTTGCTACAAGATGATTAATCTCTGTATGGAATTGATCAAATACCTTTTTAGCATAACTTTCAGCATCCCGTTTGGCATCGGCTATGTCACTGTATATGTCGGGGAATACGACACTTTTAACGCCTGTTGCTACTACACGCAATCCAGGTTTATCATTATAAACATACTGAATTGTGATATTGATAAAACCACCTGCTATAAGCAGATTTTCATCGCCATTTGGCTTACTTGTCCACATATTATACTCCTTTTATTAAGGTCTTGCAAATATTATAGTAAGCATGTTTTCATTCTGATAATAATAGATAAGTTATGAAAATCATACAGTGTAGAATCGTTGGCAATGAGCTTCTGCCTCGTGACCAAACTGAGACTGAACTGTCCTGTTTGAAATGGATCGTTGAAAATGGTAATTTGATAAATGTCAAAAATTTATGGGTCTTAAACAACATTGTTGATCCTGCATATCGTGCTAAAGTGATATCACTTCTTAAAGACCAAGATACTATCGAAATGACTTTGGATCTAAAGTCTTATCATGCCAAAAAAACATGGGATGAAAAGGTTGTAAGTTTAATCAACATTAATGCCGCTCGTAACTATGGCGTAAAATATGCACAAAAGAAATGCGACTTCGTTGTATGTCTTGATCAAGATTGTTATTTTTTGAGATCTGAATGGAAATCAATAGTTAGAACCATTGAGAAAGATCAAAAAACAAACAATCGCAAATATTACGGAGTTAATTCAAAAAGAATTCATATTGATCAAATACCAAAATCACTCAAGGATATTGAAATCGGTGAGGCAATGCCGATTTTCCGTCATGACGCAAATCAATACTTTAACGCCAACATCCCATTTGGGAAAGCCGATAAAGTCGAGCTACTGATGAGACTAGGCTATAATCAAAATTCAACTGAAATTACTGGCGATTTATGTCGTACTGTTGGTAGTGTAGCACACATGACATTTGGGAACAACGACATAATGCTTCATAAAAAAATCAGGGAAGAAAGTTTGACTTTATTGATGTCAAAACTAGAAGTAACTGATGTAAAAAAAATCGCTGTTCGTAAAATCCTCATGTAAAGAAATGATATGAAAATACACTCATATACTGACATTCCCAAATTGGGAGAACAGAGTCATCTCATCGATTGCGACATACTCATTAAAAATCAATGTCACTTAAATGATGCTGATTATTTCTTCTTCAATAAGATTGTATACATAGAAAATCAAGATCCAAAGTTAAATGAATTTGATCAAAAATTATCTCAAATATGCGAATTGCTGCCAAAATGGAAAGACAATAAAAGCAAACACATATTCCTTATGGGTGGTGGTTCGGACATAAAATTAAAAGCGATCCAAGGGGCAATTGTATTTCGTCATTCTTGCCATATCGACGACAATGATTTGGTGTATCCATATTTTACAAATGATGAATTAAAAACTTTCAAATACATAAAAAGCGTAACCAACTGCGATTATGCTTGTTCTTTTATGGGCTGTTTAAATACAAATTCAATTAGGGACCAATTAGAAGATGCTTTGTCTGCTATGTCAGCAGCAACATACTTTGAATCTAATCCTCAATACTTTGAATTTTTACCAAACGACATAAAAAACGAACAACAAAAGAAATATCGAACATTAATCAATAATTCTATATTTGTTCTGTGTCCACGTGGCTATGGTCTTAATTCATTGAGGTTTTTTGAAACATTGTCTTTTGGTAGAATTCCAGTTCTCATTTCAGACAACGCTAAGTTGCCACTAGAAAAGACAATTGATTATAGCAAGATTATTATTAGATTGCCAGAAAAAGAAATACATTTACTTCCTCAATACATCGACAAATTCATGAATGAAAATGATATGAAAGAAGCATCGAAATTAGCAAGAGCAACATGGTCCAGGTATTTTCGCATAAGCGAATTTGATACCTTTATGCAAGTTGCTCTGCGAGAGATCATTTAGATGGACCGTATGTGCTAGATGGCGTTCTTCGATTTTGTCCTACCTTGACATCGATTGGATAAAATGGCACATAAGAGCCAATTTTTTCCATTAGGACGCCATCGGCGTGGGATTCTGTACCCTTTCCTTCGGGCCAAAATTCGTGACCACCAATTTGTGCCACTAGCGATGTCTTATGACACATCTGACCATAGTCCACTACGCAATCCATTTGCTTGCCTTTGACAGATTTGCCTCCTGGTCGGTCGGCTCGTCGTTCACCTACAATTGCTCGCCAGCCATTTGGATAAATGACGCCAATATCTTGACTTGCGTACATGGCTTGTGCATTAGGGTTATGTTCACAATAAGCCACAAAGGTTTCAAATGCACTTGGATAAAAAATGTCATCATCACACAAGTACATTACTAACTCACCGGAAACTAAACCTTTCCTGTAGCATTCGTTGTAGCACCAAGGTGCCATTGCTTTATTCGCTCTTATTTCTGCTGTTTCGTCAGAGCGAATCAGTTTGATTCTCACATCATATCGCCATGAAAAATTCTCATAATAACCCTGATCATAAAGAACGCCGCTATCTACAATTAAAAGCTCCCAATCTTGGTGGCTTTGATTTACGACGCTCTCTATGGCTTCATTGGTGATATCTGGCTTATTATGACAAATACAAATACAAGTTACGAGCATGGAAACCTCAATTGGCTAAATCTCTATCGGTAATCTTTACATTTGGGTCAATAGTTTTTGCAGCGACGACCCAATGAGTTATGCCAGTCAATCTACATTTCACAGGAACTCGATGTTCTGGAGTTACCTCTTTTGGAATAGCGATGTTCGCAAGCATTTTATTCTTAAAATAAGCTACATCGCCAACCTCATCATAAAATGTAGTTGGAACCCAATGAATGATGCCAGTTAACGGACATTTGTAAGGCATCTTTTTAGTAATAGTAGCAGGAGAATTGCTACGATTTAAATTATAAACAACAATAGCATCTCCCATTAAGTCAACTACCTTGGCTGCTATTGCCTCTTGCTTCTCGTAGTTATCAACGACCTTGCCGTCAACCATCGTCATTGCTATTGTTTTCTTACGCATTTCCATATTTTACCGATACCGGCTTAATAATCCGGTACGCCTTTAAGAGTTCTTGAACGCCTTGTTCAACGCTAATCTGAGCTTTCCAACCCGCAGCTTCAACTTTGGCATTAGAGACAATATAGTTTCTTTTATCTGGATCTTCACGAATGTCATCACACTGAATAGAAAACTGTGGCACATGACTTTTAATGATCTGGCACAATTCCATCTTAGTTAGATTCGCATCACTTAAACCAATATTGAATGTTTCGCCTTTGAGTCTGTCATAATTATCCATCATGAATATGAACGCAGAAGCGACATCACGAATATGAACATAATTTCGTTTGAAGTCTTTTTCAAAAAGCACAACATATCCATCAGTCGCTGCCTTATAAGTAAAATCATTAACCAAAAGGTCTAGTCGCATTCTTGGAGAAGTTCCAAACACGGTTGCGAGTCTCAACGTGATTCCATCTGTATAATCTTTAATTGCCTTCTCAGCAGAACATTTGGTTATGCCATAATGACTAATTGGATTAAGAAAAGAAGTTTCAGTACACTCTCCATCAGTGCCTACACCATAGCCGCTGTTGGTATTAGGATAAATAATCCTTTGCCCTTTTTTGCAAGCATATCGAGTAATGAAATTAACTTGCTCATAATTAACGTCAGTCGCCAATGCTTTATCACGCTCACAAGCAGGGAAGCCAACAATCGCAGCAAGTGGGAAAATTACATCCGCATCCTCTGCAAGATTCCTCAAAAGGACGTGATCTCTTACATCACCATGAAAAAATTCAAACTTAGGATTATGACAATAAGGCACAAGACTATCTTGCTTGTACATCAAGTTATCCAGGACTGTTACGTGATGCCCAGCGTGTAACAAACGACTTGTCAACACTGAGCCAAGATATCCTGCTCCACCTGTAATTAACACTTTCATATTATTCCTCACTTTATGCTAAATATTTCATGCAATCATTTAAGCTGTGGTTTGAAAATATCGAACCTTTTCCACAATATACTCGTACTTTCCTGTGGAAGAAAAATAGGACTTGGAAGAAGCTCTTAAACCAAGAGCCTGTTATAACTCTTAACCATTACAGAGATTTGCTCAAACAGCATGGTAGCGTTCGCGCAACTTACTTAGGTGACTATTTACTTAATGTTATCATAAACTCTATTTTATCGCAAGTGTTTTCTAAAGAACTAATTGGTTCTCATCCTAGTCCAGACAAATTTATAGAAACAATCAAAAGTTCGCTTAAAACAATTTCTACTCCAGAAGAAGCTTTGTATGAAACCGAACAACTCTACGATGGAAATCATCCAGTAATGGTTCAGAATTATCAATTCAACATAAAATCTTTGGTTTATCTTAACTACGATCCAAACAAATATTATAATTAAATATAGTTCAAAAAATACAATTTGATGCATAGATAACTATTCCGCACATTTTTTAATTTCTCAATCCATATATACCATTGAATGAAGGTCGGCGACATGATGTTGCCAAGAAAGTTAACTTTAACTGTGTAAGGAGACACATGAAGTATTTGGCAATTATGCTTGGTGTTGGATTGATCTTCATTTTGTATGAAATTGTACTTTATGGTATTTCAGCATACATTTTGCATAGATCTCCTTCACTCAAAAGCGATTTCTTGTGGAGTTTGGCTTTAGCGATCCCTTTTGCTTTAGCAGAGGTTCTGTGGTTGCGAGGATGGAGGATAGCTGAGAATGCTGGTATGAGCGTGTGGACGGCAGATATTTTGTTTTTAACTTGTGCGGTGATAGGAAGCAGTATTGCTATGGTGTTGTTCTTCAAAGAAGTGCCAAACACCACTCAAATAATCGGTCTAGTTTTAGTTTTGGCAGGTGGCGCAATCGCTGCCTGGAAGTGACCTACCTTTACGTCTGAAGGGATTCTGGCGTAAGGGATAAATGGAGTCAGGGGTGATGGAAGGAAATCGTCACCCCTGACTATGTGATTTACCAGTAATAGTTCAAAAAGTAAAACTCATTATCTTTTTTGCCTAACACAATTGGATAGACAGCAGAGCGTTTAATCAAATAGGTGTCAATCAAGAAAGCAACCTCATCTTTATTGATCAATTCAACAGAGTCTTGAGCTAATTTGAAACTATATTTCAAAGTTGAATTATTTTGGAAAAATAATTTTTGAATTAACACCCCAGGTACAACTACAAAAAATCTATCAAATAATGGCTTACC
>ERZ1292637.606-Hain-H14-01um-R3-606-length-19024-cov-13_pt1 | contig 19024 bp, 34 predicted proteins | sample MGYA00564405_ERZ1292637 | MGnify/ENA primary metagenome ERZ1292637 (study PRJEB36523, sample SAMEA6512645) | groundwater metagenome | collected 2019-01-09 | study: AquaDiva: Metagenomics assemblies of 32 groundwater samples | reverse complement strand
CGGCACGTCGCTACTCGGCGGCAATTCTTGCTCGCGAGTGAAGAAGCGCCACGTGGCGACAGCTATGCCAGAGGCAGCAACGCCGCCGAGGAGCCATCGCCACATGGGCTTACTTTCGAAGACACGCTTTAAGACATTTCCTGAATTTTCCCTTGGTTCTGCCCTTGCACTTGCGGGCGCACTTGCCCAAGGACTTCCGACGATGCAGGATGTCGTTGATCGTCATCGCCTTGCCCTCTTGTTCTTCAGGCAGCGCCCGGTCTTCTTGTTCTTGCCGTACCGGCACTTCCGCTTCCGGCGATGGAGGATGGTTGTTGCATTCATTGTCACTTCTCCTTTGTCCTACCAGTTTACAGCCACACTGCCACTCACGCCACCTTTGCACCCAGCCACTTGAGCGCCGTCCAGACACCGAGCAGTGCCAGCGAATAGAGCACGAGCTTCGTCATGTCGAGCCCGGCGACCGGCGATGTAGCAGCATTACCTGGCGCTGCCTGACCAAGGCCCGAAATCATCATCACGTCCTGATCGCCACTGAAAGCAGCCGCCCCGGGATTCGGGCCGAGTGCCGCGCGAATCGGGTCTTCGACGAAGCCGAAGCCCTCTACGAACTGCACACCCGCGAAGCCAAAATTTCGATTTCCGCCGTTCATTTGAGCACCCTTCCTCGCGCATTCAGCACCTCGCGCACACTCAGGACAACACGCATTCATTTCTTCAGTACCACCACGCCGAGCACGATTGCTCCGACACCAAGCACAATCCATGGGGCTGCCGAGCTGAACGACGCGAGAGCCTCGCTGCGCGCCTGGGTCTGTGCCGCCAACCGATCCTGCTGTGCCTTGGCAAGCGCGAGCTGGACTTGCTGAGCTTCCCGCGCCGCACCTTGGCCGGTGAGCATGTCGAGAACCTTCTCGCCATGACCCAGGAGGTCCTTGAAGATGTCGCCGAACGCACCCGAAGCTCGATTGCCACGCGTCCCGAAGTTGTAGACCTCCTGGTATGCAATCATCGCTTCATCCTCATTTCGCCAAGAAGTAAATCAACAAGGCCGCAGCGGCGACACTTCCAATGACCGCGACGGTGCGAATCTGCGTACGCTTCGCCTCTTCTTGCGCGAGTAGGAGCTGCGCGTTCAAGGTAGCCTGTGTCGACTCCTTGCCGGCCGAGAGGCCAGGAATGAACGAGAAGAGCGAAGCGACGAAGTTCGCCTGGCCAAGTGAGCCGAACGTTCCATTGTCGTTGAGGTAGACAGTCATAGCTATGCGGCCTCCACAATCTTGGCGTCTTCTGGCACTTCGCGCGGTGGAGCATTCCGTGGGCACTTCGGCTCCGCGTTGAGTGCGCGCTCGTAGCCTCGCAGGGCCGAGCCTTGCGTGAGCCACGACACGAGCAAATACCCCAGTGCCAAGGCGCCGCCTGCCATCAAGGCCTTCTGCCAGAGCGGCGCTTCGAGAAAGAACTTGACGATAGGCGTTTGCTGTACTGACGCGATGAATGGGTTGGCGCTTGGCGTCGGAGGTGTCCCACCACCTGTCACCAACGCCGGGTCAATAGCTATTGCCGCAGCCGTCCGGCGAAACAGCTCTGTCCAGGTGGCGTTGTCGACGATACCTGTTTGCGGCACACCGGCAGCCAACTGAAAGCCCTTCACGGCGGCTTCCGTCTTCGGCCCGAATTGATTGTCGACGGTGAGCTTGTAGCCGATGGCGTTCAGCCGGCGCTGCAAGTCACCGACAAGCGGACCCACCGCACCGCGTCGCATTACCGGTGGCATGGTGCTCATCGGCCCTTGCGCCGTTTGACCCATTTGTCCAAACATCCCTTTGATGACCTCAGCGGACATTTCGCTCACTTGGCCTTCATTATGACGTATGCGCCGCCACCCAGCACCAAAGCACCAAGGCCGTAGAGGAGCCACTTCGATGGACCGCCGCCCGACTCATCATCACCACCGCCACCACCAGCCGATGCGCCGCTACCTTTCGTCAACTGCGACGCCTTCGGCTTTGGCTTCATGAGCGTCGATGTATCTCTCTTAACCGCCGCCTGCGCTTCAGCTATCTCAAGTGTCGAAAGATTGGATTGCGCCATCAAGAGAGCTTGTTCAGTCTCGATGATGCGATCATTGAACCAAGCGACTTGGCCGTCCCAGCGAAGAATACATTCGAGGTTCGTAATACCCCCTGTAACGACCGACACTACCGAAACCTTATTGCAATCCTTCCGCCTCACCTTGGCGTTAGCCAGCATGTTTTGGTGGCCTTGAAGCTCAGCCTCCAGTTGAGCAACCTGTGCTTCAGCACCCGCCACATCCGTCGCAGGCGTCACCTCCTCGACTTTTGTCCCGAGGTGTCCAAAGCCGCCTCGGTCGGAGAAAAACGACGCGGGCGCGTCTCTGCCCTGAAGTAACTTGTTCAATCCCGCGGGGAAAAAATCACCCGCCCCGCGCACTTCTGTAGTCTTGGCTTGGCTGGCCAACAGCGCTACGGCCTTGGCTTTTACACTCGGCCTGAATGACAGCGCCAAAGTCGGCACAGTCGAACGAACGAGAGTTCTTGCCACGGCTTGTGGCGTCGTGCGCTGGGTCATGTTGAGGCCGAAGCGCTTGGCAAACGGATATGGGAGAAAGAAAGCCATGAATCACCTCTTCAGAACAACAACATCTTCAACACGAATGCCGCTGCCGCTACACCACCCACCTTCAACGCCGTGTTTCCTGTCTTCTGCAATTTCTCTTGGCGAAGCAGCTTTTTCTGCTCGCGTGCCGCTTGCTGCTGTGCCGTTTGTTGAGCCGCTTCTCGGGCCGCTTCCATATCGAGTTGCTTCTGAGCTTCTGCCTGTGCCCCTGGCACTTGTGCCGTGAGAAGCGTCAACTTCGCATTTGCGGCGGCGATCTTGCCGGGCAATTCGACAGTTATCATGCGCTCGAGCGCAGCCACTGCATTACCCTGCGTAGTACAATCCGGGGCAGCCGGAGTTGCGGACGGTTCCGGTGTCGACTCGGCTGGTGAAACTACCGTCGCCACTTCCACTACAACCGCTGACACAAGAGCCGTGGGCAGAGTTTTTCCCACGAGTGTCCAAGGAGGAAACGGCCATGAAGCCGCGCACAAGTTCCAATAGAACGACGGCTTCGGGTACATACAATCGCAATACGCACGCCAATCGCCGGATGCCGGGCATTCAACACCCTCCGATTTGAACGACGCCGTACCGAAATGGCCAAAGCCCGAAAGCCTGCCCGATTTACACTTCAGGAGCACGACTTTGGCATTGAGAAGATTCGACTTCGCCGTCGTCAGTTGCCCATTGAGGTTGGCGATCTCCACCTTCGTGCCCTCGATGTTTGTCTCCAATTGCTCAAAAGCTTCGAGTGGAGTGTTTGGCAGCGGCTGCGTCAGCCCGAACCCACTGTACGGCAGCGCCCCGAAGCCGAACGCACGATGCGCAACCTGTCGCGCGCTGGCTCGATGCGAAAATGGCGGCCGGTAGTGCATGAGACTCTCTCAGAACAGCAAAAACTTCACGAGCAACGCCCCGCCTGCAATCCACGCCCACTTCTTCGTCTTCCGTACACCCGCGTCTGCAAGCAGCACCTCGGGTGGCTTCTGTGCCGCCTCGGTGCGCTCCTGCCGTGCCGCCACGACAACTTCCTTCGCCACCGCTGCATCACGGCGGGCACGTTCCGCATCGCCGAGTAGTCTCTGCGCGTCCTCGAAGTTGGCCTGACGCCTGGCTTCATCCTCCAAGTCTTCGGCGAGTGCCTCTTTCGAAGTCGCCTCTCTCGTCGCGGTCACTTCTTTCTCGACTGCCTCTTGGACCTGCGCCGCACGCTCGGTGAAGACCGCGCCCGCGGCTACGTCTATGTCTCCTTGCTCACGAACCAACGGCTTGGTCATTTCGACTGGAGCGACAAAGCCACCGCCGTCATCAGGCGCCGGTCTCGTGGCCACGACGTCGACTTGCAATGCGGTTTTGGGCGCCGAAGTGACAGTAGAAATAGGTGCCGCGGTCAAGTCCTGGTACGCAGGAAGACTCGTAGCGGTCAACGGCTGAAACGTCAGTGGCATCGTCGTCAACGATGTCGTCAGTGGCTCGGTGTACGTCTTGTCCTGATACGACGGCAGAGCCCCAAACCGGCCAAAGCCGAAGAGCATCGCCGTCGCCCGCCCACGTCCAACAGTGTTCACCTTACGGTACATGGTTCACCCACAGTTGCACGACTTCGCCTCGACGCGTCGAATCGTGACAGTGCCTGATGCGTCGTACTGCACAGCCAGCCAGGTTCGCAGGCTCACGCTCCAATACCAGTCGACGCTGCCCTGGCGCTCCCGGAAGACAGCGCCGTGGGCGACAAGTGTTTGCTGTGCTTGCGCTTGTGTCATGCGGATTTCTCATTTGAACGCCTTGGACAGAACCATGCCGACGACCAACACGCCGGCTCCAATCAAAATGAAAGTGCCAATACCCGGTCCTTCGTTGAGAGACAGTGGTGTAATGCCCTGCGACGGCGCTTGAGTCGGAACGAGTGACTTGAGCGCGGCCCAGAAGCCCGAGGATGACTCTTGCGTTTCGACTGGCGATGGCGCTCCTTCCTTAATCCCAAGAGCCTTTCTCGCCTGGCACATCCAATCGCCAGAAGCGCAAACAGTCGCATCCGATGCACCCGACGAATCGACCAATGCCCCCGGCTTGATTTTCGCCGTGTACGGTGCAGCCGTACTCGGGCTCGGATCGCGCTCCTCAGTCACTCCAAACGCACCGAGCCCATTGCGCGCGAACTGCGCGGCGCCGAACATCTGCTGCATGTGCCGGTAGCTCATGTGCGTACCGTCAATCCTTCACGAAGGTGAAGAGAAGGACTCCGACCAGCAACGCACCCCCGACGCCCCAGACCCACATCGGCAATCCGCTGTCTGTCTTGACGATTTCGATGGTCGGAGCGACCGGCGTACTGACCTCTTCGACGTTTAGCGTTCGACCGCCGACGGTCACGGTTTTGATACCAGTATCCGCGAAGCCGATATTTCCGAATGGAATCATGATGTCACCCGTCCTCACTTCGCCTTCGCAATTACGAACGCCGCCCCGGCAATACCCGCCGCACCCAACACCCATGGCCAGATTGGCTTCTCCGCTGGCGGCGCCTGCTCCTGTCCCTTGTCGAAACCCGCCTGAAACTGTCCGCCGAGCAACGTACTCAACGCCGCCAGCATGGCGCCCGCACCTGTGACGGCGGCTCCCGCGGCAGGGTCCTTCGTCGCGAGCGCCCCTCCTGCCGCCGCGACTCCAGCCCCGGCCGCGGGGCCTACCACGCCAAGAACCTTCTTCGTCTGGCACCACCAGTCACAGGTGGGCTCATCCACATTCGTCGCGTCGATTGTGCGCGTCGTGCCCGTCTGCGGATCGCGAATTGTCACGCTGTGAGTGACATCAGACGCAAGAAGCGCCGCGAGCGTGGCAGATTCGTCGCGCATGTCGCCTTGCCGCTGTGCCCACGGCAAGAAGTCCTCGTGCATCGTGCTCGCGATTCGTGAGCGTGACGTCGATTCGAAGATGGGAACACTTCGCGAGAAGGCGACTGTAGCGTTGTTCACATTCCCGCCCGACGCATCGCGCAATTTTCGCGTCTTCGCCCACGAGAGCGCGGAAGGGAGCTGCAACTTCACTTGCATCCGCTGCAACTTCTCGAGCAACTGCTCCATCGTCGAGGCAGTGCGCTCGGCATTTCGGGCCTTTTCACGGTGCGCTTTTGCCGCCTTCGTATTGCCTTGCCGCACCGCCACTTCGGCATTCAACGTTTCGTTCACTACATCCTTGCGCCAACGGGCTGCGATGCGTGCGTAGACGACACCGTACTTCGCGAGTTCGGCCTTGCTCTTCAACTCAAGTCCCTTGCGCGCCCGGTCATTTCGCGTCGCAGCGGCCATGCCGGCAGCCGTCAGCTTTGCACTCGCAGCACCGACGCGCCCATTGCGCAAGTCGTCTTCGCGCTCGCGCATGAGCCTTGTCACATACTCGTGGCCGCGCTTCGAAGCGCCAAGCTCTTCACCGCCAAAATGGGCCAAGTCACGTAGGCCATCGAGCGCAAGTGCAGCACGCGCCTGCGCAGCATTCAATTCGGCCTTGGCACGTTCGAGGTCGGCGCTCATCGAGCAAACCTCAAGGCGCCACCAAGCACAATCGAACCAACCAGAAGCGCACCACCTACGACAGCACCTGCGATAATCGCCGTCTTCGCAAGCGAGCCGAGCTTGTCGAGTGGCCCCGGCTGGGACGGGTCGAAAAACGGCGACGGGTCGTCGAAGGTCTTGCCGCGCGCGGCGATTTCCTTTTCGAGCGCGGCGATTGCGAGGTTCGCTTCGCGCACGAGAGATTCACATTTGGAGCCGACCGCAACGGCATTGCCAGTCCAAAAGGAAGTCTCGCGCTTGTAGAGAGCTTTTGCGGCGGTCAGTGCTGACCCTGTCACTCCTGCTTTTTCAGCTTGCGCGATTGCTTCTTTCAATCGGTCAAGAGCAATGTCGAACTCCTGGCAGAATGCCGTGATGCCAAACGCGCCGAAGCCGTAGCCACTCAGGGCGCTCGTCACACCTCCAGCATTCTGCGGTGTCGGAATTTGCGAGTAATCGTATTGCCTCGGGAGTGGCTTACCCACCATCGCCTTCGCGACGTCATGCGCGCCGGGTCGAATACGGCTCCGTCGCCGCAACGTGTTGAGCATCAACGTCGTGAAGCGTGGGTCTGTAAGGCCGTAGCCGCTGAGGTGAGACATGATTTCGTCCCTCTCAGTCGTCCCGCGGCACCAGCACTCCGACGAGCGAAACGCCGTACACGGTGTTGCCGCTGACGATGTCGCTGTCGGTGTCCTGCAATGTGAATGTGCCGCGCACCGTATGGCCCTTTGGAACCACCATCGGTGCTTCCGGCAGCCACACCACCGGGTAGCCCATCGGCGGCATCATGCTGCTCAGATTCGGGTCGTTGTTCTCGGTGAAGCGGTTCTTGTTGTCCACGTTCTCGACGCGCACGGTGCAGTTCTGCGCCTTGACGAGCCAACGTTCGGTCGGTGTGAGATTGAGAAAGCCGAGGATGGTCTGGTCTTCAGCGTCGAGCGCCGTGAAGCGCAAGAAGGCCCACATCTGCAAAACGAAGAGGTCCATGTCACCGGGGACCTTGTAGTCGTTGGTGGCCGTCGTGGTGGCGCTTCCAAGCGTCGCCTGGAGCTGAATCATGACGGCCTGAAGCTCGTCCGGCGCGAGGCCCCGGTACTCCGAGAGCAGGCCCTTCACTCGTGAGAGACGAGCGACGTCCGCGGAACTGGCGGCATGAATAACGCGTGCGGGAGCGGCTGGCATCGGAGAGTCTGTCCTTTGAGGCGACGCCTCAACGGAGACGTGCCCCGACTTGATTTTCACCTATTCGTGACTGCACGCCATTCGTACAGCCTTCACATCACTTGCCGAGCGGGCTCTTGATGACCGCGTGCAAGAAGACCGAGATGATGTTCCGCGCGGCGAGCGTGGGCGCCGTGTAGGAGGTAATCCATGCGGCATCGGGGAAGATGAGCTTCCCGTTGATGTCGTCGTCATCCTTGAGCTGCTGCGGAACGAAGAGAGTAGGAGCCGCCGTGGCAGCGGGCACGCCGTTGGAGGCGGTGCCTGTCGCATTGCCGGCGAATCCGTAGCCGCTCTGGTACTTGAGCAGAGGGCCTTCCGTCACCTGGCGCCGGTTGAACTTCAGCTCGAGAATGCCGTTCTCGTAAAGCTTGAGGAGATCCGGCGTGGTCGGACCATCGTTGCCGAGATACTGCCGGACGTGGACACCCACGCGGAACACGGCCGCCTCGTCGCCGGCAGGGATGCGCCGCGACGCCTTGAGGCTCGTGTGCTGCGCGTTCTTGTCCGTGAGGTCACGGAACATCACCAACTCCGTGCCTGCGCTGACAGAGCCGGACGCCCGCTGAACGGTGTCGTAGATGTCATCCTCACGAAGCTCGATCTGCTTGAACGAGCGGCCGAGAGCGGGGATGATGACCTCTCCGGGTTCCTTGCCTGGGATTGCGATGGGCATGTTGGCCATGACGACTTGACTCCTTGTTTGACGTTCAACGACTCAGTTCAAAATCCCTGCGAAACCGCTCTCTTCGATTTGCACCGTGGCTCCCGCCATCGCTCCGCCGTTCTCTTCGAACGCCACCGTCGCGCCGTTGAACATCTGCGCGGCGCTCATGTCTGGCGTTCCGATGCCGTAGACGGACTGGCCGGAGGGCAGTGCCGCTCTACCCGAGTAGCCGAACCCGGCGAACACGCGACCGTTGCCGAAGCCGCTGGTCGCGGCAGACTCCGCGGCCGGCGCGCCGACAGCCGGACCGATGAGCTTCGCGGCGAGGGACGACGCGGCGACACCGACCGTGCCGGCAATCATTCCAGTGCCGAGGTCCTTGTCGAAGCGCTTGACGTACTCTCCGCCGACGACGCCCAGCACCGCGACCGCGAGGCCTGACCACTTGTCGGGAACGAGGGGGACACCACCCTTCACCAGCACCTTCGACATCAGCAAGTCCGTCGCGATGATGCCGAGCGTGGCACCCACGCCGAGCTTGGCGTAGTCCATCGCGTTTCCCTTGAGCGTATCGACGAAGTTTCCGAGCTTCCCGAGCATTTGAGTGCGCCTCCAATGTCCATACTAGGAACGTTGAAAGTGGCGTAGGTCAACGTATGCGAATAGAATTTTCACACATGCGTATCTGCCCAAAGGCATTCAGGAATTGCTCGGTCGCCAGTTGTGACAAACCCGCTGTCGGCCGGAGTCTTTGTCACAAGCATTACAAACGTGCACAGCGCAACGGCATGCTGCCGCCTCGGAAACTGCGCGAGCGGATGAAAGCACAATCGTTCAGCGTACCGGAGTCGTTAGAATCGGCGATTCAGCAACGCGCGAGGATAACGGGAGAGAGTTACAGCTCTATTATCAGAAAATCTCTCGAGCAGTATCTCAGCCACGCCGCCGAATGACACGGACACCGGCCACGTGAATTTCAACAGGTGCCGTGCCAAGCGAGCGCTGCACTTCGCGTGAGTGTGTGAGTGCTACTTCACGCGGCAACGGATTCACTATCTGCACGCGGGGCATTGAGAAGACGCGACGAATGACGGATCGCTTCATTTAGGGTGTTTTCTTGCCAATTCGCGTGCTTGGCGAAGCATTCTACCGGCTCGACGGCAGCCGACCGCTGAACCCGACTTCACATCAGAAATTGCCAAGCGTTGTAAATGCTTCCAGAGTGGTATGAGGCCCGCGCTGGGCTTCTTTTCTCGCGTCTCACGCAACTTCTTTGCAAATGCGCGACGGTTGCACTTGTACCTTTTCATTCATCACCTTCCGCCATCACGCCGTACCGTATCCGGCTTCGGTGGTACGTCGATTCCGTTTTTCTTAAGCCACACTTCCAACATGGCCCGTGCCCAAGTGGACTCATCGGCGGCTTTCTTCGCAGCCTCTTTTGTCTCTTGAGCTTGGGTAATGAATTCGCGCTTCAATGAATCATGTACTTGCTTACTCAGCTCCTCGTGGACTGCGAGACGCACTTCAGTAGGGCGGACGGTGAGCGTCCCGGCTGTGAACGCGCTTCCGCCGCCAAGTAGCACGGCGCCTACCGCGGCGATGAACGCCTTGGTGCCTCCATTCGTCACAGGCGCTCCACGACGTAGATATTGATTGCGCCGGTGCTCACGACACCGAACAGCTCCGTTCCGTAATCGAACTCGCCGAGGTTGGCGACATCGCCTGCGTCGATCCGCAACCCGACTGCACTCGTCACGTTGCCGATACCGATGCGGACAGTAGGAGTGGTCTGTCCCACAGCCGAGTCGACCCAGATATCTACCTTACGGACGCGCTTTTCGTAGTCTTTTTCGAGAATTTTCTGCGGCGTTGTCGTAAGCCGGAACGGGCGGATGTTCACGCCCTTCATGCCAAAGACCGTCTGCTTGCGCATCTCCTCAAGCTGAAGGGACATGACACCAAGCACGTGGAGAATGGCGCCGTTGACGCCGTGCGCTTTTGTAAGCTCGGCATCCGTCCACTCAATGGCTTCACGAATCAGCTTGGGATCGACGGACATGAGAGACGCTCCACGTTCACATTACACACCGTGTGTCAACTACTCAACTTTCCTAACCGACCAACAAATCCTTTGCACTGCGCAGCTCATCACGGAGCTTCTCTTTTGCGCGCAATTCCAATTGGCGAATATACTCGCGTGAGACGTCGTATTCCTCACCCAGTATCTTGAGAATCTTCTTATCATCCCTCAAATATCGGCTCTCGATGATGTTCCGTTCGCGTGGGTCAAGCGCGCAAAGTGCCTCGTGTACGGCATTGTGAAGAGTATCAATACGCTCTGCCTGCAATACTTCTGTTTCGGGTGATGCGACATCGCTCGCCAGCATTTCCACCCGTGGAGTGTCTTCATCTTCACCACCTACCGGTGCATCCAATGAAGTGTCACACGAAAGGCGAGTCTCGAAGTCGCGCAGCCAGTCGACCTTCACACCGAGATATTCTGCAAGAGTCTCATCGTCTGGTTCGACACCACCCTTGGCCAGCTCCCGCCTGTAACGCGAGAGTGAAGAGAATAGCTGTCGCTCGCGTTGTGTCGTGCCGATTTTGACGATGGAGTACGTCCGCATCACGTAGTTCGAAATCGACACGCGAATCCAATTGACAGCGTAGCTGATGAGCCTGACCTGGCGCGATACATCGAATTTTTCAATCGCACGCATGAGTCCGAGGATACCCTCGTGAACATAGTCTTCGAAGTCGCCGCCGTAGGACATCCAGTAAGGCCTCGCGGTCCGCATGACGAAGCGCACGTTGGCGTAGACGAGACGTGAGGCGGCAGTGCGATCGCCTCGTTTTGTACGCTCTAGTAATGCGCGCTCTTCCTTCACATCGAGCAGCTTCGTCAGATGCCGTGGATAGAGCTGCTCGATATAGGTGCGGTTGATGCCGTTCACGAGAGGACCTCGAAGGTGAGAGTCGTCTTGTCGCGAATCGGAAAACCTGCTTGTGCGCGGTCCAGGTTGAGAACGATGCGCTCCCAACCATCGTCGGTGATGAAGTCAGTAGGCGCGAGAATCCGTCTGTGTACATCACAGATTTTGAGATTCACCATGCAAGTAGCGATGCGCTCCGCCCGCTCGTTTAAGAAAACGAGGACCGGGAACCATCTAGGAGCATTCTTGCAATACGCCGTTCCCCAGAGCTTTTGACAGAAGTCGGGGTGCATTGGGCGTTATCCCTTGACTTCGAAATCGCGCGCGGGCGAAGCATAGTGCCGCTCCGGAATCTCCCATCCGGCGCGGGCATTGACCGACGCGTCGAGAGGGACCCACTCATCATTTGGCATCTGTACGCGTAGAAAAATGTGCCCGTAAGTGGGTTGGCCCTTCAAGTGAACCACACGCGACTGCACGCGATATCCAATTGACATACAAAGAGCGGCGAGCAGAGACGTCGAGTCGTCACAGTCGCCTGTGGCCAATTGAAGTGTCCGGCCTGGCACTTGAAAAGCGTCGAAGATGGTCGGATCAAGAGTGTAACGAACGCGCTGCCGGACCTCGGCGTACATCGCTTCGATCTCGGCTTTCGAATCGCGTTCGGCGACGCACCAAGTTCCTCCGCATTTTCTAGAGAGCGTCTTTCTAGCCAATTCATAGACAGTTGGATCTTTTACGCCGCGGATCGCTTGTTCGTGGATATAGCTCACTCTCTCCGCAATCGTCCTAGCGCGCCGCGGCTCGAACTTGAGTGAGGAGCGAGTACGTGTCGTCGGCTGCGCGTCGCCAATACCAAGGCGTTGCGCACTGCCAGGATCTCCGCGCGCGATTGCTCGGTAAATCATGTCGCCGCCGACTACGGCATAGCCTGCACGCAGAACGAGCGGGATGCGCGTGTCGGTCACTTTCGTGACGAGCGCGGCGCCGAGGAAACCCATTGCAGCTTGGTCGAAGAAGGCCATGGACGTTACACGTCGCCTCGGTTCTTGCCTGTCATCCACCGAGGGCACTTACCCTTCTTGATGGCCCAAGACGTGATTTTCAACTTACTCTTGGCTGCCATACGTCTCTGAGCGGCGCGGGCAACACTTTCCTTCTTGTAACAGCCAAAGAGCATCTTTTGACCTACGAGAACGCCATGAACGAGATAGGCCATTGTCACTTCCTCCACATGAACATAAGCAAATAGCCGTCAATCGCGGCCTCGGCCACTGCAAGCGCGCGAAGCGCAGTGCCGAGCGAAGGGTTGTTCGTCTTGCCGCCAATCCAATAAAGAAACGGGGCCGTCACGAAGGCCGAGAACAATTCAGAAGCCACGTGCGCATCGCGGCGCGCTCTGGAAATGCAAGTGCTCATTCTTCAGCGAAGAATCCCGATTCAACCAACGCTCGAAAGAGTGTGTCGCTGATACGCAGTCGGCGGTCGATGCAGTAGTCGTACTCGCGGCGGATGGAGTTCAAACGCATCATTGACGTGTGCCTTTCCAAGTCAGAAAAAATCCACCATCAACAGCCAAATGCGCCACCGCAAGCCCGCCGAGCGCCCAGCGCGACCACATGGGCAGCTCCGTCGCTTTCCATGCGGCGAACGCGAGCACGGGAACGGCAACGAGCGGCGACAGCGCTTCAGTAACACGCTGGAATCGCACCTGCCGAGCAGGAACCCTTACCTGGCACTTCGCCACCATGAGTCCATCGTACATCGGCAGTGTCCACTGCGCTACACTCGCGTACATCGCGTAGTAAGTGCTCCACGCCTATGCTTGGCGTAAATGCGGTTCGTGGTTCTCTTACTTCTGCTCCAGTGCGCACATCCACCGGTGCCACTTGTGCGAATCGAAACACCACAACCCACACCTCCACCGCCGCTGCCAGCAGAGCCAACCCTCGGTGTCGTCCTTCAGCAAGCGTTGACTGAGGACCAAGATTTCCGCTGTCGGTATGTGAAGGCCGAGAACATCCTCTACTGCTTCACGCTTGAGCAGTGGGAGCAGCTCACACGCGAAGGGCAACACCAGCTATGACCGGCATCCACTACATGTGGCACGTACGCGGAGACGGGCGAGTCATCACGTTCTGCTACACGACGGTGGATTGGCAATTCGCGACGCTAATCTATGATGAAGTCACGTGCCCTGATTGCCGCGGCGGAATGGCGAACGAACATGCGTAGACTCTTCAAGTACAAGCTCACAATTCGGACAAGTCCATGATGGTGGAGTTGAGGCCCATACCATTATGGCCTGGCAACTAGGACATTTCGCGATGAACTTGCCGTCAATATCATCATCATCTCGAATGACCACTCCATCGCGTAAGCTCATCGTCATTTTCTACACCCAGTCGTTGACGTTGGCAACTTCATTTTCTCTACGTACTCGCGCACCGCATCTTCATAGCCACGTGACTCCCAGTCCACATGTCCACGGCGGCCGTGCTTGTACTCGTAGACGTGTAGTAGCTCGTGTAGAAGCGGCCATCCACTGCGCTCCAGCTCGATGTAGCCACGGCCGTCTTTCGACACGTGCAGTCGACCCGCTACCCAGCGATCCTTGTCAAGCTCATACTCAGGATCTTCAAACCTGTACGTATAGAGCCGGTCGACGTTGCGCAGCAGGATCGGCGTGTGCCCGAACGTCGACACGAACTCCTCGCGTGATGCGATGATGCCGCGCAGGGTCAATATCCGCAGTGCCACCTCGCGATTACACTCCATCGCGGCGCAGGAGAAGTGAAACTCGCCGAATACCGTCCCAAAACCTTCGACGAAGCATGCCTGGCGCAAGGGCAACTCTTCGACATCGTGCTTTGTCAGCGAATCGTCAACTTCAACGTGCGCAGCGCAGGCAACGAGCAACATCGCGAGCGCCAGCAGTTTCATCGGCCCTTCGGTATCCGCTCGCCGGTCAAGGCTTCCCAACGCTTGCGTTCGACGTATTCGGCCATCGTTTCGCAGTCGAGAAGTTTGAGTCGAGGATCCCAATCGCAGACGAGTTGAGCGGAAGCACCGAGTTCCCTCTTTGCTTTTTCAGTCACTCCCCAGACATGACCGTCACGTGGCGGTGTGATGCACGTGAGTGCGGTCAGTGCACCCAAAATGACCGCAGCGGTACGCATTCAGATGACGCTGAAACGCCGCGGCGCCGGAACGAATTCGAAAGCAAGCGCCTCGGCGAAGTGGATTCGGTACGTACGCTTCGAGTCGATTTTGTTTTTGTAGAACTCGAAGAAAGAGATTTGCGCCTCGTAAGGCGAGAAGAGAAAATCACGCGACGAGACCGGAAAGCCGCTGACCTCGGCAATCTTCTTTTGCGTCTCACGCGCCTCTGCCGCTTCCTTCTTTCGACCTTCGAGCTTCGTGTTGATGTGCTTGAGAAGCTCGTCGCCGCTGATGTCGAAGGTAACTCCGTCGTTGATGCTTTCCATGTTTCATGCTCCTTTCGAGACTTCGGATTTGGACTCGGGTTCGGATTCGGGTTTGGGCTCGGGTGTCCTCGCGGGTGGCGATGGCACTTCGCTTGCCGTGGCACGCTCGACCCAGGAAGCTTCACTAGCCGCTACTTGCGCAGGCTCTTTCTTTGGGAACGGTACGACGTCGGCCGGCTTCTGCGGCGCCGCCACAGCGTCCTTCATCTTCGCTTCATCGACAATCGGTGCTCCAGCCGTACGAAGCTGAACGACAATCGCCCGCACTACCTTCTCGGCAAACTCCTTGGTCGCGATGTCCTTGCGGAAGGCGAGCAGCATGTCGCCAATGACACGGCGTGTGGGCTCGTAGTCGCCGGCCAGAAGACGCTGGCTCACTGGATCCAGCTTCGGCTGCCAGGCCGGGTCCTGATAGTACGCCTGGAGAATCAGCACCGTGGCCGCGATTTGTTCTGCTTCTGTTGCCGCAGTCTTGAGCGTCTGAATATGTGGAAGTGCGGCGGCGGGCGGTTGATTCGTAGGTGCATTTGCAGCAGCCACAGGCGCATTCGCAATCACACCTGGCGCATTCGCCATCACCTTCGACGCCGCGCTGCCGAGTGCTGCTGCAAACGTCTGCGCGACGGCTGGAGTGATGACATCTTTCAACCAGGAGCCCGTGGAACCCATGTTCACGGCCGGTGCGAGTGTCTTCACCAACTCGACCGTATCCTTGAAGGACTGCGCGATTGAAGAGACGCCAGGCGCGCTGCGCTGCGAGCGCATCTCAGAGAGTAGCTCCGTCAATAGCCTATCTGTCGTACTCGTCTCTTGCTTTGGCGCGAAGATGTCCTTCAACGCGGCGAGCTTCTGAAGTTCCTCAGCCAACGTCGGCTGCGCTTTCGGCTCGGTGACTGTCTTCATGAGCTGTGCGACTACTGGAGCTAATTCACTTGGCCCAGGCGACGGAAGCATCGGCATTTGCATCGGTGGCAAGGCGCTTGACGGCCTCAACTTCTCGAGCACGCGCATCAGCGTCTCTTCATCGCCGCTCTTCTTCCCGCCCATCATGTCTTTCATCATGATGAGCGCCATGAGGTCCGACATGCTGCCGGACTCGGCACGCTTCTCGGCGACTTTTTCGAGAACGCTCTTCATCATGTTGTCGCGGTCGCCGTCGCGCTTGGCAAAGTCGTTGACCATTTCCATGGCTTCGCGGGCTTTGGCGAGCGGGTCATCCGGGTTGACGGTCGGCTCAGATTCGACGCGGAATTCGAATGCCGGTCCAATCTCCTGCTCGTCAGCGCCGACCTTGAAGACGTTGTACGTCGTGGTGCCCGAAGGGTCTTTGAACTGTGGGTCGACGTATTCTTTTAGGAACTTCGGCATCGGCTGCTTGCCGATATCATCGAGCGAGTAGTCCTCCAGATACACGAGCTTGCCGGCGCGGTCGCGCTTGTAGACCCGGACGCGCATCGAAGAATTCGTCGGCAGCACGTCCTTGAAAGGGTCCCGCGGCGCAAATGGAGCCACTGCGCGCGGCGCGCGTGTGCCACTGCGCGGCCCCACAACTTTCACCTCGACGGTCTGCTTGGTGGGTGCAGGTTGTACTACTGTTGCCACTTCCTCCACTACCGGCGCTTCGAGTTTGTCATCCATGACGGCAATCAAGTCCCTCGACGCTTTTCGGTTGAGGCGCTGCGTCACGAGCGCCAAGTTCTGTGTTGCGACGAATGCTTCAAATCTCTCGAACACGTCTTCGGGCAGCGCGTCGGGCGAGATTCCTTCATCCGTGCACCATCTGGTGAAGGCGCGAGCCGCATTGCCGTAGCGCATCGCGGTGCCACGCTTGTCGCCGTTCTTGTCGATGGCATAGAGGTACGCCTCGTATTTGTCGAGGTGCGGTTGCCAGAAGGCAATATCGACAGGAGGCGCTTCCGGATACTGCTCTTGCTCCTGTCCCTGCTGCGCTTCAGTGTCATCCATCGGTCACCGTCAGTCGCGTATCCTTCAGGCGCTCTTCTTCGGCTGCCTTCACTGCATCGCGTGGATCCACTTCATTCTTCCGCATGAAGTGCTCATGCTGTGCAAACAGCACTTCGAGTGGCAATTCAGCGCTTGGAAAATACCCATGTGCATCGAGTACGCTCCACGCCTGATTGCTCACGGACGCCTTACTTGCACTGCCACGTTGCAGGACGATGGATTTACTCTGCAACATCGACACAACGACGCTTGGATACTTCTCGCGTAGGCGTACGACAGCAGCAGCTACTGGGTCATCCTTGTTGAGCGACTGTGGAATTTCAATGCCGCCTGCACTGCGACACAGCGCGGCATAAAGCTGGTCCGCCGCAGCATCTATCTGCTTTCTGCGCTGCCTGTTGCGAATCAGTCCCCAGAGCCCCATTGTTGTCTAGGATACACGTCCTGTAGCTGTCTGCAACTTTGCATGTGTGATTTGACGAACACACCCCGCACGTATCAGGATAGACATATGCTCAAGCTCATTCGCATGCGATGGTCGATTGCAATTGCATCCGCCGTCCTCCTGCACGTCGTGTTCGTCTGCACGGCCTTCGCTCAGGTCATCGATCCGAGTACGATGGACCCGACTCAGATACTCCAGTGGAAAGCTGTTGCAGCAATTCTAGCCATTGGCGCTGTGTGGGCACTGCGAAAGTTCGGGGGCAGATACCTCCCGTTTCTGAAAACAGACCGTGGCGGCGCATTGCTCACCCTGGCGACAGGCGTCGTGGGTGGAATCGGCCATGCACTGCTCACTGATGCACCTGTGACGGCTGAACTTCTCAGTGATGGGCTTGCGGTAGGCGTCACTGCGGCAGGCGGCTACGTCATCGTCAAACGCATCATCTGGCCAAGCGATGCAAAGAAGGCCGCCGATGCTGCCGGCGCTGCGGCTGCGAAAGACCCTGCGGTAGTGAAAACGACGCTGGATCGGTGACGACAGGTACTTACACGATGAATCCTCTCGCAGTGGTACTTGCACTGAAGCTCGCGACGTTGGATTCGCCTGCGGTCTACACGTGCCCGGAAGCTGAACCGTCAATCAAAATCGATGGCGGGTACATCATCAGCGATGCCCGCGCTGAACGCCTGACGTGCCAGCTCACCGCCTGCGAAACGCACGTGGACTTGTTGTTGCGGGAACATGTGGCGGCGATTGAAGAGCCTGTCGAGCCTATCGCCGAGCTGCCACCGAGTTGGCAAACGTGGACGATGGGAATCGTGATTTCGGCAGCCATAGGCGCCGTATTCGGTATCTGGATCGGGTTGAAGCTAGAGGACTGAGATCAAACTCAATCCACGGCATCAGCCCGAATGTCGAGCAAGCCCGCAAGTCGATCCAATGGCATCGCCGCCAGTGACTCGCGAACGGTAGCGACTCTCCCAGCGCGTTTTTGGAATAGCGCGGCAGACCAACGTGTCTTGGCAGCGAGCAGAGCGAACTCTTTCTGTGCCCCATTCGCTCCGATAGCCTCGGATATTCGCGAATAGTCAGATTCCAACTCGGTCACCAAAGCGTCAAGCTTCGCCGCCGCCTTGTCATAGATGATTCGCCACTCGGGAAAATGTACAAGCAGCTCCATACCCTCGTTGGAGCGGACAATTTCCAACATCCGCTTTAGTGTTGGGCCTTGCTCGCCCTTGAGGTGATGAATTGCTACGTACCCGGGGTGCTTCACCTTCACGCGACGGAAAGCGTCATCCACCACGACATAGCCCTCCTGGCGAAGCGGCTCTAGCACTTCGAAGCTCGCGGTGATGTCGTCGAAGGACTGGAGTGGGAAGTTTCGGACGGTCGGATACAGCTCATCCCAGTCCGAGGCATGCTCTTCCGCCATCGTTTCCATGTCACGCACGCCCAACAACGTCAGGTGGCACTCGGTGTGGGGAACAACCACCCGATTATAGGGAGTCGTCAGCTCGAACATGAAAACGCGTTGGATATCGGCCGGTAGCAGGAAGTCCCGGCCCTTGGGCGACATGGCTTCGAACGTCCGCCAGAACAACTCCGCGAAGGTAAAACGGTTGCCCTCAACGGGACCAGATGCATCGGGAGTGCCTGTTGTGGCGACGTGCCACTCACCAGCGTAGTGGTAGAGAACGCAGAGAGAGCCGTCTACCTTCTCCTGTACGCGCGCTGTGTCCCAATCTACCGGAGCCGCAAGCTGCTCACCATGGTTGAAGAACTTGTCGAAGGCCCGCGCGACTGGCCGCCAGCCGTTTGACTCGTCGAGAATCAACCCGCGACATTCGCGGACGAGTTCCTCGGCGAACGGACTGGAAATCTGATTGTACTTCAGCAAGACGAGGCCCGGATGCGTCGAATGGCGACGGGTCTTGATGAAGTACCGGGTCTCTAAATCTGCTAGCGTCCCTCCAGAGCGCAAGAACTCAACGACTCTCATGTCGTCCTCCCTTGGCCGTGGCCTCAAATGTCATCATCATTCTTTACCTCTCCCGTGCCAAACGACGCACTCCGCCTGGATGGTAATCCACTCGTTGCTGCTCGGGTCCTTCAGCGTCCAC
>ERZ1292637.605-Hain-H14-01um-R3-605-length-19027-cov-6_pt1 | contig 19027 bp, 36 predicted proteins | sample MGYA00564405_ERZ1292637 | MGnify/ENA primary metagenome ERZ1292637 (study PRJEB36523, sample SAMEA6512645) | groundwater metagenome | collected 2019-01-09 | study: AquaDiva: Metagenomics assemblies of 32 groundwater samples | reverse complement strand
GAGCCAATTACTCGATAACAATTCGCGCCGAATATAAAATCCATACGCGCTGGGTCGGTGGCAGCAGCGCCAGAGAAGGTTAGAGATTGGTTGACAAGGCCGGATGTATTGATTAGCACTGTGGGATGTTTGGCTTTTGCGTCTTTATATTCAAATAGGTTAACTGAACGCTCAGGGCTAATTGCCTGCGAGCGTTGATTGTTATAGCTACCAACAATTGGAAAATTGTCGCGCTTAATTTCAGGGCTGGCCATTAAACCACCGTTAGATTAGGAATGTAGTAGCGGTCGCTGGCTTCTAGTATACCTGAAGGGGTGATTGTTATGTCTGGCTGGTTGGCCATCTTAATAGTGCTGTAATAGTCATTGTATTCGTCTTCCTCTTTGGCTCCCCAATTTCCGCCTGGGTAATAGGCTAAGAATTTACGAGCAAGAGCGTATTTCAAAAATCCATAATAGTAGGGGGGTAACGAGTTTAAATCCTCTGTTAACCCTAGGTATTGAAGCATTAGGCGGCAGCGAAGGGTGCAGCTGTAAGTGCTTTGTGGCTGGGGATAGAAGGTTACATTGGTTTGGTTTTCTACGTTATCCATGTAAAAAATGCTTGGTAATGCGCTTAATACTGGTTGCGTTACGTTTTGGTCAAATTGACCCTCTGTTACTTCGCTTAGATAGTAACGAACACTTGCTGCGCCTGTGGTTGGAACGTCATAATAGCCGTTCTCAATGCTTACTATGCGGTTAGAGCTAACATTAGGGTTAGCAATCATGTCAGAGACGCTATAAGTGCCTCGTCCTGCTACAAAATTGAATGTTACCGAGGTAATGTAAGGAATGTAGATTCCTGACATACTGAATTTGTCTAATAGCTCATTTATTATTTCAAGGCCAGAGGAAATCATGAAAGCATCGGGGGATTCACCGACTGCCAACTCTCCTATAAGGTAAAGGGAATTAACAATTAGCTCATTTGTAGTGCGTACTAGTTGCGTCATTCCCGATTCCCTTAGAATATTCTGAAAATATTCTGTCTAGCTGTAGAATATTCTCTTAATCGCCAAAGTATTTCTTTTTCTCGCCTTGGCCACCAACTAGTTTGCGTGCTACCTTGGCAGCATTCTCACCGTTATTGCCCATATACTCGGCGCATCTCTTCATTTCTGCGTTAGGCTTCATTGCCTTTGCTTGGCCGTCCGCGTTTTTTATCTTGTAGTTCATCTTTTTGCTCCTCTTCGTGTTGCATCTCTAGGGCATGGATATCGGCTTGCGCCTTTTCTATCTCTGCCATGATGTCTTCCTGGCCATACCCCGGCGCTTTATCGCACAGGGGGTGACCAAACCAATCTCCGCCAGCTAACAATGCGAGCTTTTCTTCGTCTTCGACAACTCGCATTGCGCCATCTTTTTTGTAGACACAGTTTAACATTTAATACCTTACAGGGTTGAGCAAACACGAACAGCGTATTGTGGATGCCATAAAAATCCACATAGTACGTCAAGACGCATTTGGTTTTGATAGTTTGTGATATCGCCTTGCTCAGTAATAGTCAAGCTTATGCCCGTTTGTGGGTCTGTAGCTCTGCTATGCTTTTGAACTTGCAAAATCTCAAGTGGTGGACAAGCAATATCAAGGCCGCGTGCGATATAAGCGGTATTGACGTTATGTGAGCCGACCATGGTAACAGCTGAAGCGTTTGGCACTGCGTTATTAACGTTTTGCAGTGGGTTAGAGCTATCGCTTATGATTGATGGTGAAACGCTAATCGTTACGGCACCGGCACCGCTTGAGTTTGCATTAGCTGTAACTACAAACTGGGCATTTTGGCCAGTTGCAGCATGTGATACAGGGTTAACGCTTTGTACGCCAGCAATAGATATAACGTCACCGGCTACAAAGTAGTCTGTGATACTAATGGTTGCGCCAGAAAGAACAATGCTTGAGCCTGAGCTTACGGCACCATTGACAATCAAGGTATCGCCAGAATATAAGCGCGGACCAGCGCCAGCGGTATGCTTTCTTACTTGTTGTGATTGAAACATGTCAAAGTAAGATAGATGCCCAAGTGAAGAGTATTTAACCACGTCTTCGTTATACATCGGTGTGAAGTTAGCTAATAGAGCTGCTTTAAGGGCGGTAGCATCGGTCAGGCTTAATGCCATATAAGTATCACGACCAATTGGCATTGCTTGCTCTAACATCTTTCTGCCAGCGGTATCAACGGCGTTGAAAGAGTTAATTGAAGCGGAGCTTGAGCCAGTAAAGTGGTACAGGCTTGTTGATGCAGCTATGCCTATATCAACTTCCATCTGAGCCACGATGTTTTGAATAGCTGGCTGTACAAATTCTTGCGCAAAGTCGTCAATAGACAGGGTGAGGTCTTTGATACTGTAATCAATCAATACGTGGTACTGGTGATTAACAGTTAGATTCTCGACTGTTTGTATGATTGATTGCGGTGTAGCAACTGAGCCATCACCAACAATGTATTGGTTTCTGCGTCTTAGTTGTATGTTGTCGCCGACACGATAGCCTGATTGGGTAAAATCTTTTTCGTACATGCGGCTAGCAGTAGCAGTCCAAGGATTAGCAACTGAAAACTCAGCAAGTGCGCTCTTAGCAATCAAGGCGGTTGTTAATAAGGTATTGTTAGCCATTCTCTCTCTCCGGTCAATTTAATGCCGGACAGGGATTATGGGCTACTTCCCTTTCCAGCCTTCCCGCGCTCGCTTCTTAAATTCTGAAATAGGCGAGTCTTCGGACATGTTACGATTCATTCCTGCCGGATTGTTTTTGAGATTGTCTATTGGGCGATAACCTGCTTGTTCTTTGCTACCTTTTTCGCCAATCTCTAACGCGCGCGACAGCTTTAGTAATTCTTGCACTTGCTCGAATGATGATAGTTTTGCTAAGCGAGATAACTCTTCACGATTTTTGCCTAGTTTGTAGAACACTTCAGCGGCTGAGCCTTTGCCTGAGCGCGGTAATAACAATGCTGCATCTCGCATTGAAGAAGTGAAGGGCGCGTCTTTTGCTCTGACGACATCGTCAAAGTCTTCGTAATTGTCTCCAGCCTCATCAAGATGTGACATCAAGCCATCATATTGCTTGCGCATCATCTCTTGTTGCTGGGCTACTACTTTGCGCTGCTCTTCATCCTGCTTTGCTTTGAGCGTTGCTTGCACTGCTTGATTAACATAGCGCTGAATGTCTTGCGGCGATTGTTCGTTGCCGTAATTACTATCTGCGCCGTAATCTGCTGGCTCTGCTTGAGGTTGTTGCGATGACGCTAGTTGGCTTTGTAGCATATCTAGCCTGTCTTGCAATTCCCTCATCTGCCTTTGATGCTGTCTTTCTCTCTTGCCTGGCCGCGCCTTTTTAGACTCTTGGTCTTCGGTGGCTGCTGCTTCGATATCTTGGGGTTCCATCACCTCTTCAGATACGACATCATCAGGCTGATCTACAACTTGCACTTCGTTTGAGCTTACTTCGTCTACCATTTTATCCTCATTCGCCGATTTTTCGGCTTGCCACGCGCTTGCGTTCATCACACTAAGCATCGTTATTGTTTTTATTGTAGTTTAGTTAAATCAATCCGTAAAGGGGTTAATTCCTTTCCGGTTTATTTGTTGCCCGTATCAAATCTTCCATTTTATCCAAGTAATCGACGTGGACCTTCTGCTTTTCCAGTCCATGCTTAGTTATGTTATTGGCTTTATCGGCTTCAATCTTTGTAGCTTCGAGATAAAGCTTGGCTTTCTCAATTTGCTGCTTGAGTAGGTCAATTTCGGCTTGGCGCTCGTGGTTTTGCTTATTAATTTGTAGCGCCTGCTCTTTGTCTTTAAGCTCTTGCTGCATGAGCTGTAGCTGCATCTTCGCCATTTGCTCTTCAGGGTTAGGTTTAGGTGGCGGTAACGGCTTGCCCTCTTCTTTGGCGATAATCTCAGGAGGCACAAAGTTCTTGAATCTCTCCTCAATCTGCGGCCTGAACTGCACGTCAAGGTTTTTAGCTATCAGGTCAGCTACCATCGGGAATATGCCAGGGTTGCTCTGTACTAGACCCATAAATAACTCTAGCGCTGCCTCTTTTTGAACTGCAAAAGATGGTCCGGTGTCTATTTCGATATCGTAGTCGCCGCGCTCTAGTGCGTTTATAATCTTGCCGTTCTTGGCTTTTTGATTGAGCACTGTTGGCTGGGAAGAGCCGTCCGCTTTGCTTAGCACAAAGCCACGTTCGTCACCGCCATACACAACGGGCAACAAGTCAAGAACAATCCTACCGCCCTGGGCTATAGCTTGGTTCAAGTTGTCGTGATAGACGTATGTAGATTGTGCCGCATCAAGGCGGCGTTGCATCTTTGCCTTACCCGATATATCACGCGAGCCTGACAATTCAGTCTCTGCAAATCCCATAATCTCGCGCATGTCTTGGGTTGATTGTTGGCATAATGCTAAAAGGCTTTGTGATAATTCCCACGGCGGTAATTTTGCTGGCATCTGGCCAGTCTTTGGGTCAGGCTTTGCTATCAATGCGCCGCGCTGCACTTCGGGATTTTTCCACATTTGCTCAAAGCCAGCCACATTGTCGGGCGTTGCTAGCCATTGCTCTTTGCGCCTGTTCTTAACCTCTGCTGCTATTTCTGAGTAGACATAATTATAGAAACGTTGCGCATCTCTAGCGTCATGCACGAATGAGTTAGTGTATTGCTGCCCGTCTATATACTGAGAGTCGCCATCTACAAAGATAAGAGGTAAGTACTTTGATGGCCATTCCGCATACTGCAAGACGGTGTCGTTAAGCAGTCTGTAGTGAAATATTTTGTAGCGCTCGCTCATGCGCTCGCCGACAACTGTTGGTATATCCTGTTCTATTAGCTCTCTTAGAACACTAGACTCGCTAGCCAACTGCTTTTTAATCTCTAATTCTTTTTGCAGCTCTTCCCACTCTTGCTCGTCTACAGCAACGCCGTTTGAGAGTAATAATATTTTAAATGGTTCGTATTGCTTATCGTAGTAATCACAGATAACAAGCGGCTTGTCTTGCTCGCCGCCTTTGCTCCATGCCATTGATTGTTGAATAGTTGGGTTAGCGAATGAGTTTGGATTCTCAACCAACGGATATTTAGCTGCAAATGCTTTAGCGGACATCATGTAAAGCCTGGCGCAGAAATCGCCATCCCCTTTGTGCGGCTCAACTGCTGACGGGTCAAAGGCAACTGTTGATACATCTTGCACTAAGTCATAGCGAATAACTTGCTTAAAGCTTTTAGAGTTTTCGTAATCAACACATACTTGAAACGCACCAAAGCCGCGCGTCAAAGCTGAGTTAAACGCTGACTGGTAAACAAGATCGCACTGTGATTGATACGATATTGAGCGCACCATGTCAGCTCGCAAGTCAATCTCTTGCTCTGTCGCCCTGCCGTTTAGTGAGCGTACAATTAAGTCTGGCTTGTTCTGTCTTTGCTCTGCGACAATTTTACGAACCGTTGGTCTAAGCTTGTTAAAAGACATTGACGGCTTAAGCATAAGAGATTGTGATTGCCTGTCTCTTTGCCCCCACATATCGCGATAGATAAACTCAGCGTCGTCTCGACCTTCTTTTAGATTCAGAGAGAAGTATCCTGTCCATTCGCCAATGCTTGAATGGGCTTTCTCTAGTACCTCATCGGGGTCAATGCCATCGCGCTCAAATGCCTTTTGCATGTCTTTTGAGACATTGTTGTCGGGTTTAGGATTGTCAGCTACCATCGTTTTATCAACTCAAAAGCCCTGCTGGTATGGGATTATATACTGAATCGGCGTTAAAACTTGTACGTTTCTCAGCTGATATGTGCTCTGCTGCGAACTCCATACAAATATATTGTAGGCTATCGCATATATGTGATGCAAAATTCTTGTCTGGGAAGTCTTTGTATCGCTCTTCCCCTGGCACCGCTAGCCGCTTAAACACATAATCACGAGCCAACCCTTTGTGCAACACTGGGCAGCCAGCGCGAGACAGTGACAACCCTGGCTGCCCGTCTATTATACGCCCTAAAAAGTATTTAACGCCATTTAATCTGGGCTCTAGTATGTTACTGCGAGCCGCTCTGGTATTAATACCAAGATTGCATAGTTCAGATATACAACTTAACTCCGATGTTATGCTATCACGGATATTACCTGACGGGTCAGCTACGCTTATATCTATTTTATGATCTCTGAAATGCTGCTGAAGTCCTGGCAGGACTACGCCCTCAGCAAAGTCACGTATACCCATATCAGTTGATGTGAACTCGCGTAAGACTAGGAGCTGGCCTCTACTAGTAATCTGGGTTACTACACAGCTCGGGGTAAGTCCAAAGTCAAAGCCTAAGTGAATTGGCAGTCCTTCAATAGCGCTAACGCACTCCGCGCTATGCAGGTCGGGGTTGTATTCAGGGAATACGCGCTTGCCACTCTCAACGATACCCCAATCACCGCAGCAGAACACCTTGATAAAATCCTCGCGCTGCCCTGAAGCTAGCTTGGTGTAGTAATCATGGGATAGGTTCTGAATGTTTTCAGCAGCAGGGCTAGGGAACCATTGCCCGTCTTCTTTAATTAGTCCTGGCGGCTGTCTGAAAAGCTTATAGCCTTCAATTTGATTAGCGCAAAACTGCTCATATATCCAGTGGTCAACGTCTGGGGGGTTGGTGTCGGCGATGATACCCGACCAGTACGGCTGCGGGCAAAATGCTTTAGAGGGATAGCGACCATTTAAGCGGCCTTTGAGATGGCTTAGAATGGCACTAGGAAGCTCTGAGGCTTCGTTGAGATATGCCCCCGTGACTTCTAATGATTTAAGCTTGCGTATGTCATCTGGCCTATCAAGAGCCATAAAGACCAGCTCAAGCTCAACGACTCCGTAGTCGTCTTTGAAGACGTGCTCATATTGCAGCAAGGGCTTTGACCTGTGTGTTTCAACGCCTAGCTCATCGCACCACGCAAGCCACGTTTGCAGCGTAGTCGTGTGTAACTCCCCGCTAGTATTACGTATGATTGCCCATCGCGCCTTGCGCCGTCCGTTGTGCCATGGTGGCATATCACAGGTGCGCCGGATAATCTCATTAATGCATGTAGTAGTCTTTCCTGACCCGTATGGCCCCATTATGAGCCGAACGAACGAGTCATCATTGTGGAACTCTAGGCCAGTCTTAGAAGGGATATAAAGCTTGTTGTGCGGCGTGCCTTTTATTTCTACTGAGTTGTCTTGATACCAAAATAGGTGTTGCTCTTCTTGTTTTTTCATTTGCTCAAGCTTTTTATATCCTTGTCTCAACAAATATTGAGTTGATTGCTTAGCTAAGTAGTCTGTCATAAAGCGGCTAGCTTTGCTTTTAGCATTTCGTTTTCTCGCTTAAGCTTTTCAAGCTCGGGTTGGCCGCTAGATATTAACATTGCAATCATTTCTTTTAGTTCATTTACTTCAGTGTCATCCCTTTCACGCCATCTTGCACGCGTCTTGAGCCAAAATATCTGAGCACTTAAGTCATCCTTATCTATCGCACGTCTATATAAAGCATTAGCAACTCGCGCGTTAGCCTTCATGATAGCGGTATCTAGTTCACTTTTGTAATGAACTACGAGCCTATCATCAGAAATTCCAATATGCGCCGCAATTTCTTTTGTCGGTATGCCAAAGCTCCTGAGCATGCTAACTTCTGCACGCAACTTATCGGTGGGAATATGGCCTTTTGTGCCTCTTTTACCCATTATCGTCCCTCACCGCTTTGTTACCAGTTAAGTTCTCGTATCTTTTGATTATGACATCGCAATATTTGGGGTCAAGTTCCATCATTAGTGCTCGCCTCTTTGTTTTTTCGCCCGCAGCCATTAATGTGCCGCTACCTGCAAAAGGGTCGTAAACATCATCTCCGCGCTTCGTGTGGTTTAGTATAGCCTTTGTGTATAACGTTACCGGCTTTTGCGTTGGGTGCTCGGTATTGTCGCCGAGCTTTTTAGACTGTGGTTGGTTGGGCGAAGGCGCATTCCATGTTGTCGTCTGCTTCCTGTCACCTTCCCACGAATGCTTAGCCCCTTTGCGCACAGCATACCAACAGGGTTCATGCTGCCAATGATAATCCGATCGCCTCAATGTAAAATGCTCTTTGACCCAAATTATTTGTTGTTTTATCTCAAAGCCTGCAGCGCGTAAGTCAGTCATGATAACGTCTGTAAACATCGAGGCATGCCATACATAAGCTACGTCACCCCCAAACAACACATAAGAGTCATACCAGCTCGCGCGGTCGTCGTTAAGTATCACATTACTGTTATTAGTTGTTTCTTTCTTTGCCTTATTGCGCCAGCTCATATCCAGCTTAACGCCATACGGCGGATCAGTTACCATTAGATTAGGCTTGGCATCTCGCAAGAGCTTGTCTACATCTGTTTGTACAGTGCTATCACCGCACATTAGCCTGTGCTCACCAAGCTGCCATACATCGCCTAGCTTTGTTATCGGTTCATCGGGTATGTCTGGACAGTCGTCCTCGTCGCCCAATAACTCAGGTATAAGCTCTACATCGAAAGCATCTATCTCATCATCGCTGAATCCTGTCAACGACACGTCATAGTCATCAAGCTTTAACAACTCAAACTCGGCGGCTAGTATCCCCATATCCCAACCAGCGTTCAGTGCCAGTTTGTTATCAGCTATGACATAGGCTCGCTTCTGTGATTCGCTTAAGCCATCTAGGACGATTACCGGCACTGAATCATGTCCTAGCTCGTTAGCAGCGGCTAGTCTAGCGTGTCCTGCGATTATTGTATTGTTTTCATCTATAAGAAGGGGGTTAGTAAAGCCAAACTCGATAATGCTTCTTTTGACCTGCTCTATTTGCTCCTTGCTGTGCGTGCGCGAATTAGCGTCATACGCACGTAAGTCATTGACTTTTACACTTTTATAAATCCGCATGTAAATAATTTATCCATATATGAATAAATATATTCTAATATGGATACATTAGTATGTCTACTATCTATTTCTCGATCGCCCAATCAATTCTATTCAAAAATAACCCTTAAAAACTCTTTACAATAACCGCAAAAGTAGTATACTACGCCGGTAAGAACGACATAAATTAGGGAGCATATGGACATATCCAACAAAACATCAGTTTACTTGCCTACTAACATAGTCTTAATGATGCAAGAACTTAGGGTGTACTACGCACAAAGCATTAGCGGAATTGTGAGCATGCTGATTGTGCAGCATTACAGAAAACTGAAGAAAAAAGGATTAATTGACGACTTAATGGAAATTCGGGATGAAGACTGAAACAAGCGAGGCAAAATCATTGATTGACGACTGGACAGACTACTTCGCGGCATGGGAAGACGAACCGAAGCGAGAGTTATCTGAGCATGAAGAGTGGGCGCAGGATGATTATGCGGAAAGGGCTAGAGATTTTAATTCAAACTAAGGGGATGGATTGTGGAGATAGAGATGGAGACATTGCTATTTTGCATATTATTTCTATCATGTTTTTCAAAGATACTTTTCATGTTAGTTCTACTATTTATTGCGAAGAGATATTAATTATTGTTATTTCGAGAGACAAAAATGCTAACACGCTACAGATACTTATACATAGCTGACTTACTAGTCCGCGGCCTATTCACCAGCGTGTTCATGATAGTCATCATGGGGTGCTTGGTGGTGGGGGCTGGGATTGAATGGCTTAGGCCGCTTTTCATGTTAGCTGAGAATCCCCCCATGTTTTTCCTGGTCGCATGTATTTTGTGGCTGTGGGTTGGGGTGTTGGTAAGTAAAGAAGAAAAATAACTTAGGGAATAGAGCATGAATACTCGTTACGATTTAACAATTGCGTCCAAAACAGTAGAGGAATTTATCAAAAGAGCTAACGGCGAGGTTCGCGACATACCGTGTCTTATAGTGTCTTACATGGCCAACTTTATTGTTTACATGAAAGATGACGAAGAGATAGCGGAAATAATCCAATCAATAGCCATTGCAACTAAAGAAGAGGAAGTTAGGGGTGGTTTAATGGCTATGTTCATGATGGCATCGGCAAAAGCTAGTGCTGACTTGCTCAGGCATACACACATAGCAGTAATGAACAAAGAAACGGCGCATTAACTTAGGGAAATAACAAAATGTTTTTTAGTCAATCGGTAATAATTTACATTTTAGGAACTAATTTTGCGCCTTGGATAGGACACGAAACTATGACTAATGTGCTCTGGTCGCTATGTGCATTTGGTCTTTGCCCAATCATGGATAACATGTCAACGATTTTTGAAACACTTCGTATTATTCAAGTAAGGCGTATGATGGCGCGCGATTAACTTTGACCGAGTTCGGTTTGACTTATTCACAATTTCTGTGGATAACTCTGTTAGTAAAGGTCAAACGCTCACACAGCGATGGCCTTTATTCAACAGTAGCATTTTTTGAACAAATATATTCACTCATATAACTATCAAGCACATTATAAGCCGCATCGAACCCCTTGCACACCAACGCCTTGTAGCCTTCCTCATTTAGCCTGGCAATCATATCTTTCTGGAGTGCTGACGCTACACCCACATCCGTTTTGAGTTCAATACAAAGGCCGTGGTGCGTTTTGGTGGGCAGGAACAATACTAAGTCTGGGAATCCGGCTCGCAATCCCGCTTTCTTCAGTCTCGCGCCATGAATTTCTCCCACATTTTGACCATTGGGAATATGAACTAGCAAGCTAGCGAACGGCTTGTACTGCATATCAAACCACCCGATAATGCTTTGCTGTAATTTTAGCTCTTTGAATTTCAAAGTTGCTGGGTTTAATCTAGTCATAGCTTTTGCGTCCGTGCTAAGTTGATCTATACTAACCCTGAGCGGTTGCCGACTCTATCATCCGTGTGATATGTCCCTACATGCAACTGCTCACCTAGTCATCGTCATTTCTTTTGGCATATCTATCCCATATATCTAACTTAATGGCCTCGATCATTCCTAGCACCTCAGCAATTGATATGCGACCTTCATATTTTTGCAATAGGTCTTCTATTTCTTCTTGCAGCTCATCAAGATGTTGACGGTAAAATTTACCTTGTATAACTTTTGGCATTATGTTTCCCAGTTGTTTCAGGTCTTGTTTCAGGTTAAGCATGCTAACTATTCCTGGCTTTCCACTCCTCAAACTCACGCGCCAAAGCCTGCTCATACCCTTGAGAGTATTTTAGCACGCCTCTCTTAGCTAAGTTTTTTAATACGCCTGGCAGTATCTGCGCCCATCTAGTCATTAGTTCCTTTTCGGACTCCGGCGGCTTGTCAGGCTCTTTGGGGCTATATCGTTTTTTGAAGGTGGTCATGTGGCTAGTTTGCCTCGTCTTCGCTGTCGTCTTCCTCCTCGTATCCCCTTATTTCTCCAAAATGGGTTGGATTAGGTTGGCACCAATTAAGAAAAGCAGGCAATGAAGGCATGAATGGTGATCCCGACTGCATTACCATTTCCATACCTCGTTTTAATTCCCGAATAGTCAAATCTTTCTTTACTAGCTCGTTATACCAAGTAATTTTAGTTCGTTCGCGATCTGCGTGATTTTTCATTAATGATCGAGCTGAAATAAAGAGGGCTTCAAAATGTTTAAAGAGGTTATCTATCCAGTTACCAAGCTCGTCTGCGGGTATATTTTTTGGCGCTAACTCAGGTCGATTAAGTTGCTGAAAGCGAATATGTCTAGCAAGAAATAGATCTTCATTACCTTTTAAATCAAATCGAAAAATATTGAATTGATGGTTTTTGTTCTTTTTCAATCTGTGTAACGCCACCTCTCTGGCAAGAGCAGCATTTTTGTCTGACCAGATTTCACAGATTTGATTTGTATTTTTTACTAAATCATAATCAAATATCAAAAAAACTTCATCTATTATTTCGTTATCCATTTTAAACCCTAATGTTAGTAATGAATCTAATCAATTAACTCTTCAGTTTCGTTGTAATGGGCGACCCTCGCCGCTATTCTACCAAAAAGTGTACGGCTATCCTTGGTCGCGCTATTTTTATTCTCGATGACTAACTTATTAGCGCCCCTTTCTTTTTGCAAGCCTTCGTATGGCATTGGTGGCTTTGTTTTAATTTCTGGTAATTCTGCTTTTGGTTTCATTTTCGCTTTCCCTATCTCTGAGTTATGTTTAGGAGCCGTCCAGATAGCATCTTTACAAAAGCGGCTAAATGTTGGCGTCCATTCTTGGCTTCTACCACACCACTTCCTTTTCTCAAGCACAAGAGCCGCCATAATGCACGAAAACATCTCCATGGTTGGTCTATTATTCATTGCTCGCATAACACTCTTGTGCGCCTTCTCAGCCCCTTCAGGATATGGGTGTGCCTGGTTTAAGAGAGAAGACATTTGCCTAGGGGATAAATCGGCCTCAGCGATATGACCTCCAAGATAGGGGGTAGGGGTTGTTTCAACAGCTGTTTCCGATGCGCTAGCAGAGGTTGAAGTAAATACATTACTACGTACATCATATCTATTAGTATCATTAGGCCTCAAATGTCCATGGTTGGGGCTAGAATGTCCATGATTCACGCGACTAAGTTTTGTTGTTGGGAAGATTGCCTCAGTCCGTAAAACCGTAGTTATTCTATTCCTTCCTTCCATATGTGTTGAAATTAAGCCAAGCCTCCTAAATTTCAAATACGCCCTTTGGATAGTTTTGATCGTGCAATTCAAAATCTCAGCAAGGTACTTGTCAGTCATCTTAATGTATTTATTCTTCAGTGCTAGGTTGTTCAGTACTCCAAACAAATGCTCCTGAAGCCTGCTTAACGCTCTGCTCCGAACAATACTAAGTGGAACAGGGGAACATAAAGGCGAATTAACCAGAATCTGAGTAGTCATTGTAATCATCCTTGCTTAAGTAACTAAATATTGTTTCACACCAAAATGTTTCACGTAGAACGTGCGAATGTTTCATGAAGTGTCAAAAATTTGACGCTCTCTAAGTGTAGACAGTGAGAAAGGGTAAACTTTTGGTTGCTTTGCTTGATCCATCGTTGTATAATCCTTTTGAGCCAATGTGCTAGTTTTCTGAAGGCATAAAAAAGCCTGATCCAGTTGTGAAACACTGTGCTAGTTGGTTTGTCCTTGTAAGTGATAAGCGCGAAGCCGAAAATCTTGCGCGCTTTATCTCTCAAAACCATGATTTTCAAATAATTCCAACACAATACCATAACGGCATTATAGATCGCCAGCACTTTAACCTAGTATAATGCCTTCACTATCTGAACCCCCAACGCATACGCCATATTCACAGGCAACGCATTCCCAACCTGCTTGTATTAGGACGCTATCGAGCCACAGAATTTCCAGTCATCAGGGAATGTCTGAATCCTAGCTGATTCTCTAATAGTAAGTGGCCTAGTCTCTAGGGGATGGCAACGCTCTGTCTGTTTCTGAGCTGGTGAGCATAGTATCGTGGGTGACGGCTCATCAAGCGATAGTCTCTTGGCCATACCAGTCCTGCCACCCTCGGAATAGAACCCTTTACCCATATACTGCTTTTGAATGTCTAATGGCAAAGCGCGCCAGTTGCCTCCAGGGGGCACCAAATCCATTACCTGCCCCTTAGCCAGAGAATATGATTGCCCTGCCGATATGGGGCAGTCAGTGGCGTATAGATTGCCTTTGTATAAGGCATCTCGAAGCGTGTACTCAGGATAGCCGACAGGAAATTGAAAGTTAATTGTTAAATCCTTGCGAGTGCCAACAAAGATTAGCCTTTCCCTTTTTTGTGGCACTCGATAGTTGTGAGAGTTTAGTAACTTGTATTGTACATCGTAACCAGAATGCTCGCCAAACCAGAAAAGAGCCTTAGCCATAGTGACGCCATCATCGTGCTTTAAAAACCCTCTAACATTCTCTGCCATAAACATCTTGGGCTGCACTATATTAAGAACTCGCGCAAATTCAAAAAAAGCATCGCCCCTAGAATCACTAAAGCCAAGTTTCTTGCCAGAAAAGCTAAAGGGCTGGCAAGGAAAGCCACCGGACACAACATCAATGTAGCCGCGATACGCTCCAAAATCGATATAAGATAAGTTACCCTCATGGATATACCAGTTAGGGCGATTGGCTCTTAGGGTGTTGCAAGCATCTTTGTCGCTTTCAACAAGCAATGCTGGCTTAATGCCAGCAAGCTCAAAGCCTAAACTAGAGCCGCCAGCACCGGCGAATAACTCAAGGGATGATAGCATTCTTAAACCGTTTTTTGATGGATGTCCACAAACTATCTTTTTTGATATAAAAAACGGGGTCTACCGGCCTTAGACCAGGAAAACCGTTTTTAATTAAAATCTCACGCCTGAACATAGGGCAAAACCCACATGATTCACACTTGAAAATTACCCATTTAAATCCATTATCTTGATGACCCCACCGATATTCGCCTTTGTCAGTTGTTGCTAATGTTCCTTGAATACATACTGGGCATTTCATCATATGATTTGCACCTTTTCAATAGAAAGCCTATTAAAGTCGATAGGCAATTCTACACCTAATTCGTATATGCTTATAAGAAATGACATCTCGCTCCTGTCATCATAAAGAACTTTGTTTAAGTATTCTTTCAAGTCAACCAAATTATAGCTAACCCTAGCATAGCAACGGCTGTTAGCATCATCATGGTTGTCAAAGTAATGAATAACCCCGATCCATTTTCGCATGTTCTCGCCCCTTTATCCCATAAACACGCTTTTAATAATTAGTGCCGCAATATAGATAAAACCGATTGCAAGGCCAAGATTAAGTAAGGCCACCCCTATAATTATCAATAATCCAGTACCAAGCTTCATCACTCCCCCGTCTTATCTGGCATCCATTTAGCCGGTATAGTCTGAATTACGCGCATTAGGTTGGTTACGTCTTGTTGGCTTAAGTCTTCATACGAAACCTTGTAGAATAGCTCGACTTCGCCCTGCGCTATAACATCAAGCTTAAACGGATTGACATCAACTAATCTCAACTCATCAACTGAGATTCTATAACCGTTATGAAAATTAATGAAGGCGACACCAGATCTTTCGCTTACCGCAATAAACTCCAAATCCTCAAACGTCTTAAACCCCGATGCCATATTCTCTTTAACAAATCTTTCCAGCTCATGCAAATCATTTTTAATACTTCCAATGCAGCAGTTAGCATCTGGCGAATTGTTATCGCTGTCCTCATCGCCATACTCTATAGCCATTTCGCTCAATTTTGCTATTAACAAGGTGCAGGTGTTGCAATCCCCTCTTTTAAAATCGCTCATTCTTGAATCTCCCAGTCATCCGCTACAATATCCTCACTTTTTAACCCACACTCTTTAACTACATAAGCATCCGGCGCTACCCAATCAACAGAAACAACGCCCTGAGCCATTAGGCAAATGTATTTATTTTTCGGCCACTTTTCGCGCCTAACAGCACGGCCATCCTCTAATAGTATTAGCGCGTGGACGCAATCAAACTTCATTCTTTCACCATCCAATCATTAGCTTTAGCCTCTTCTTCGTACAATTCAACACAATACAGCTCGCCAGATAAAAGGGGTGTTATTGATAGCCACCTCCCATATCCTTGCCTTTTAATCTCTTTCCCATCACAAAAAGCAATCATAGCCTCTTTAAAACTCAAGCCGTCGCGAATCTCCAACTGCTCCATGTGCGGCTCTTCGTAAAGCTCCCAATCATCTTTCACAAGCATGCTGCCGCAAATGCTGCCCACCTCAAATGCTCCTGACTGACGGCTAAACCAAATAGTATTATCTTTCATAATCGCATAACAATAACCAGGCCATATATGATGCCTAATTCTCTTACCCTGCTTCAATAGCTCTAATGCGTCGCTAAAGTTCATTGCACACCTCCCAATCTTCTGCAAAAATGTCATCTCCCATAAATGAGGCATGTGCTGACACGCAGGCCATATACTGGCTCTTATATTTACAAACTTCAATTAACCTATATTGACCATTTATATAAATAGCGCTGAAATAACGATAATCTATGTGCGTATCATCTTTTTTAGTAGTGCGCATAACTTTAAAGCCTTTTTGCAACTTCTTTATAGCTTTCGTAAAATTCATTTAATCCTCATTCTCCGCCTTGATTATCGCATCAATCCTAGCTTTGTATCGAAGTAGCGCATTAAATACATCGGGGTCTAATGCTACAATATGGTCGCCATCTTCTCGTGGCACTCTTAAGACGATATGCCAGCCATCGAATGATACATATAATCCATCACCTAAGTAGTCTTTATAATCACCTTCCATCATCTCCTCATTCTCCGCCTTGGTTCTCGTTGTAACATTTTCGTATGGTCTGCCAACAACTGCTTTAACATCTCCACGCCCATCTTAAAGCTTTCGTGCTTGCTAGGATGATAAGGACACTCAACTTGAATGTTGGTGTATTCATCGAGCAAGCATACTTTCTCGCGGCCACCATCTTTAGTAGTAATCATGGTTAATTCAATTGCGCGTTTCATTTCACCCTCAACCTTGGGATTTCAAGATTATATTTTTCTTTTTCCAGCTCTATTTCTTGACCGGTTTCCCATAATTTCACGCTTGCAATAATATGTGGATGGTGTACATCAAGAAGTCTATTAATCCAATCCTTGGCCTCATTTAATGTATCGCCAAACACAACGCGCCATTCATCGCCCCTATCTCCTGGACTGATAATTGATACAAGTCCTATATATTTACTCATTTCTTCCCCCTCCAGTCTAAATACTCAAACCCAAAGAACCACTCGCCCATTTTTCGATGGAACCAAGAGATATCTCGCTCAGAAATAATAACTGTTGACGACCCCTTGCCGCCGATACGAATGCCCCATGGGTAAACGGGAAGCTTAATTGTTGCTCCCATTTCTGGAGTTACCCACGCAGCATAATGGCTATAGTCGGCACTGCGCAATTTATCTAATTCCTCACTGAGGCTATCTGCGTCACGCGGTGTTTTTAGTTCGTTCATTCTTCGCATCCTTGTTGACAATTTTATTAAGTTCTTGAACTACAAAATCTAATACGTTCAATGGCTTGACATTTTTACTTCGCAAAAACTCAGCCGTCATACATGTCGCCATAATATCTATTAACAAACCATTGTATTTAGATAATCCCAAACCCATATCTGCTTGTGCTGCTTCGTAAAACGCTTTTTGTTTTTTCTCGTCGCAGCCGCAATCGTCAGCATTTAACATATCCGTTGCTTGTCCTCGAATGCTGTAATACTCTGTCAGAGTCTCATCATCCAAGAACAATGACTTGTATGTTCCTGGAACACCCAAAATAGAGTCCAGATAAACCAAAAAAGATTCTATTGCTTTTCTAAGTTCTTTTGATTCATTCATTAGGTTGCTCCCCTTTTTGCAAGTTCGTCAATGAGCTTTACAATATCGTCATACAGTAGGCCATCGTTTCGCCTTTCCTCCCCTCGATTGAATAAGCCAGCGATGCAACCCTTAAGCCAAGAGGCAATATCGCCTGTTGTATTGCCAGCGTATTTAGAATCGCCAAGTCTTGCATTTGGCTCTCCGCGTAATTTTGAGTACTCTGCATCTGTCAAAACAGTGAAATTACTCATCACTTCCCCCTAAGCCCAACTGGTAACTTAATTAACTTATCTATCTTCTTCGCGGCAGCAATCATTTTATCCTCGGCCTTCGGGTCGTGCTTTTTATTAGCGCAAATCAGTTCGCTATTAAAGTCATTATCCGCCCATGAAAGATTGTAGTAATAACCATCTTCAGGATTGCCATGAGCCATAAAAATAGTAGGCTTATTGTTGACTTTATAAGTTACAAATTTACGATTGAATATTATCTCGCCCTTGACCTCAGACATATTCCATATTTTAACTGTGCATGCCCCTAGCTCTGGACTATCGAAGTATTCAGCAACAGCCGACCACTTACCGTTAACATACGCACCTGCTGGGGATGCCCCAACTGAGTATGCAGTTATGGCATGTGATACGCCTGGAAAATCAAATAAGAACTTAACAGCTTTTACATAGGGCTTCATATAAGTATCGCCCTCTGTGTTATCAGTTTCAGAATGAAAGGACTTGTCAAAATACCTTTGATCAAAGGTCTTTTTCTTGACGGTGTCTGTAAGCTGAGCAATATCATCTTTAATTTCTTGCTGGGATATATAAACCTCTGGACCATTGTCATGTACGTATTCTTCATCATCAAGGATAGTGACACGACTATAATTAGGCGTTGCGTTTACGTTTGCGCAGCCTGTTAGTATTAATGTGCTTAGAATAAATTTAATTGCTCTCATTTGTTTTGGTCTCCGTTTGTTGTGAACATTCTAATAGTTCAATTTGATAATCGTAAACTTTAGTAATAGCGGTTAGTGCTACAAGCATTAGTGCTACTATCAGTACTATTCCCACTACATCATTACTGTTTAATTGCATCAATAATTCCACCATCCGTCATAGATAGAACAATCCTCAGCCCACGTCTCACCTAATTTACGTGTTTTGCCCCCTTCTCTTATCCAATGCCATCCATGTACTTTGTATTCTTGCTGGTAATATGCTTCACGTCCATGATAGGCAATACTGCGCCAAGTCTTTCTGTATTGATCGCCCTCTCCTGGCGGAGTAGGTGGATCAACTAATCCATGGTCATAGTTGTCGTTGTACTGGTTATCGTGATAGCTCGTGGTTCGTAACTCATACGCATACCCTAACCGCCACGTTACGGACTCGTTGAAACCAATACAATTAGCGCGGCTGTGAAAGGTTAAATCATTAACACCAGCATTACTACTAAGCGCAAATCCACATAACACAATTGATATTACAATCCTAAGTTTCACTCCTACTACCTCCATTCTTTATTTACTTTAGCCGTCCCCGTAACCGGAACCGTAACCGGAACCGTAACCGTCACCGCGACCGGAACCGTAACCGCGACCGGAACCGGAACCGGAACCGGAACCTTCACCGGAACCGGAACCGGAACCGAAACCGGAACCGGAACCTT
>ERZ1292637.598-Hain-H14-01um-R3-598-length-19053-cov-5_pt1 | contig 19053 bp, 21 predicted proteins | sample MGYA00564405_ERZ1292637 | MGnify/ENA primary metagenome ERZ1292637 (study PRJEB36523, sample SAMEA6512645) | groundwater metagenome | collected 2019-01-09 | study: AquaDiva: Metagenomics assemblies of 32 groundwater samples | reverse complement strand
GGGACTGCATCACGAGGTCGTTATACGTCTGAGCTTGAGGCCACTTGTAACCTACCTGACCCAAGCCCGTGGTGCGTAACACGACCGCGAAGCGCCATTCTCCTGGTTCAGATACTGAAACCGGAGACAAGTCAACAGTAAAATAGCCATCCACATCAATATCCCCGTACACACCTTGGTCGACATCATTGATCACCCGCTTGTATGCTTGGACCTTGTACAAGATGGATCCGCCCAGCCCGGCAACAGCCCCCACTACGACACCTCTATAGGCGTCAGACATCGGGCCCGGCGGGTTAAACACAGTGATAGGCGACAACTGCTGATACGGTCTAGGCACACTGTCGTTCAGCACGAAGACACCCTCCACCTCACCGGTGTAGTCCACCGTGTACAGTTGCTGAGGCGTGATCGTACTTGACGTAGTGGCCTTTTCAAAAGGCAGAAGCATCGATTTGATAAACTCTAGCGAGGTATACTCCGACGTCGCTGTAGGCTGTTGGGCAAACCCATCAGCGAGAGCGGGTACCGCAAACGCGGACGTGCCGATGCCTACAGAGGCGTTGTTAGCCGTTCCAGTCACAGAGATAGCGCTAGCCACAACTCCGCTGACCGCGCTGGCCACCCCCACGCCTGTTGCGCTTTGCAGCGCCACTCCCGTGAGGATATCCCGGGCGTATGCGCTAATAGTAGCGACACCTGCGACTACAGCTCCCGGAGTAGCATATGCAGTGGCCGTTGCGCTGGCATATCCTGCCTCTGCTCGTCCATCGGCCGCATACGCACTTGCCACTACAGCAGCTAAAGCGGGTTGAGCGTTAACCGTAACATTAGCGCCTAAATTATTACCAATTCCAATGACAGTAGCAGTCGCCGGAGCAGGGTTACCTTGCGCTACCACCGTCACGTTGTTCGCTGTACCTGTAATGGCTCCGGTGGCTACCGCGTAAACAGGCAGCCCAAACACCCATCCGTCGTTAGCCACAGCGTCACCTCCTAGTTGTCAAGACTGTTCGCTCCGGCTAACCACGTATCGCCGCCGGTGGCGTTGCTGTCGCTGATTGAGAGGTAGTCAACCGACACAGTCCCCGACGCCTTAGATAACGTGTGCTGAGTCCCCGGACTAGACGACACGATCGACATCAACTTCCCGGGTGTACCGCTCACATTAAACGCGCTGGTGAAGGTGGTAGTAGTCGAAGCCGGAAAGGTAAGCGTCCTGGCGTTTGCCGTGTCCGAGAAGTAAATCGCCGCAAAGGTGTTTGCGCAAGTAAGCACCAAACCACCGGTAGACGCCGGCACCGTATACGAGAGAGTAAAGTACGTGGCCCCTCCTCCGGCAAAGGTGCGCGAAGAAGCACTGGCCACCGAAATAACAATGCCCGTACTGTTAGCGTTCAGCGTGCCTGTGGTCTTAGTCCAAACCGTGCCACTCGTACCGGTTAGGGTCCATGTCCCATTGCCTTGGTTAACCGTTGAGCTTGACCCTGATAGGTTGTATGTCAGACAAGTGACGGCATACCCTGCACCGGTGAATGTACCTATAGTATGAGTAAATGCTCCGGCTGTGGAGAAGGCGTCGGCTAGCGTGTACGTTCCCGAAGGAGCCGTGATAGTCACCGCCTGAGTAAATTGCTTACCCGCGCTGGTGAGCACCTCCGAGCCTCTGGCTCGAAGCGTCAAACCCATCGTCCCCGACACCGTCATACCGCTACCCAGAGTCAGCGCGCCGTACACGTCGTTAGCTACCGATGAGAAGCTAGCGGTACCTGCGAACCCAGTGAATAGAACATCTGCTCCCAGCCTTGGCATGTCTGCTGTCAGCGTACCTGTGGTGCTGCTGTTAACGATTACATCGTCTTGAGGCAACGGCACTCGGCTGGTCCACTTAGTCACATCGGACCAGTTACCGCCTGCAGAGGCAGTGTGGGTTTGTGTAGCCGGCGCGTCAAACGTGATGTCAGTGTTGCCTAAACAGTTACCTAGGCTAGTGCCGGTAAATGGGATAGCAGCGCCTGCGGCGTCGATATCCCGGAAGTCTACATTAGAAAGGGAGACAACGGCAGCAGTGATAATGATAGCCGTTCCGGGGCCGGTGGAAGCGCACAACACCCTGTTAACAGCCGAGTTCCCAGTTATCGTCAATGTTCCTGTCATCGTAGCATTACCTGAGAAATTTAACGAGTTAGTTTTTACCGCTGTGCCTGTGTATGTCAGATCGGCAAGAGTGATCCCCCCCGAGCCTACAGTGCACGACCCGCCCCCAGTGAAAATGACATCCATGCCGTTGTAGTTCACCGTGCCAGCCGTCGAGAACACAACACTCGCCCCAGAGAGCGTGACTACCGCTGTATTAGCTGTGACCGTCAACCCGGTAGTATTAACATTCCACGGGGTGCCTGCACCTGAGATAGTTATAGCTGACGTAGAAGGATCGAATACTCTAGTGGCCGAGCCTGTGGAAGCAAACGCGCCCCATGTACAGGCATAATCGTTTGTGTCAAGCGTTCCAGCCAACAAGGCAACAGTCCCATTGCATGTATGGTTAGTGTAAATCTGATAGTATGAGCCTGCGCCGTTTATAGTAATGTCGCCCATAGGTCTTGAGATGCCCGCTATCAACTGGGTGCCAGCAGCAGTAGAAATGAAATTAAGCGCAGACGTAGTTGAATTGCCTAGCGTATATGTGCTGGTGGTATCCACATAAAATGCGATACCACCCGCACCCGCTGTACCATCACCAATTGTCAACGTCACACCGGCGGTATGGGTTAGGACAGCAGTATATCCAGTGGCGTTCATTGATCTACACACCGCGCCACTGTTGATAGTGATAGACCCAGAAGTAGCATCTAACCTCGCGTCGTCTGCCGCTGTCGGGGCCACGCCGCCAACCCACGTTGCGCCTGTGGTCCAGTTACCTCCCCCCGCCGCGCCGATGATAGTCGCCATTAGTTTACCCTCGCTTCATAGTTCAAAACATCGTCTATTTGGCCGGATGAATTTATGACGTTATAATTCTGATTATTGATAGCAATTTGACTTGTCCCATTAGCGATTACGAAGCTAGCCGCAGCAGTTCTCGATGTCACCCCTTGCAGGAACACCCCAGTGCGCCTACCAGCCGCATTAGAGACGTAGATATTTGGCGCAGCCGACAACTGGGTAATGAACACGTTCTCCAAGCTCAAAGACCCAGTGTATCCCTTGACAATGACATGGTTATCACCATTCAAGTCGGCGGAGGTCCACAGAACATCAGCAAAGCTAACGTCTCTACCGTATGAGGCTCCGCCAGGCTCCTCGTACAATCGCGTAGAACTTTCACTGCGCCCGTTACGAATAGATAACGTAGAGCTACCTATCGCGTAAAAGTCAACTTCAGCATGCCCAGAGTCAAAGTTGGTAACCGAAGCGTTGCAGCCTCCGTTGAACAGGAAATTATAACGATTATACGCTGCAAACACATTGGAGTAGTAGTGATTAAGTACATTTCCAGAGAACCCGTCACCAGTCGCAAAACCAGCCTGCCACCATGTAGTCTCGCCTGGTGTCCAAGAGCCTGAACTGGTTACAACGCATTTTTCAATGACAATATTGTCGTCCTGATAGTTTTGAGTACGAGTACCTAGGGCTATACCGTGCACATATTTGAGATTTCGAATACTAATGCCACTGAGAATATTACCGCTGGACGAAGCCTGCGACGTAACTACCGGATGATCCCAGTCCACTCTGATAGCATCTGTTACTGTGGCAGTGCCCAAGCCAAAAACAACAAAGTTCTCAAACCGCCCTCGATAAGACCCATTGATCTCGACAGCGCTACTCAAAGCCGAACCAGTTTTCACCACGATACGCGAAAGCTCGCCATCACCATACATGTGAAAACCATGAACCGAGACAATCTGCAATGGCGCTGAGATTAAGTACTGGCCCGGAGGAAAGTAAACGGGGAAATTGGCGATTCTAGTAGTGCTTGCTCCTTGTGCCGGGGTGCCTCCTATAGCCGCATTGATAGCAGCTTGGATAGCGACTGTGTCATCTGCTACCGCGTCCCCTATTGCCCCATAGTCTTTCACATTAGCAGCAGGGGTGACCGGGCTGCCCGCGCCGGTGACAACTACCGTCACCATCTCGCCATACTCATTAAACGCTTGGAATACATTGCTCATAACGTCCTCCCCTATAAACACTCGGTTGCCCAAGCCAGGGCGGTATGGTCGATAAGCAAACGCAGTGGCGTTGGCAGAAGTAGGCAGCGCCAGCACTAGATTCATTACAGCAGCGTTATTGGCAGTGCCAACGATAGAAGTGCCACCTGCGCTGACAGAGACAGCACCAACAGCGCTCACAACACCACTAGCAGACGCCACCTCTGCGTTGGCAAAGCCATCAGTCGCGACAATCGCATCATTCGCGGTCCCTGTGCCGGAAGCAACACCTGCGCTCACCGACACAGCCCCAGCGGCGCTGTTGGCGGCTACCGTGCCGAGGCCAGCGGTCGGCAATGCCGTCTCTCCAGTGATCCAACCAGGGCTGTTGGCCGTTGTCGAATTCACCCCCGCTAGCCACGACGCGCCTCCAGTTGCATTGCTATCGTTTATAGAAGCGTAGTCGCTTTCGACAGCTCCCGAAGCCTTAGACAACGTTGCCTGTGTTCCTGGCGTGGAAGAGCTTATCGTCATAAGCTTGCCGGCTGTTCCGTAAAGGAACAAATTGGAGAGGAACGTCGTTGTGGTCGACGCCGGAAATGTTATCGTTCTCGCGTTAGATGCGTCATTGAAATACAGCGTATCAAAAGTGTTAGCCCCGGTGATCACGAGCGCACCGGTAGAGCCTGCAACAGTGTAATTAAGCACGTAATACGTGGCTCCACCACCTGCGAACGTCCGGGATGACGCGCTGGCTACTGCTACGACCACCCCAGACAAGGAGGCGTTTACTGTCCCCGTCGTTTTGCTCCAGACAGTACCGCTTGTGCCGTTTATCGTCCAAGTGCCTGTACCCATGTTGACAGTTGTAGTAGAACCAGACATAGTGAACGTCAAACACGTGACAGCGAAGGTCACGGCGGTGAACGTCCCGATTGTATGCGTCAACGCCCCAGCCGTTGAAAAAGCGTCAACTAGTGTGTACGTGCCCGAGGGAGCGGAGATAGTCACCGCCTGAGTTAACTGCTTGCTGTTGCTGGTGATCGTCTCAGAGCCTCGCGCAGCCAGCGTGAGACCCATAGTGCCAGACAGTGTCATACCGCTCCCAAGCACTAGCCCACCGTGTATCTCATTAGCCACCGACGAGAAATCAGCAGTCCCAGTGAACCCAGAGAAGGTAACATCAGCACCGAGCCGGGGCATGTCTGCTGTCAGAGTGCCGGTGGTGTTCACGTCAACTACCACGTTGTCTTGAGGCAGAGGGACCCGACTTGTCCACTTCGAAGCGTCCGACCAGTTGCCGCCTGCGGAAGCAGTATGTGTTTGCGTCGCTGGCGTGTCAAACGTTATGTCGCTGTTGCCTAGGCAGTCGCCTATGCTCGTGCCAGTGAACGGGATAGCTGCACCTGCGGCATCGATATCTCTAAAGTCTACGTTAGTTAGTGATTCCCCGGCAGCCGTCAAAGTGTACGCAGTTCCCCGCGTTACAGAATACACTAGGATTCGGTTAATAGCTGAATTTCCAGTGATAGCAAACGTGCCCGTACATGTCAGAGGGTTGTCGATTCGAACCGAGGTTGTCTTTATAGCTCCACCTGTGACAGTGATGCTCCCAAATGTGCCATACAACCCGGAGGCAAGCGCTGTGATAGTGCTGTTGAGCACTAGTGACATACCGTTCCAGTTCAGTCCGCCCATAGCCACAGAAAGTGACCCAGAGCCGGAAAACGTCACCGATGCCGTGTTAGCGGTAATAGTAATATTAGTGATATTTGAAGCAGTCCACGCTTGGGACACAGCGCTTAGCTGGATAACGCTAGAGCCTAGCGTCAACGTCCTTGTGGTGGTATTGCCGTAGTTAAATTGGGTGCCTGAATAGTTGAAGTTACCGGTGTTTAACGTGCCGGCCGATAGCGTCATTGTCCCGCTTAGGGTTTGCGCGTCACTCCACAGATAAGAGCTACCAGCACCGTTGTACGTTACTTTGCCAAGAGTCTTACCGGCTGACGCCACAGTCTGCTGCGTGCCAGACGTTGACACAAAACTGATCTCAGAGGTAGTGCCTGAGCCGAGAGTGTAAGTCATGCTCGTGCCAAGGCGTAGCGCCCGGTTGCCTGCGCCTGCAGTTGCGTCTCCAATTGTCAGCGTCACAGCGGCGGTATGGGTAAGAGTGTTAGTATAGGCGTTAGCATCAAGAGACCGGCACACCGCGCCGGAGTTAACTGTGACAGCTCCTGAGAGGCCGTCTAAGACAGCGTCGTCAGCCGCAGTGGGGGCGACCGCGCCGACCCAAGTAGCTCCAGTGGTCCAGTTACCTCCAGTCGCTGCCGCTGTGATAGTTGCCACCAGTCACCCCCTTTTAGGCTTACTATTTAGGCACCCAACCGACAGTGCTTGTTCCCGATTCCTTAACATAAAGAGATGTGCCTGCTCCACCGCCAGTGCGAAGATAAAGAGACCCTACCGTTGCCGCAACAGCCCCTTCCGGTGCTCCTGATCCGACATAAACCCCGGCAGTAACACCTCCAGCCGCGAGTAGCTTAATACCGCTTGTTGCCGTCGATATCTCTGTATCTCCCGTTGCAAGCGTTCTTCCTATATAGTTTGCAGAAGCAGCATTACCATTAAGATAAACCTTCTTCCCACCTTTTATGAAAAAGTCGCCCATGATACCGTTTCGACCACCGTAAGCGTCGAAGATGATGTTTGTGCCTGCAGCAGCCTCCGTAATTGTGCCGACAAAAGTACCTATAAGCACATTAGAGTTTCCAGTAATAGTTACAGGGGAGCTTCCCTGCACATTAATCAACTGATTATGGTTACCGGCCAGTCTAATCGGAACAGCAGCACCAAAGTGGCAATTACGAAATGCGTTGTAGTCACAACCGTTATCAACATCTAACCCGAAAAAAACAGGGGCAGGCCATGTTGACTGGATATCTTCGAAGTACCAATTCTCAAACACACACTCGGACGATGCACTTTCAAGGGAAATCGGGGTTCCGTTGTTGGCTTCGGTCACCCCTCCCGCGAACGTACAGACAGAGGTGTTTAAAACCCTAACTCCGTAATCTTTATTTACTTGAATGTCCGTGTTAACGAGAACACTTTGATTGGCTCCGTTAATATAAAGCCCTGTTTCACACCCCCAAGCTGCAAGATCAACATATGTGTTATCGAAACAATTAGTTATACTGATACCGACAGAGCAGTTCAGCGCCCTAACAGATTTAAGACGAGAACGATTGGTGTGTTCTGCCAGCCGCACACCAGTCAAAGACCCTGCTCCAGGACCACGAATACCGATGTTCTCCACATTCACTGAAATATATCCATCACCGACAGAGTTAAAGTCTAAAGCGATTCCCGTAGTATGGGTTGGCACAATCCACGTTCCGCTTTTACTATACGCTTCGTTAGCATATGACGCATCGCCGTAGTGACCAGTCCCTTGCCATTCGAGGTGATCTCCTCGGATAGTGATCGTGGATGAAACTACCAGGGGTGCTGATGTTTTGTATGTGCCGTCAGGGATATACAAAGGTGTATTGGCAGTGGCAGCGGCGTTGATGGCCACCTGGAGTTCAGCGGTATCATCAGCAACCCCGTCGCCTATAGCCCCAAACGCTTTAGCGTTAAATACTTCATTACCTTTGTCAAAGAATGAACCAACATCAAAGGTCTTAGCTCCCGTGATAGTCTGATCACCTGCTAAAAACATGTCTCCGGCTTCAAGATCTACTACCCCAGTAACCGCAATCCAGCCCTCAGGCTCTTTCACATAAAAAGACGTACCTGTACCGCCATCTCGACGCGAGTACAAAGAGCCGACAGCAGCATCAACCAGCGGAGGACCATATCCGGAGAATAAAAGAGGAAGCTCACGCTCTGAAAGCACACCGTAAGCAGCCCCGCTTATCAGGACAGGCTGAGTGTTGGCCATGATATTACCGCATAAACCATTGCTTGCCCCTATGGCGATAGCAACTTGAGCGGTAACAGGGCTTGTAACGGCTACAATGTAGGGGTCACCGCATACCCCAAGGCCAGTAATGACAGGAGCGGTAACAGCAGCTCCTGCCGCTACATAAACCGTGCCAGTGGCGGTGGCAGGGGCCGCAAGGACAGGGTCAAACATCCAGCCAGTGTTAGCCATAGGACCCCCTATGCTAGTTTGAGAAGGCTACAGCGTAAACCGAAACAGCCCGTTGCTGTGGTAAACAACGGTAAAAGTGCCATTTACGACGCTATTACTCCCACCAAAGTACAGATAGCAGATCCCTTGGTCCGCAACAGGTGTAGTCAACGTGTCGTCATAGACCAGCGCCCCATATACCGCAGTCAAGTCAGCCGCCGAACCCGATGCTGTGTCTGCCGCGTCGTAGAACACAACATCAGCCACGCTAGAGTCAAGACTAGTGCCTGAAAGAGCAACGCCGCCCTGAGCCCACTGCCCCGCCTCGTAGATCTCACTGGCTGTCACCCACTGGTCGACGTTATACGCGCTGTTAGCACTGGTGACATCGTTGTTGGGAGTTGGTGTCGTGCCGTATAGCGCGATCTTAGGAACATCAGTCCCAAGGTCCACCGCAGTCGTGTTATCAAGCACGTCACGGAGGAAGGGACGAAAAATCCGGCTGTCAGCCCATGCCATTGTAATGTTTCCTTTCGTTTAGCTTTGGGCCTTTCCTCCGACCCCAGCAGCGGGTGAAAAAACAGTGCAATCTTGCCCCTCGTCCCGAGTCGTGACAACCGCCATCACCGGCCTGTTCTCGCCGTCAAGCTGCACGTGCTCCTTGCCGATGTAATCCTCACGCTCGCTCGCCGTCACTTTCGCCGTGGTGCCCTCTGGTATCATCGGAGCTGAAAGCCCCTTGAGCCCTCTACACGGGTGAAACCTAGTATGAGGGTTTGCCTCGTGAGTAACGTCAGTAAAATGACAGTTGGGACAAACCCAATGTTGCTCAGGCACTAGAAACGGGATACTCATTTAATGGTCCTTTCTATGCCGAGACAAGCACGGGCTCGCTGTGAGCGGTTAAAGTCTCTAGCTGTTCTTCAGTCACGACAATGGTTGCCGGTTGACTGACAGCAGCAATTGTCTGTGCCTGCGCCACCGCCGTAACTGTCACCAGTCGGCTGTAAATGGTTATCACTGGCATCTGTCTTGTGTTTCCACAAACTGCCAGAACCCTAGCGCAACGGGCGTATGCCCTAACCGGTGTTTCCACAGCGGAGATGACATTGTCGTGGCGCACAGCCTCGACGACATTGGCCTTCGAAACTGCCGCATGCTCGCACGACTCGCTAACCGCGTTTATGGTAATAAGGTCAACGTCGCTGACGGCTAGGACAATGGGGTTATTTGCCGTCCCAGTTACCACTGCGAAGCCAGCGTAAGCAAAGCTTGAAGTGCCAGCCACGGAATCGTTTGCCGTTCCGGCTACAGGTGCCTCGCCGGCATGAGGCGCGACTGAGGAGACGGCCGAATGCTCAGGCTCCGGTGTGGACGACCATGTTGTTGGGGAGACACCTACTGAGGCGTTGTTGGTTGTAACCGCTACCAAGGCGACTTCTGCATTAGCCATGTCGCCTCCTAATACGAGCCATCAACCTCCGCTACCTGGGCACCCGCATAAGAATCCCTCGGTGGTGTTCCGGCAGTTGACTCCGTCATGCCTACGCCCTCGACAAAAGTCAATTTATATGTCACAGAACTGCTGGAACCAGTACCAAGGATGCGTAGTTTAGAATAGGGAGCAAAGAAATCGACATCATTTAGCCCGGTGCTGTCGGTAATCTGCTTCCCACGGGAAATCTCTCTCCGGTCAGAGCTACCAGCGTTGTCGGTGCGTGGCTTGGTCTGCCTAAAAGCTTTCGTGTCGGTCAAACCCTCTAAGTCTGTCCTGCCAGTCGTCCTTCTTAAGGCTTTGGTGTCGGTCAGCGCTTCGAGGTTGACACTTCCCTTGTTCTGAGTCTTACGCGGAGGATCTGTCAGTGACTCGTTGTCCGTGCGGACCGAGGTGCGGAACAAACCTTTCGGATCAGTCAAACCCTCTGGGTCCATTGGGCCTAGGGTCCTGTGAAAGACTCTGGTGTCGCTCAATGCCTCTGGGTCTGTCAACGTCCTGAGAACACTGCGGGTAAAAGCATCGGTGAGCGGTTCATTGTCGATCAGAGTGCGGCGTGTGGTCCTGGTGAAAGGATCGGTGAGCGGCTCGTTGTCGGTCCTGACCGACGTTCTCTTGAACGCTTTGGTGTCGACAAGCCCAGTGTTAAAATCAGCCTCCACCGCCTCGCATGCGTGCATCGTTCCGATCCAGGCTACCTTACCAGCGGAGCTAGCGCTTGTGTACGTTGTGTTCTTGTCTCCGTCTGTGGTGCCAGCATTAGAGTCAAACGACGCCAGGCGCGTAGAGGCTTGAAGATCCTGCTGGCGCTGGGTGCTGGTCCAACCGGAGGGCGCACTTGTAATAGTCGTGCCACTCGTAGATATAACCAAACACGAAGAGGCAACCCACGCTTTTCCATCCGCTACACTCGCCTCAATAGTAGAGGCGTTGTTAGTTGTGATCGTGGTATCACCGAGAGCGCTTGACTCCGCTAGGGACGACTCGGCAATGAATGGATTTGCCGCTGTTGTCGGGAAACCAGCATAGCGGTACGCTACTAGATGCACAACCCAGTCGTTGTCTGTCACTCCTCCAATAGCTATTGTGGCACTGGTAGCGGCAGCATCATGGTAACGATAATAAACCCCTAACCTGCCTCCTATCGTTGCCGTAGTGTCGGTCGCGTTTTCAACAGAAAACCAATCTGTTGGCGTAGTCTGCGAGCCGGCGGTGACAAGGACAGTATTAGCAACGTACAGCACCAGGAGATCGTCTTTCTTCAACCCAGCGGGAAAGGTGATAGACGCCGACAGGCTCGTGCCTTTATTTGTAGCGCTGACTACAAATTTTTGATTAGTGACCGTTGTGGGCATTGGTCACCTCCCGTTAGGCTCCGAGGAATTTATGGAACCATGAAATTATTAGGATGTCGTTCGCTTGCTTGTCAATCGCAGTAAAGGTAATTCTGCTGATCGTCTCGGCGACCGTCGACGCTCCGTCATCGCTGTCTGTACATATAATCGCCTCGGTGATCGCCGCATTTGTCGAGTCACCGGCGGCCCATGTGGTTCTGTACTCAATCTGATAACCAACATCGCTGCCTACCGCAGTCACCACGGGATAAGTAGCGTCGAAGGCGTTATTTGAGCCTGTGATGTAAGTGCCAGCGCCGATTGTCGCGCCCGTAGCGGACGACTTATGAGCAGAAGTGGCCCCAGTACCAAGCTTCATGGTAGTCACTTTGGTCGCGTCGGCCGGTGCGGCGGGCACAACTGCGGCAGCGCCTCTTGTGGCATAGTAGGAGTCACCTGCATTGGTAATCAGATTCTGGATAGTCTGTCGACTCTTCAAGCTCCCGTCAGGCCGCCACAGAGACACGGTCGCTAAGCCTCGGAGGGCTAGGATGTTAATTGTCATTTGAGCACTCCTCTACGATTCCTGCTTTGCGTGTAATCATCAGCCCACTCCACGTTTCCAACCTCGTAATTACCGTCATTATCTATACGATTTAACGACATACCAACAGGGCGTGGTCCAAGCTCGGCATAGAAGTCCTCAAACGAGTCAAACAAAAACTCAATTCCTCGACCACCGTAATTCTTATAAGAATGATCAGTTATGTTTTCGCAGCGACCTTTTGCATGACTATATGATCTGTACTCGGGGGTCTGTGACATGCCGTGTGTTTTATGGTTAGGATGCTCGATCGTACTACAACCACAAGACTCCGTGTGGCTGCTTTTTAAGTTAGTTCCAGAGACAACAACATAGTTACCGCACGCACACTTGCACAGCCAGTAAGCCCTACCACGGTTACCTGGTCGATCTGCACGATAACCAAAACCGTTTAGTGCTATAACTGTTAACCTGCTGAAAACCTCACCAGTTATGTCTACCAGTCTACTCAAAACGTAATCCTCCCTAAAAGGATTTAGACTCCTCGGCTGTTTAGGGCAGCCGAGGAGAAACTAACGGGGCTCGTCTTCGATATCGCCGACTAAAATCATCTTCTCCGCTACTCCCAAGCGCAACGTGTATCGCCGATTGGATTTCTTGTCTAGCGACGTGGTCTGCAAACTGGTCAGGGCAGCGTCTATCTGGCCAATGGTGTAATTGATAGTCAACCCGGAGCCAGAGGTGAGCGCGATTGCGGTCATATTGTCCGCTGTGATAGTCAACGTGACAGTCTCACCGGTGATATTGATCGCTGTACCGGCCTCATTGACGTAGTTTATCCTACAAGAATAAGCGTCACCCGGTCTGATAACGAGATTAGCCACGGTGGTAGCCATAGGCTCTCCTCTCAGCCAGGCGAATGATAATGAAGCGGTCGATTGACCTCTTCAACATTTCTGCTTAGCAGTTGCATGTTTGTGCAGATCGCATTTTGGTGTGCAAGGCTGGTTTGAAGCACTTGAAGGATCAACTGAAGCACCTGATTGATCTGCTCAAGTTGATCTACTACTTCTGGCAGACCGGTAGGTTGTGCCATAGCGTGCCTCTCTTACTTAGCCTTCTTCGCCACCGCCGCGTTCAACCGCTCGGCATAGTTGACGGCTTCTTCAGCGGCCTCTGCGATGGCTTTCTCGTTCTCATCTTCAGTCTGATCCGACAAAACCGTGATGCGGAGCTTGGCTCGCGCCTCCCAGGTGCCACCCACAGCGTCTTCACGACGGCGCAGTTCGGACATCAACAGGTTCAATGCCGGGTAGCTGATCTCTTTGTTGCGGTCGCTCCAGATGATGTTATGAATCATCGCTGCGGCGTAAAGCACTTCCCAATCAGTCTCGTTCATAAGCTTGGCTTGTGGGCTTTTGCGATATTTCATCCACCAGCGCTGTGTTGCCTTACACCATGTCTGTTTCACGCCTCGGATGGTTGGGAGTGGCGGAAGTGGGGTGCCGCGAAGCTTTCCATCGGCCTTTATCTCGGTCGTAGGAAATGCGGCCGGCATCCGGTTGATGCGGTCTTCTGGATCTTTGGGGGTCCTGCCCGGTATAGACATAAGTACACCTCCAGGGTATATTATTGACTGTTTAACGCCCGTTGGATTCCTTCCTCTAGGCTGATTTTTGGTGTATAATGCTCTAGCAATCGCGATGGGTCCCCTACACGAGCAAATACGCCAGTTGGTTTATATTCCAAGTAATCTACCTGCGGAACCGGCACATAATCAGGATTAGCTGCCCCAAAAATCATTCGCGCTAGCTCACCGAACTCAACAGGTCTACCGGTGCAAATGTTTACCGGGCGATTGTCCCCAGACTCCACGACAGCCAATGCCGCCGACACAACATCATCTAGATGAACGAAATCTCTAAGTTGCCCCAGAGGACCAAACACTGATAGGTCGCCTTGGCGGGCACGGTTAACTATCGCCATAAAAGGGTAATCTGTGCTCTGCTCGTGGCTATAACCCGAAAAGGGCCGCACAACAGTGCAAGGCAACCCATTCGCCCGGGCTGTTGCAACTAGCCTCTCCAGCACGCATTTGGTCCACCCGTAGTCGCTATCAGGCTGCCCAATATCTAGGTTTAGATCATCTTCTCGAAGCGGTCTGTGCATATGCTTAGTTTGCATATAAACCGGGTAGGCTGCCGAACTAGAGAAGGCTAAAAATCGCTTTTGACGAGTTCGCACAGCCCACTCGATAGCCGCCGCATCCATCTGCAAGTCTTTAGCAAAATTGAGGTTGACGCCGTCTATCCCTGCTCTACCCCCAATAAGCGCTGCGAGGTGCACAACCAAGTCGTACCTAGGCGCATCTAAATCTCGAAATAGCTCTAGACAATCGCCGCCTGAGGCTATATCGACGGCTGTTACGTCCCAGTCCCGGGCCCCAAGTTCTCGGGTCATGTGCGTACCGACCGCGCCGTTTGCGCCGGTTACAAGTGCCTTCATGGTGTCTGCCTCAGAGGCATAACGGCTAAATACTCAAGGTCAGTCTTAGCGTTTTTTCGCAGGTTACATGTCGAACATGCTCGCACGATGTTCCAATAGTGGTCAGTACCGCCCCGTGACAGAGGGATCACATGATCATCATGCATTACCTCAGTAAACTGTTCGCAGTAGTAGCACGGATCATCTTTGATCTTTTTGCGCCAAGCAGTTGACTCTGCGCGGTCTTCTTTGGGCAGTTTCACTTTGGCACGGCGATTCGCTTTCGCAGTGGCCTTGGCCTCACGGTGCTCAGCACGGTAAGTGATAATATAAGCGCGATTTGCGACATACCAAGAAGCATTGTAGCCTGGGTTTTGAGCATACCACTCTGTAGTATATGCAGACTGGCACTGTTTGCATTGAGCACGTCTACCGTCCTTTTTATTGCTCCTTTTTTTGTTAAAAAAATCTAAGGGTTTAATTTCCTTACAACCAGAGCACTCTTTTAAACCACCCTCACGGAGTGATTCGCGTAAGATAGCGCGCTGTGCGACCTCCTCGCTACGATTATCAGCGTGATATGCAGCATTACACTGCTTACAACGCAGTTGCTTGCCGTCTTTTCTGCTTTTATCCTTTGAGAACTGCTCAAACGGCTTTGTCTCGCCGCACCTTGTGCAACGCTTCAATTGGCGTATTACCTCTCTGCGTGTGAGGCCCTATACTGTGGTAAAAACACATCGTCCCTAGACATTAGGTACTCATCAGTTAAAAGCAGCTCCTCTGTCACATGATGAGGGAACCTCGGTGTTTCATCGGCCTTAAAGCCTTGGCCTACAAACCCGCCTAACGGCCTTGGGATACGAAGAGGCCGTCTTTGTGACGGTTTCTCGTATATGCACGAAGAACCCAGATGCGACATAAGGTGTCGCCGCACAACAGGGAAGACACTAGCCTGCAGCTCCAACTGGTCTGTGGTCCATATGTCTTGCACAGACATAGGAATACGCTTAGAAACCGGATAGATACCCGGGGCTTTAATGCCCCACAAACCAGCCAACATCACCGCACAATGCCACTGATGATCTCTTATGGCATGAGCGTACAGTTCGTCTTGACGAAGCCACTCGTCAACCGCTGCCAGTTCTCTATCACATGGCCGGCTATCCGTATCCCGAAAAAGCAGCGCGGTGTCAGGCGGCGGCTCAAATATGACCCTGCATCGCCACCACGTAGCAGCCGCGTTCTCCGGCTCACCTACCTCGATGATCTCAGCGCGGGGGTTAGCCTTTAAAATGTCTTCGCGCGTGTCGGAAGCGATGGCCAGACCTGTATAGAACCGTAACCCCCACTCGGGACGGAGCCGAGCGTACAGCTCTGCGTTCCTCACCGCGCCGACCGAGTACAGGGGGTTCGTGCCGTAAAGGCTGAAGTTTACCAGAACGTTCATAATAGTTGTCTGAGTTTCTCAATGTCGGCTGCCAGCCTCCCATTGTCCCGGTATGCGAAATAAGCGTCATTATCATGAGCCGCCATTGCGGTGGAGTTCACGGCGGCGTAACCGGCGTCATTGTTCTTGAACCCAGCCAGAGGGTGATGATGACGCACGATGACATCAGGCAGATACTTCAACCTATCAATCGCCTGTCCCCAGTCCCGCCAAACAATGTCAACATTTAAATGGTCCAGCTCAGGAGGCGAGAGATAACCTAGCGCCTTGGGGATGTCAGACGTCATGGCCACCTGTGTCGGCATCGCCTCGTGCTGGAAGCCGTCATCGCCGTAGACGAAACCAGTTCCTAGTTTATGCAGCTCTTCGAGATACCTAGTATCAAAACCTGGAGAGCCTTCAGGCAAATGGTCATCTCCAAGCCACATCAGTGCGTAACCAAGAGAGTGCTCAACCATGTCATAGCCTTCATTAGTAGCTGCCACCATTCCGCGCCTACCAGGTTCAACGGCAACAACACTGCCGATTCCGTTCAAAAGCGTATAGTACATCCCCAACGTCGGATCATCGGCATCAACTATAAATACTAATCTAGTATCTGCTGTGCACAACTCTTTAAACGCTAATGTGAGCCTACGAGCATTTTTAGGACGGCCTCTCGAAGTGCATATAGCTGTAAGCTCATGAGCCATTCATCGCGTCCCTTCTACGTTTGCTTGATGCGCGGTCGCATGCACGACAAAAACGCTTACCAGTCTTCTGGTTTACGTAAGTATTTTCCGGAGAGTACTCGTGTCCTTGTGGACAGTGCGTAACAGGTGGCTTCGGCGGCCCGTACAACTTAAGCCGTCTAGCTGCTGTTCGCTCACGGCTACATGTTCGACAATACCTATAACCTCCAGAATGGCCAGTGTTGCTGTCATTATATTCATGCCCTGCTGGACAGTGAGTCTTTACAAGTAATCTGCCCTTTGCCACTGCGTCGGCCATGTTGTCAGCGTGACTACCGACAAACAAATGTGAAGGATTAACGCAATTAGGCACATCACAAGTGTGGCACGCCTCTTCTTTAACTAAATCGTCCCAGCGAAGCTCTCTGCCTAACACCACTTCTAGACTAAAACGATTCGCTAAACGCATCTGTCCAGCAAATCTAAACTGACCGTAGCCTTTAGGGTTACATACTGCCTTCCATAAATGACATGAATCAGTCACAGCCACCTTGTCTTCAAAGCGACTCATAACTACTTCATCAACTAACTTACCATACAAAATTAATTCCTGCATTATCCGTATCCTTCCTAGAAAAGGACCCTCGCCTGAGAGGTTCTAGGATCTCAGGCGAGGACAGTTGTTCACACCTTTCTGGCAAGAAGCACCTGGCTCCATTCAACAACCTCGTGCTCGACCACCTCGAAACCACCGTCAACAACCAGCTTTTCGTACCCCTCGAAGTCCCAAGCCCAAATATGGCTGTCCTGCCCCGGCCCCGGGCGCTCATTGACAGGCGAAGACGCCACTAACCACTTCACCTCGTCGTGCGAGGCGATCCAACGCACCGTGCCGTGAGGGTCAGCGAGATGTTCAAGCACCTCGGTAGCGACTACAAGCTCAGCCCACACTAAATCGTCCGGACGAGAGACAAACACATCCCTTTGCTCTGCCGTCACACCACGTTCTGCCCACCCAGCAACGCTCGCATCATGCCAATCATAGCCATGCGAAGGAATCGGCCTAAGCAATGTCAACATACCCCCATCACCACACCCGAGGTCTACAACGCCGCTGGGATTTACTAACTTCACAAAGTCAGCGGCCTTGTGCATCCGAATCGCTTGCCAAGGTTGTTCAAGGTGAGGCGCACGCTCCCGGTCTTTGTGATATTCATATGTGGACGGATAATCGGTATCCTGAAGTTTGTACTCAGCCACTTAAGCATACCTTTCTGCGATAATAGCCCGTGTGGCCGCCTCGTCGCGATAAGCGCCGTGATAACGCTCCATCAGCACGACATCGTCATAGTTCCACACCTCATGGGTACCGAGCTGCCGGTCGTGGTACGCACACAATAAAACACCCTCGTGATGAACGCTTTGTCCGACCAACGTAACAGTAGCCGCCAGATGCGACCGGTCCTCAGCGCCGTAACCAGTGAAGCGATCATCCTGCCCACCGGTAGCCCACCAGACATCTGGCCGGCATACCCAGATTCCACCGTTGCTCGGCCCAGTGCGTGAGATGGCGCGATTGCGTAGCTGGCCTAACGGTGTAGTGCCAATTCGCTTGGTTGACTTAGGAATCAGATACCAACACTCATTAAAAGGATGATGCACTAGCCCGTCTACATAGGCCTGCTCAATGGCATCTTTCAACGGCCTCGCCTCGGCTATTGAATCCGCGTCGTTTACGACTACGACGTCCGCCCCAAGCCCCTCGGCTTGGCGCACGCCTAGATTGCGGCTGGCCGCTCGGCTGTAAGGCTCGTGTCCAGAGTCGACGACTAACACGTGGTCGAAAGGATACAGGTGCACTACCGCTGCCCTAGTAGCGTCAAAAGCTACTTGTCTAGACCCAGAAGCGTCATTGCGGAAATGGAAAACCAGGACTACTTTCATAGCTATTTCTTCTTTTTGCCTATCGACGGGTATTTGCGCTTCACAGCGGCGCGCACTTGCTTCTTCTCAGCCGGCGTTCCGTGCTGCGAGACGCGCGCGAGTGCGTTCCTAGCATGATTAGCGTCATTGATAGGATAAGCGCGCTTGCCAGGTACAGCGAAGCTAGTCTTCTTGAGCTTATTCCGCTTTTTAGCGTTCAGTTTCGCCATTAACTGCCTCCTAAACAGCGGTGTGTATCTGAAAGATGTACCCGGGCTGCGCGTCAGTGATTGCGCGCCCCACAGACGTAAACCCAGCCTTTCCGAGCATCAAAAGCACCGCGTCGGTATCCCAGGCCCAGATATGCTCGGGGTTCTCGTCGATCCAAGTGCAAACCGGAGTGCTTAAGATCAGTTTCTTGGTCTTTTTCCGGATTTCAGCCAACACCGCATCCGGATTTTCAAGATGCTCGATAGTCTCGCAGCACACGAAGACGTCAACCGACGGTACTTGATGAATTGTCTCCTCGATTGGCCCCCGGATAGGGTATCCAGGGGCAAAATCACCGAGAAACCACGTCAGCCCAGGAAACATGTAAGCCAGGGCCGCGTCACCGCAACTTAGGTCCGCGCCGATGAGGTCGGAATCGTCTATAAACCGCTGCGCCAGCTCCAAGGTCAGCTTTAGCCTCTGCGCATGATCTCCGCTGATGATCCTAGACGAGTCATGCCGGTGCGGAGTAGCGTACATCAAAGCCAAATCCGAGGCGGAAGGCTTTGTACGGCAACGTTCACGGTACATCTGTCAGACGTTGCCAGGATCAGGTCCAACCACCGGCCCGTACACCGACGAATCAGCCACGT
>ERZ1292637.597-Hain-H14-01um-R3-597-length-19083-cov-6_pt1 | contig 19083 bp, 20 predicted proteins | sample MGYA00564405_ERZ1292637 | MGnify/ENA primary metagenome ERZ1292637 (study PRJEB36523, sample SAMEA6512645) | groundwater metagenome | collected 2019-01-09 | study: AquaDiva: Metagenomics assemblies of 32 groundwater samples | reverse complement strand
CTTGGTGAAAATTAGTTAGATATGGGGAATGGCGTGAGATGATACTTGGGGCAAGTTTCTTGCTCTACTAGGTCTGCCTCATCAATTCCGAAAGGAGAAAACCCGAACTTATATAACTAATTATGGACAACGGCAATAATATAGAGCTTGTGAGGACTGTGTCGCCCACTAAATCTTAATCCTGACCGAGGCGCTAAGACTGCCCTACGTTTAAGAATTATCCACAGCGTAGTTTAATTGTTATGTTATAATAACAATAGGTATGGAAAATCGACTCCTATTAAGGAGGAAAGTTAAGCCAGATAAATTATCTAGGGAAGAGTTAGGTAGTGCTATCGGTGATATTAAAGATATTTTAAATAAGATGAGTTGGAAGCAGAGAATAAGGTATTTACTGCTTCAAAAGTATGGGTTCAGGTGTCGCTTTTGTAGCAACGCTGATTACAGAGTATTACAGTTGGACCACATTAAAGGAGGAGGAACACAAGAAAGAAAAAGAAATAATCATAATGTTAGTAAAATATATAAAATGATACTTGACGGCTTATTACCCACGGAAAACTATCAATTATTATGCGCTAACTGTAATTGTTTAAAGAAGTACGATAAAGAAGAGGTATAGTATTTTAAAATCTGGGGGGCTGAATACTCATCTCACCAGATTTTAGAACATTATGGAGGACAAGAAACTTACAATTGGTATCTTTACTACGTTCTATTCTTGGGATATTGCTTATTCTCTTGTAAGCGTAGTTAGGGATCAGCTTGTTATGAATATTTCACACGGTTATAAAACTGTGCTTTTTGTTTTGCCGTCATTTAAAGACGATGACAAGGTTCCTCACGGAGTAGAGATAAGAAAAGTTGTTCCACAATTAATATTAGAGAAATATAAGGGACTCAATCAACCCAGCGAATTTAAAGACGAAGTCAAAGAAGTGGTTTCGGTTTTGGTTCAACATGCTTCAGATATAGATATAATGATTGCTCACGATATTCATTTTATTGATACTTACTTACCTTATTGTGGCGCTGTCCATGAAGTTTGCCAGTATGATCTTATAAAAGCTAAGTGGCTATTGTGGACTCATTCAGCCCCATCAATCAGAGATATACAAGATAATAATATTCATAATCTTAGTTTTCAAAAGCCTCGCAATGCTAAATTAATATACCTAAATAATTATCACCCTCTTCATTTAGCAGAAATGTATGGTACTTGGTTATCTGAAGTCAGAATTGTCCACAACTCAGTAGACCCTACTACTTTTTGGAATCTTGATCCTTTCGTAGTTAATTTAATTAATAAATATGATCTTCCGTCGGCAGATTATATGGGAATATATCCTTTATCTTCTACCCGTATGGTCGATGGGAAGCAAGTCCAGAAGGCAGTTAAGGTATTTTCCAAGCTGAAGGCGCGAGGTCATAAAGTAAAATATGTCATTACCAACGCACACGCGAATGCAGAGAGGGAAAAAAGTGCTATTAAAGACTTGCAAGTTTTATTTAATAGTTATGGGCTTAGTTCTAGCGAAGTTATCTTTACTTCTCTTGAGGAAAGCCCGAAATATGAAAGTGGAGTAAGCCGCGAAATAGTTTCCCAGCTTTTCCAGTTGTCTAATTTGTTTGTTTTTCCTACAATTAGCGAAAACTGTTCTTTAGTTCTTCTTGAAGCGATGCTTAGTAAAAATTTATTAGTATTAAATGCTAACGTTCCACAGCTTAGAGAATTTGGAGGAGACAATGCTTTATATATGGAATTTGGAGGGAAGGATCAAAGAGTTAATTATGATAACGAAGATAAATATTATGAAGATTGGGCGGCAATTATTGAAAATAAAATGAAACAACAAACGGCTTTATTGGGGCAGAGAGATTTGCTTAGGAATTATAATCTTAATCATATCTTTAAGCACTCGATAGAACCACTATATTATGAATAAAGATAAGTTACATAGAGCTGGCTTGCAATTATTTGGCATATCGTTTTTTGTTGGAAGTCTATATTTACTTTTTACAGTAGACTGGAGAATAGCCTTGGGAGCGTTCTTACTACAATGGTCTATGAATTTAGATAGAAAACTAAACGGATAAACTAATATGAAAATATATACACAACAATTAAACCCTTTGATTTATGAAGCCGTAGATAAATTAGTCAATTTCGTTAAATGTACTTATGGTCCAGCTTCTAATAAAATTATTATTGAGCGTGGCAGAGGACAAGAAATTTTAGATGACGGAGTTACCACAGCCAAAGAGTTTGAGCTTAGTGATGAATTTGAAAATTCCATAGTAAAACTAGTAAAAGAAGTTGCTATAAAAACTAATGACAGAGTCGGTGATGGTACTACATCTTCTTTGATAATGCTTCAAGCAATAATGCAGGAAATTCGAGATACGAAAGACGGTGATGAATATAAAGCTAGAGAAGTTATAGAACAATTACAAAGAGGTCTAAAAGAATTTAAAACCCAGATTAAAGCTAGAGCCAAACAAATTAGCACCGAAGAAGATTTGAGAAAAGTAGCTTATATCTCTTTTAACAACGAAGAGATGGCTAAAGTCATCGCTAAAATATTCTTTGAATTAGGCCACGAAGGAATTGTTACCATAGAAGAATCTAAGTCAATGGAAACTTCTTGCGATATTGTGAAGGGGCTTAGGTTTCCAAGAGGTTTTATTTCTTCTTACTTTATTAATAATTCGGAAAGAGCTGAAACTGTCCTAGATAATCCTTATATATTAGTTACAGACAAGGAGATATACGATGTTAATGATATAAAACCATTATTGGAAAAGGCTTTGAAGTCTGGTCGTCAGGTTGTGATTTTAGCTGATGATGTGAGAGGAGAAGCGCTAGGTATGTTGGTAGTAACATATTTAAAGAATGGTTATCTCTGTCCTGCAGTTAAAGCGCCATATTATTCTAACGATAAATATGAATTTTTAATGGACGTAGCTGAGTTAACTGGTGCTAACTTTGCTGTCGCTAATGTAAATAAGAACTTAAAAGACTTAGAATTAGAAGACTTAGGCATCGCTGAAAAAGTAGTTATTAATAAAGACTCTACTACTATTATAGGTGGAAAAGGTAAAAACTTGGACGAATATGTTAAAAAGATGAGAGGCATGGTAGAGACAATAGATTCTGAACTTAAGAAAGACAAGATCAAAGAAAGAATTGCTAAGCTAACTTCTGGTGTTGCTGTTATTAAGGTTGGCGGAGCAACAGAAAATGAAATGAAGAGCTTGCGCTATAAGGTAGAAGATGCGGTTAATGCTACTAGAGTTGCTTTTAAAGAAGGGGTAGTGCCTGGCGCTGGCACAACTTTAGCTGCTATTGAAACAACTAGCCTGATATTAAATGCCGCACTACAAGTACCTCATCAAGTTTTGTTAGAGAACTTAGAAATTGAACAATTAGAAGTTGGTGAAGATATTATCGATCCAGTAGAAGTGTTAATCGCTGGCGTAGAATCTGCTATATCTATTGTTAATTTGTTAATTAATACTAAGGGTATTCTTGTAGAAAAGAATGAACCTGTTAAAAAAGATGAAATCGTATAGACAAAAAAGAGATGTTATTCGTAAGCGTAGGACAAGAGCGTTGAGAAGAGAGTCGCTGTGGAATAGATTACCAGATAAAATGAAGGTCGATATTAGTAAAGCTATGAAGACTTATAAGAAACAACAAAAAACAATTAAGAAAATTAAACATGAAAAACATAAGTATAATTGGAAGTAACGGCTTCATAGGTAGTATATTAAAAAGATACTATCCCGAAGCCAGTGGCTATGATATTAAAGGAGAATGTGATTCTTTAGATGAGGTTTTATCTAAAGACATAATTTTTGTTGCTATAAACTTTCAAGATAATTGTGCGAGTGATGAGAGCAAGAATATTCTTAGAGAATACTTTGCGGCTATTAAGCACGAAGCATTAATAATTGTTAAGTCTACTTTTATACCTGGCACGCTAGATTACTTTCAAGAAGACTTTAGTAACTTAAATTTTGTGTATTCACCTGAGTTTTTAACGGAAGCTACGGCTTGGAGAGATTTTACAGAACCACAGTTTCAGATATTGGGTTGCACTCATCAATCTCTCTCATTAATAAATGAAATATTCTCTATTTTACCAGATGCTCCAGTTAAAAGAGTAATTTCTCCCTTAGATGCCGAAGTTTTAAAACATGCTATTAATAGTTATTTTGCTACAAAGTTAATTTATTTTAACCAGCTATACGATGCGTGTAAAGAGTTGGGGTCAGATTATGAATCTGTTAGAGAAATAATGACTAAATGGTCGTGGATTGGGGACAGCCATTCAATTATCCACTTTAAAGGATATAGGGGATATGGTACTATAGATGTATCGAAATGTATTCCTAAAGACAGCGATGCGCTTAGAAGAAGAGTTAAATTTCCTCTTCTAGATAAAGTCGCTGAATTAAATGAAGAGCTTTGGAAAAAAGAAACAATGTAGTCATTGTAGAAAAATAAAGACAGTCACTAAGTTTTATAAAAATAGAACTACAGTTGATGGTCTAGAATATGGATGCAAAGAATGTTCTGGACGTATGAATAAGTTGTGGAGAATTGCTAATAGACCAATCGTTAGAAAAATTAAAAGTAAATGGAACAAAGCAAATAAAAAGAAGGTTAGTAATTATCATAAAAATTGGAGAAAAAGAAATAGAAAACTTAATAATTATCATCACCTAGCTAGAAAAAAACTTCATTATGCTATCAAATTAGGAAAAATAAAAAGAAAACCATGTTCAGTATGTGGTAATCCTAAATCTCATGGTCACCACAAAAATTATGATAAACCATTAGAAGTTATCTGGTTATGTGCTATACATCATCAATTAGTACACACTGGTAAACTTGATATAATATGAACTTCTTAAACAAAACAATTAAAAAAATACTACAACCAATCACTCGTCATTGTAATGTATGCCATAAAGAAATATTAAGAACGCAGAAACTTCATAAATGCAAGGGTCTTTTTATCGGTGGAGGAGGATGTCTTAAATGTGATAACAGGGCTATCTGTCCTATGTGCGGTAATGTGGTTGTAAAATAATATGAACATACACTTAATGCCTTGGCTTCCGATTGGACCAGGAGACCCAGACTCAGTATGGATTGAAACAGAAGAAGACAAAGAGAAGGAAACTAAAGCAGAAGAAGAAACTGTCGTAGAAATTGAGTATGATAAGGAAAACGAAACTAATAAAGAGAATAAATAATATGGAAACATTTGAACAAAATAAAAAATGCGAAGTCTGCACTGAGAAGATACCCGATTCTTTTACTAATCTGCTTTGTTATGGTTGCTACGACAAACAAGTAAAAGAAATACAAATAAAAAAAGAGCAAGAGATAGAAGATAAAAAAGGAATGCCTGAAAATATTATTCCTCTGCCTATTATCGAAGCGAAGGAAGGAATTGCAAAGAATGGTATAACCGATCCTAATTATACGGAGAATCCTGAAATGGAGGACAAAGAACAAGTAGCAGCTAACCTTAATCTATTCCAGAAACATGGTGTTTTACTCTGGCATCCTACTAGAACAATATATGAATTTATAAAAGTAAAGGCCAGAGAAATGATGTCTCGCCATCCTCAGTCTCTCCTTAATGGAGGAAAACATATATGGAATCCTACGATAGTTGATGTGGGTTGTGGTTCGGGTGTTGGTTCTAATATCCTTTCCCAAGAAGCTAGTTTTGTTTGGGGCATAGATAAGAATGAGCAAAGCATTAAATTCGCTAAAGAGGCTTTTACCAGAGTTAAAAATAATGTTTATTATTCTTGTCAAGTAAGTTTTGATCAGTGGGATATTATAAATGACAATAAAGAAACTATGAAGTTTGATATTGTTTCCGCTATTGAAGTGATAGAGCATATATATGACTACAAAATTTTCTTAGAAAAGATAATTAAGTTTGATAACAATAATCCGAATAATCCTACAGAGTATTATATTTCAACACCTAATCGCAATAATAAGAGTATACAGAAAGATAGACCCTATAATAAGTACCATTGCCGCGAATGGAAATCGGAAGAACTTCACGCAATATTGTCAGAATATTTCAGTGAGATAGAGTTCTTTTCATCAGCAGGAGAACCAGCACCAATAGATACTAACCATACGCCACTACTCATTAGATGCTGCAAACTAAAGAAGTAATTCATGCACATAGTAAAACCTACACTGAAATTAAGTATTATTATACCTGCTAGAAACGAATTTCCTAACATTGTCCATACTATATATAGTATGGTTCATTGTCTCGAAGCAGATGGCCTTACCCATAAAGATTTTGAAATTATAATTGTGGATAACGGAAGTATCGATAACGATTTCTGGCCTCAAAAAGGCACCAAAGGCACTACTTCCTATCTCTTTCCTAGAGGAATGTATGCTAATGGAACATTAAGGGTATTGTTTGATCCTGTCTGTGGTAATCATTCCGCGCGGAACAAAGGAGCCAGGATTGCTAGAGGAGAATACTTATATTTTAGCGATGCTCACATGGCCTTCAAACCAGGCTTTTTTAAATCTATGCTAAAGACCTGTGAAGATACTAAAGGCCTTGTACATGGCAGCGTACAATGGATGGGGGGCTATCCCGCCCAGGATGGCAGTATGGGTTATGGTTATACTTTTAAGCTAGGAGAAGAGTGGAAGATGACCTGGAACAACTACAAGGTCGCAAATACGCCCTTTGCTGTAGCAGGACAGGGTCATTGGGGTGTTATGGTCCAAAGAGACCAATTTCTTGATTTTGGGGGCTATCCTGACGTTCATAGAACATATGGCGGAGGCGAGGTGTTTGTGGACTGTCTCTGGTGGATGCTGGGATCTAATGTAGTTACTGACCCTAATGCTATAGGATTCCACCTATCCTCTGGCCGAGGATATACTTATCACCACGATGATTATATTCACAATATCTTTAATTGTGGTTTCGCTTTAGGCGCTGACGACTGGATAGAAAGAGCCTATATCAATTATATGAGAAGAGGCAGAAAAGAAGTGTTAGATAGAATGATGGAAGAAGCAAGGATAGAAATGGCTAGAAGAAGAGCCAGTATTGATAAAAGAAAAAAGATGACGTTTAATGAATTAATAGTTAATAAGCCCTGGGATCAATGGAATAAGCGTGTGCATGGCAAGACCAATTCTTCTATGCTTATTTATCATTGGTCATGGCTTGAGTTGTTAGAACAAGCACCCGAGTATGTAAAAGAAGCATTTAAGAATAGCGTTCACCAAAAGAAATTATCTGAATTTATAGAAGAAAAGTTATCCACAGCTATATATAAGGGAGATAAGTATAATGAAGAGAGGAAGAATCAACTAAGGAATTTAATCTAATAAGGAGGGAATTAATTGAGATCGAAATATGAAATCAAAGCACAAAAAGAACTTGAGGCGGAAGGCTGGATTGTCGATAACAAAGCAGGGATGGGGAGATGGAGCAAAAACCGAGACTTCTTCAACTTATTTGATCTTGTCGCGGTTAAAAAAGGGGAGACTTTACGCTACATCTCTATTAAAGGTCATAATCGAGGATATGGAGTTACCCCTAGCGGAGATATACGCAAAGAAATTAAAGAATTCTGGCTCCCCGATTGTTGTCAAAAAGAACTCTGGGTCTGGCCGAACAATAAAAAAACGAAAGGATGGATTAAAGAAATAATACAATGACACATTATACTTATTCCCGATATGACACTAAATGCTCTCTATGCAACTCTAAAATAACAAGATCTAGCAGACGTAAATATAACGTATGTTTTGATTGCAAAATAAAAAGACATAAAATTACAACTATGAAAAGGAGGCAAAATGAGGTGTCCAGTCTGTTACAATGAAGCAATAAAGGGTTCCCAACACCCCGATGGAAGTTTTATATATCGATGTAAAGTTTGTTGGAAGTTCTTTTATGACAATTCTCCGAGGCTTTCCAATGAGAAAGACCCCCATCAGCAATCATCTTAGCTGCTAATTCGGCCTGTATATATGGGTCGTTTTTATTAGTTGTGGATAACTCATAAGCCTGAGCATAGGTAAAAAAGGTGCTATCTAAGAACTGGAATAAGCCGCTAGCCGTAGAGTAAAGATTTTTAGCATCGGGCTTAAAACCGCTTTCGCACTGCGCAATTCTTAGAAATAACTCTGGATCTATATTATTTGCTATTGCTTTGGACCTTACTATATCTTCCATAGTGGGTTCAGGTGTCGGTGTTGGCACTGCTTCTAGCTCTGTTTCAGAACTAAATACTATAAAAGATATAAACCAGAGGGCAATAACAATTATTATTGATAGAATTTTCTTAATATAATTGTACCTCTATTAACGCAAAAACCTCATACATACGAGGTTCTGCTCTAATCATATCATTTTGATACGATTAAATCTAGTTGACTATCCACAGCTTTACTTCTGATCTCTGCCCCTGCTGAAGTATGCAACGAAGGCCATAGAAGCTAGTCCGATAAAGTCTTTGGGGTCTATTAACTTAGCAAACAAAGCTACTACTACAGATACGGCCATCAGTAGAAAAACGACCCCCCTTATTGAGCCAAAGTCTTTTAATGTCATAATTCGTTTATAATGTCGATTAATTTCTTTTTAAAGACTTCCAAATCGACCCTATGCCGTAGCCACCCAAGCACGTATTTATAACTATGCTTTTGGAAGTGGCAATTAGAACCTACTGGAAAGTTCTGATCGAAGCTCGTAAATTCTTTAGCATTTCCTTCTGAGAATATAGCGACATGACCAATCCCACCATTTAATTTACGATCCCAAATTACTATATCACCTTTTCTTGGAACTCCTGTGGGAGTATTTGGAATAGCTTCAAAAAATTCTGGCAAATAAGTATTCCATATTTCAGCAGCGCCATTAACAGGAGGACTTTGAGGGACTTGTAAGACTTCCTGGCAATACTGCCTATATAAGTCTACGCATTGCCCGCCATAACTTCCATCAAAGTCAAGTAGCTTACCATTCCATTTTATGAAGAATTGTTGAACTGTCATTTTAGTAATAAAACAGCTAGAGTTATAGCTACACCAACGGAAGTAGTGATAATATACCATTGTCCCCTATCTTGTTTATCTGAAATCTTATTTATCTTTGCGTCTAGGTGCGGCAAATGATTGCTGGCAATTTCAGAAACTTTTTCCTCCACCCTCGTTATACGTTCTTTAATGGATTCCGACATAACTGTACTATTGACAACTCTCTAACACTATATTAGTATTATACTATATTATGGGTATTAAGTTATCAACAGCGTGTAAAGAATTACTTTGGTTAATGGGCTTCTCGGCCGCCATGTTTTTAATGTTGTTAGCTGCTGCTCTATTCTTGCAATTCTTTATCTATTTATTATCTTAATCTCAAGAACTGTTCAAAAACTTCTTTAGTCAATAACTTTCCTTTCTTCAATTCAGACAACTTATTTTTTAATTCTTCTCCGCTCAGTCCTCGAGTTAATTCAATAACTACTTCAGCCCTAGCTACTATTTTAGCTTTATCAATAAATTCACCCATTTTTTTCGCTTTCTGCTCATCATCTAATTTCTGATAAGCAGGATGATTGATCAGATTAGTAACTTTCCCATCTGTAATTATACCGACTCTTTTCCATAACTCAGTATTTTGTTCTGGGGTTAAAATTGAATATCCTTTTTTATCACCTAATTTAGTAGGTGATGCAGGAAAACCAGCATCTTGTAAACGCCTAAATTCATTAGTTAATTGAGTAGATACATCTTTAGATGGTCGAGTGGGATCTACCATAGTTTCAATTACATTCCCTCCTCTTTTTTGTTCTCTGCCTAGGATATCAACTTGTGGTTCTACTCCCTCTCTAGCGCCTGGTATGCGAACTTTAAATTTGTCCATAATAGTTTCGGGTCTCCGCTCTACTTCATCCATAGCTGAAGCAATATCTTTAATAATAGTAGGGACAGTAGAACTTAAATAATTGCCAATAGTAGAAGAGGCTGATCTAGCAGGATCCATGATAGATTCTAATGCTTGGTTAATACCTCTTAAAAAAGTTTGTTCGGTAAAAGATTTAGCAGCTCCAGCAAGAGCTTTTCCTATAGCCTCAGAAGGACTTCCTTTATCTTGTCTCGCTCTTTCATAATGACCACCTAAAAGAATAAGATTCCAAGCAGGACCAAGAGACTGTCCTGATCGCCATTTACCACCAATTTTAACCGAGTTAGGAGTTCTGCCTTCTGCTCGCCATAGCTCTTGTTCTCTCTCTGTAGTAGGTCTATCTAAAGCGATTAATCCTTTCTTAAATAATTCTGATCCAGCGTAAACAATACCACTTCCTGTGATAGCTCTACCCATACCCTGACTAAATAATCTTTGATTAAATCTTCCTTTACCGACATTTTCAGCTATAGTAGTAAGAAAACCAATAGGAGAATACTTTATTACTTGAGTTGCTACGGCAGATGGTGTTCTGCTAAAAGGAACCAATAGCTGTCCTATAAATGGTATCTTCTGAATTAAGCGTCCTACTTGGCTTAAGGCAGTTTTGTTTTGGAATACTGCTACTTCCGCATCTCCCATCGCATATTGAAGCATCTCATCAGTCGGGTTTTGGATTGCCTTTTCCATAAATTCTTTTGCTGCCGTTCCAGTAAGACCTTGATTTTTAGCTTCTGCTAAAGCCTGATTAGCTAAAGATCTAGCTTTGGCTCCATAAAAGAATGGCTGATCTTCAGCCCCAATAGTTCTAAAGACCGTTTCTTCATACTTCTGCAAACCTTTGGCTACTTTACTACTACCAAAATTAACTTTCTTATAATCAAGTTTAGAAGCTAAGTTTCTTTCATCAAAACCAGTTTTCCAATATTGCCATCCTTTTTGAAAACCCTCTTCTGTTCCTTTTAGTGTTCCCTTACCAGCCAAAGTTACAGTTCTTTTACCAGTAAAAAGAGAAGCGACTTTATCTACTGCGACAGCAGGTACATCTTTAGCCACTTCTAATCCTCCATGAGAAACATTAGAAAATATATTGAGACCGCTTGTTTTAACACCAGTTAACAGACCAGCTTTCCAAACAGCCGTAATTTTATCCATTAAAGAAGATGGCACTAAGCTGCCTACATAATCTTGTAGCTTTTGGAATTCAACAGCTTTTTCAACCCCATCTGGCATAGATTGTATGCTTTTCATTCTTGTTACAATATCATCTGCTTGTTGACCTGTTAATTCTGGAATCTTTTTTTGAATACCTAAAACACCCCTAGTTCTTCCTACTAAACCTTTTGTTACCGATTCGTTATAGCGTGTTATTTCTTGAGCGGCAAATCTTACCTGTCCTTCTGGAGTCATTCTTCCTAATATAGTAGCTGCCTGAACTGTTCTTCCTGCTTCGACTAAGTTCTTTGCTAGAGGATGAGCAACAGCAGCCATCTTTTCATTTAAAACATTTCTTATTGCAGGATCAGTTGCTTTAGAAGCCTGATCCCCATAGTATTTAATAAGCTCTTGGCCTATTGCTACGGCATTATCATCTGTTCCAGTACGAGCAATTTTCTCAGCTTCGTCAGCATTACTTAAAACAAAATTCCTAGCCTTAATAGCTAGTTTGTCTGTATCTCTTACAATATGTTGCCCCGCTACTTTAACTTCTGGAAACTTCTCTTTAACACTAGTGAGAAATTTATCTGGAGCAGTTTTAAATATCCCTTCTTTAGTAACTCTTCCTCTTAGTTCTTCTAATGTTTTTTTAACAGCTTCTCCTTTAACTGGTGCGGTGAGGCCAATACTAGTAGCTGTTCTTATAGTTTCTTCCGCATGTCCTCTTCTAAAAGCAATTTCTTCTGGGGTAAGTTTTTCGCCTCTTTTTTCTTTTAAAATTAATTCTCCTGACCTTTTAGCTTCCTCAAGATTCTTTTCTAAACCAAGTTTAATAACATCGACAGCACCTTTAAAATCTCCTTGAATAGCTTTCCCCGCAATACTACTAGGAAAGTTTTTTATAATATCTCCAACGACAGGAAGATTTCTTAATACCCCTTCTTGACCCTGAGTTTTTTCAAATCCAATAGAAGTAGATTTAGGCTTATCGAAAAGAAGACCATCTGTACTGGTCCAATTACCAGATTTATCTAGGAATGTAGGAATACCAAATTTACCAGGCATTTAATTAAATATTATCAAACCCTAATGGATCTTTATCTTTTAAAGCTGCTCTTTCTTCAGGACTTAATAGATGACTAAATCTAGCATCAAAATCAGAACCACTAAAAGGAGATTTCATTCTTTCACTTAGGTAAGATTTAGGATCAACAAATCCATCAGTTCCCTTAGAACGCAGTAAGGAACTTTCAATTACTGGAATAGCAGCTTGTTTTTCTTCTGAGGCAGTTAATCTTTCTCCTGATTTAGCTGCTGCCGCCTCTGCTCTCGCTCCAGCCGCTTCAGCTAAAGTTAATCTTTCTTCTGCCCTTACTCCTGCTTCTTCAGCTCTTGCTTCAGATGGCTTTCGTATTATCTGTCCGCCAACTACCACATAACCTAATTTATCTAAAGCGCTGACAACATTCTTCTGCGCCTTCTCTTCTGCTTTCGCTACTGCTTCTTGATACTGCTGCATTACTATTCCCCTTACTGGAGCAGGTAACTTAGTAAATTGTTCTGCTTCGGGTATAGACAAAGATTCAAGAAATTTAGTACCATAATTCTTTTCAAAATCTGAAAAAGAGTTATATAAGGAATCACCCAGCTTAGCTTTAATTGATGTTTGTTTAGTTACTACTTCTTGAGCTACTTCGGCTTGAGACTTTTTAGTAACACCAGAGAAAGCTCCGCCAAAACCAGCAGCTTCTTCGCCTATTTCTGTTTGTTTTTTAGTACCAGCTAATCCCAATTCACTAATACCTTCTTGAGCTGTTCTTTGTAATGTTGCTACGTCTCTTTGTAAACCTTCAGCTCCTCTAGTTGAAGTAGCGGCTAAATCCATAGTTAATTCTTTCTTCTCAGCTTCAGCTTGTTTATCAGCGTCACTTTGTTCTAAGTCAAAAGCAGATGAAATTGTAGATGGTCCCGTCTGATCTATTACGTCCTTAGCTGTGGGAGCAGGTGTTGGCGGCACATAAGCGTGCATACCTGGCGTAGTTTTACCTAATAGAAAAGCAGCAGAAGTGGTATCTTGAGCTGGTGTTGGCGCTACTGCGGGAGCTGGTGCTGCTGCAGGCGTAGCTGTGGATAACTTTTTAAGTAAACTTGTATTCTGTTCGGGAGTTCCCCTGTAATCACCAAAAGCTGTGGATAACCCAGAAGAACTATAGAGGTTTTGACGAGAAGTAAAGTCAGAAGACTTGCCCTGACCTTTTAAGTAGTCGACTATTGACGTTGCGAAATTTAGAGCCATATCTATATTATACCTCCTTCTATAAGTTTAAACCATATAAGCGTGCCTTACCCGTACAACTAGCGCCGAATATTATATGAAGCGAAGTTACTGCTCCGCTACTGCCACCGAAGTTACCGCTTATAAGATAATCGTCTGTTCCGACATTTCCCATACCAGCCGCTACGCTCGCTATATTATAACCTCCAGCATTATCATTTCCTGATATTGAATACATTCCAAAACGGCCTCCGCCACTGCCACTACTAGCAGCAGCCAATAAGAAAGAAGCGGCACCAGTCGTTTGAGCAAGAGTCGGGGTCCCGTCATCATCAACAAATAGAAAATCATAGCTTGTGGTTCCGCTACCATTTATTTGTAATGATATGGCTGCAGTTCCAGCCGTTACAATTATATAAAGCAACAGCATCTCATAGGTAGCAGGCACATAAAACACTTGAGTCGTAGAAGAACTTGTCCAAGATTTATTACCTAAATCAATCCATCCAGGCACTCCAATTGGAGGCTGATTTGGAGTCATCTCTACACTAGTTGTTGTTTTACCTACCGCTACCTGAAAGGGAAAAGTGCCAGCCGTAGTTGCAATAGCCCCTGCCGTATTAGATAGATACACAGGTCTTCCTGGAGTTATACTTGCAAGAGCCGTCATAGACGGAAATCTAGTAACCAAACCTGCGGATCCCGAAGAAATGGCAGAGCCAGCAAAACCAATAAAAGTATGGGTGCGAATAGCTGAACTAGCTTTAGTCGGTCTTATTCTAGCTGCTGCAGTGGTATCTTCTTTATAAGTTTTAAAAATTAAATCAGAAGTAGTAGTTTCTGTCCACGCAGGAGTAGCATCGCCAACAAATCTCGTATCTTCATTAGCAGTGCCATAAGATGCAGATGAGTTATCAACACCTACTATAAAATAATTAGAAGCATTTACGGCATCAGTTCTAGTAATAACTATATAATATTGAGTACTGGTGACGACATAAATAGGATCAGCAAATGAGGCCGTTAAGTAAGCATACGAGGTCGTAACATCAGAACCAGTTATTGTTCCAGATCCAATAGATACATTCGGAGCAGCCACACCATTATCACTATAAATATGAACTGTAAGATTACCTCCTGGCGAACCCGTCTTCTTTAAATATAGATCAACTTTATTAATATATGTAGTAGCGCCTGGTTTAAATCCTTGTGCGACATAAGTTCTAGCCGCATCGTCACCGATGGCTAGATCAGCATCCTGATTAGATTCAGAATAAGATTGATCAGTTGTATCTGCCGCAATTAAACAAACCGCATCATCGGCAGCTATAGCCTCATAAGCCGTAAAAGAACCTAAAGTTGTAGCGGTAGTAGTATCAACATTCCTAGAAACTTCCACCCAATCATTAGTTACTACGCCATCATAATAGAATGTTATTGTATCATTCGCTCCGAGAACAATATCAGCCACCATACGCATACCATTACCACTAGTTAACCCGAGCGTGTCAGTATCGCTTGTTCCTCGTAGAGTAAGACCTTGACCATTAATGCCGTCAGCAATAGACGGATTAGATGTAAGAACCACCGCTCCTCCGCCAACAGTTGCCGAAACATTAATAATACCCGACTCTGGCTTAATAACATTCGTTGCAGCATAAGCCACCATAGGATAGATAGTATTGACTAATTTTTTATCAGTATTTAAAAGTATATCACTTCCTTCATCACTAACATTAGACAAGGCCTCTGGATCTAGTTCTTCATCCTCAAGAATATCAACAGGATCGATTTCTTCAATATCGATAGGTAGCTGATCTATTGGCTCAACATTTATTTCATCATCGTTGCTCGGCATTTTTATCTATTATTGAACAGTCTTCAAATATATGTCCATTATAAATAGTTGATTGTGTAGTAGAAGACTCATCTAAAATAATCTCGCATCGAGTTCCTCTAGCGTCAGATGGAAACTTAAATCTTTTTATCTTTTTATCAACTAAACCTAAAGGCTTAGTGTCTCCGTTATCAATTCGATATGATAAATGTATGCCAGGTAATTCAGAGAAAACCTTAAGATAACCTAATTGTTTTCTATAGTTAGGATAACCAAGATCATAAGGTTTAGTAACTATATTAAATGTAACAGGAGTACCAGTATCAGAAAATAAATCTGAATATATGTCGCTACCCCTCGTAGCTCCTAAACCACCCCCCGTATCAATTTCAGTATGTCTATCCTCAAAAGCCCGATAAATCTTAGTACTAGCTCCCCAGAATAAAGATTTTCTTTGTTGAGTTCTATTATCTGTATTAAACCTATGAGAATGACCTAACATTGTCATTGAGGTCCAGCCATTCCACACCTCCCACTTCTTAGTAACCGTATCATAAATAAGCATTACATCAGACAATGTTTCCACCGTAGTAGTATCACCTATATATATAATAAATTTATTTTCCCATTTACCTGTAAATAAGTTTTGTATAGCACTGGTAGACGATAATCTTCCAAATTTAAAATCTTGGTAATATTCAAGTACTGGAGCATCAATTCTTTGCACGCTAACACCATTAGAAACAAACACTCCGTTAGGACCAACACCATACAACAAGCCGTTCACTTCTTGAATACACTTATCATTATGAATACCATAATCATTACTAAATTGTCTCACTGGCAGAGAACCAGTAAATAGGTACATAGAAGATGGCTTAAAAATAACTAAATTCTGTTTGTATTGTTTTAAATTTACTATCGGTTCGCCTGTTTGATCTTCCAAGTCAAAGGAGTTATCAGCTACAGTACTTGGCCAAGAAGTGCCATCGCCCAAATTAGAGAAAAATACTCTATTTAAAGGAAGACCAGAAGCGCCATTGCCTACGGTAAAAAGCCGATCTCTAAATACTTCCAAAAACCTAGCTCCGCCTGGCTCTCCGCTAATTGCGGTAGCGCTAGATCCATCATATTGCCACAAATTAGTGCTGTTTGCCGAGTCATTATTAAATAAGAAAAAGGTAATCCCATTTAGATAAGCAAACCAAGCGCCATCGTTAGAATCGGAACTAGACATAGTTCCCACCGTTTGCCATTGATTTATTGACACTCCAACTGCGTGAGCAGAATTTATACCCGTTGCGCCAGTTAAAGTGGTACTAGACTCTCCAGTATAAGCAATCAGATCTCCTTCTATTTCAACAGTTCCAGATGTGTCAAAAGTACTAGTAGAGGTTACTACTGAGGTCGAACCAGTCGTTAGAGCCGTAGTTAACGTTCCACTTGCTAACTTATATACGACTGCTGGACTAGCAGCATCATTAGAAACAAACATACCATTAGGATCGTGGTGAATATTGATTGGCAGTCCAGCTATATTTTGACCAAATTGATAAGAGCCTCTTCTCTTTTTTATTCTTCCCTGCTCATCAATCTCAAAGTTTCTACCACTTTGAATTTCATTATCTCTAAGTAAATAAGGCGATTTATCTCGCCTAATACCTCCCGAAAAGTCAAGATAAGGCTTATCTGTAATTCTCATTTAGTTCCTCCTATGTCAAATCTTGAGGATAATCATTTGGATTTAACCAACCTCTTCCCTCTACTGTATCTTCAATACTTTTAACTGCGCCAAAAGTAGTTTTAACTTTCTTAGAATATTTTCCTTGCAAGCTTTTTGTACCTTCCCCGTATTTTTTATCTAATCTATCGGCCAAAGAATTATCTTTTAACAAGCCCCGCGCTATGTCTGCACCAGCACCAACAGCTAATACATCTGGTTCTGGAACTATTGTTTCATCTGTAATATCAACCATGTCGGTAGGTTCTACTTGATAAGTATAAACAATATCTCGCTCCGTCACCGTTGCCCCATCTGAATGAGTTGCGGCAGTAGTTCCTTCTCTACCCCTTAACAATCCAGAAAAAGTAACTGAAGATAAAGCTGGAGAATAAATAACTTCCGAATCTATTATAAATCTATAGAATCCGCCAGTTGCCTTAAAACCAGAGGCAGAAGTGACAATTACAGAAGTGTCGGTGGCACTAATACCTCCCGCATCATTCATTGTAGTATTTGAAGCTGCCGAAGAGGGTTTAGGCCAGATATGCACCTCATTATTCCATATAGAAAAGTGAGTGCCATAAGAAGATGTAGAATCAGAATCTAAATGAGTCAGTTCCCAAGTTGCCCGATCCATATATTTTAATGGTTTGGAGTCGTGAATAACACTATTGATTATCCCTACTCTGGTATTATCGGGTACATATCTAAACTGATTAGCTACTGTAGCAAAAGATCTTTCGCCTTCAGCAAAAGTCCATAATCGATCATGCACAATCTCTCTTTGTTTATCGTTTAAAGCTCGCCTAACCTCACTAAACTTAACCTGACTTTCATCCATATCATCATTTAATTGAAGTCCGAGATGCTTATATACGCGCCTAGCACATTCCCATAATGAAAGCTGGGTATGACCTCCGACTGGAATAGGTGCTGAATAATCAGAAAATTGAGTAGAAGTAGAATTGTAAAAACGAATGAAATAATATCCTGTAGTATAAGAGACTTCCTCATATCGAGTATATGTATCATCAAACTGAATAGGATTAGTGACTATATTAGCATTATCTATATCGCCAGTAGCAGTAGAAGTAGAATGGGCTAGACGAAATTGGTTGTAATCAACTCTATAAACAGGAGTATTAACAGAGTGAGCAAAAGCTAAACCGCCACCAGTTCCCCCGCCACCATCAAAAGTTATATTAGTACCGAGAGTGGTACTAGCATTATTTTGAATAATTTCTGAAGTCTCCGAACCAATCTTACCGACAAAATAATAGTCATTATTTGTAATAAAATTTGAGTTATCTAAAACAGTAACAGAGGTAGCAGCCGCAGCCGCAGAAGCGGTCATAACCGTAGATTCTCTTTTGTCTATTAATGTTTCGTTCTTGATCCTAATGAGAGGCATATTTTTATCCTCCTATACCATTAATTAATTATCTCACAAATTAGGGTGTAAATCTACCTCTGGCGTAGGACCAGTAGATTCATTAAACTTAACCTCAAACTGTGGCGTAGGGCTATTTTGTTCATCTCCTGACGTATCTATAAACGGCTTAATAGTCATTAAGTCAACTTCTGGCGTTACCTGTGGATAACCTGTTGTTGTAGAACTACTAGAAGACGTAGTGGATGACGAGGTCGAAGTTGAGGTGGAAGTCGAAGTCGAGCTACTAGTCGAACTGCTAGTCGAGCTAGTAGTACTTGTTGAACTACTAGTCGAACTAGTCGTAGAACTGGTCGTAGAAGTGGTCGTAGAACTCGAGGTACTAGAAGTCGAAGAACTAGTACTTGTCGAGCTGCTAGTCGAGCTGGTTGTTGAAGTGGTTGTGCTAGTAGAAGTTGAAGAAGAAGTTGAAGAAGAGGTTGAAGAGGAAGTTGAAGTTGAAGAAGAAGTTGAAGTGGATGAAGAAGTTGATGAAGAAGTAGAGGTCGTAGATGAAGTCGTTGAAGTGGTAGTCGAAGTTGAAGTTGAAGAGCTAGTACTGCTAGAAGTTGAAGAGGAAGTTGAAGTTGAAGAAGAGGTTGAAGAGGAAGTTGAAGTTGAAGAAGAAGTTGAAGAAGAGGTAGAGGTGGAGGTAGAAGTAGAAGTAGA
>ERZ1292637.594-Hain-H14-01um-R3-594-length-19100-cov-5_pt1 | contig 19100 bp, 29 predicted proteins | sample MGYA00564405_ERZ1292637 | MGnify/ENA primary metagenome ERZ1292637 (study PRJEB36523, sample SAMEA6512645) | groundwater metagenome | collected 2019-01-09 | study: AquaDiva: Metagenomics assemblies of 32 groundwater samples | reverse complement strand
TTGCTGGGGCTGGCCACGGCCATGTAGTCTCCCATCCCGATGACGTAGCACTGCTGTTGCACACCCCAGGCGATGTGCCTCTTCAATCGCTCCACGTCGCACCCCGACGCGCCGTACTGAATATCACCAAGGGGAACGATGCGAACCTCTTTCATTGGGAGATACCAAGACGCAACAGTTTGCGGGTGGAATGCGGCGATTTCCATGCTATTATTCTATCACCGAGGTAGCCACGCTTCAGGTGGTCCCCACTCTAGTACAGGCTTCTCTGGTGTTGGAAGCGTGATAACGATGTCTTCGTCCTTTGCTGGCGTTGGGTAATCAACGTGCAACCGGAAGCGAACCATGTTCACGCCCAACGGCGGCGGACGCATGTAGACACGAGGCGGAGCGCCCCCCTCAAAGACTAACCAGAATGAACGTCGAGACATTGACTTCCTCCTAGCCACACTTGCTGTACCCACAGCTTCGGCATAGCAAACAGCCCTCCTGGAAGATCATTAAGCTCCCACAATCTGGGCAACCGACGCCAGAATTTTCCTGCTGCCGGGCTGCGGCGCTGCGGACGACAGTGGCCCCCCCAACAACGCTGTCGGGCTCGATTTCATTGAAGTATTTAGCCGTAACAGGGGGTGGGGACGCCATCCACTCTTTGAGTAACGACTGCACTTTCCGCTCCAGTTGCCGGATATGCTGGTTGCAGCGTGTGATTTCGGTCGCAATGGCGCGAGATTTCTGGAGCGCGGCTTGGTACTCACTTTCTTTCATACTCAGCCCGTAACTGCGCTTCCCAACCCATGCTGCGCCTTCTGTGTCCAGCCATACAATGAGGCGATGCGTTGGGCCAGCATCCCCGCGTCGCAACGGGTAACAAATACCGCCGGATTGAGTTGCAGGGAAAGCTCGGCGTTCAAGATTGCTTCGTCCGACCAGGCCCGCTTTCTGTCCGTGTCCACGCGGTAGTCTATCAGCACCATATAGAGCGCCGCAGAGTCGTTCATGCGAGACAGTTGGGACAGAAGCCTGCCTGTGTCTCTCAGGTCAGCCAAAGTCTTACGCTCGATGATGACAGCCTTGAACCCCAGTTTAGCCAGGAACGCTTGAGGCCGGAGGTCCCAGCCAAAGTCGCCGGACGTGTACCGCCGGTACTCTAGCGTGAACCCCATCCCCTCCAGTTGTAGGGCTTCAAGGACAAGATGCTCGTTCTTGTCCCAGCGGATGGTCTTCTCCTTGTGCTGCCGCAGCTTCGCCCCAACGAAGTCGAGGGCTTTGGCCAAAGACGTGCCACTATCAACGGCGTGTGGATGGTAAAGCGGCGCTGGCATTTCAACCCCCGTCTGGCGCTGGCACCGAAGGTACTTTAAGCTCTTTCAGTACCATGAGCACCTTTAGCAATGTCGGGTTATCCATGATTTGGCCTTGCGCTACCGGTCTCCTCTTGGCACTGGTGATCTGGCCGTGATAGGTAAACTGGAACATGGCCTCATCGCTCTGGACTGGAGCAAGACGCCCGCCGAGGGGTCGCCAGAGGCCATACCGATTCAATTCCTCTAAAGCTGGCCCCGGCGCAGTCCGGCAGAACAGTTCTACAGCGGCCAAGTAGTGGTAGTCCTGGTGCTTCCACCCATCAGGGCTGTACATGTCCATAGCCGTCTTCGCTCCGACCCAAACCTGGCTAGCGGGGGCGGTGATGATGATCCAGAGGCCAGATTCCTCTAAGCCCAGCAAGAAGTCTCGTATGTATGAATTTGCGTCAGCAAACTCTTTCGGCAGCGGTTCTCCGCTGCTCTGCTTGGGGAGAAAGGCCAGTTTCACTATGTCCCAGAACGCTAGGCCATTGTCCACAGAGAACACCCCATGACCGGCTTGCAGAGCGGCCTGACGCATTAGGCCTAGGCGTTCAAGACAGTCCAGGGCCTCTTCCTTATTCCCCGCATGGAAGCGGTCGTAGTAGTATTTGGTCCCTTTGTACCGTGCTAGTAGATGGCTCGCCGAACGGTCGAAGTTGGCGAAGAACAGGGGCTCGGCCACCTTCTCGGTTTCTAATATTGCGATAGTGGTCTTGCCCGCGCCAGGGAGGGCATAAAATAAGAGGATGCCGCCCTGCCCCTCGTCGGGGCTTGTGCCTTGAGAGTAACTTTTCATACTCTTGCCTGTAATTCGAGACAGGCCTTTGGGAAGGGACAGCCAGAGCAGGGCCAGACAGGCTTTCCCTTTCTTTGGAGAGTTGGATCGTACTCCGCCGCCGGAGGTTCCGCCTGGGCAAGGACTCGTTGCAACCAGGCGATCCGTTCCAAACCCCGGTCGATGGTGTCGTCATCCTTCCGTATCCACTCCAAGTAGAAGAAAGGCAACTCCAGGTCTTGATAACGCTTCTCCCGCTGCAGGATATTTTGCATGAGCCCTAGGTCTGGCAGACAAGCGAGGTACAAACACCAGGGCCACCCAGCGCCGTGCATGTAAAGCTGGACTTGCATGTAATGCCCTGGCTCGGCCTCACGGACACCTTTCAGCCGAACCCCGTTATAGCCCCAACCGCTCAGACACTTGAATTCTACAAGGGCGTTCAGGGCCGGAAACTGTCCGTCGGGCCAGCCGTACACCCCAGGGCTTATAAACACCGACGCGGAGAATGGCTGCACCCCAAGGCCGGGATGACTTTGTCCCAGCACCAGGTTCCAGAACACCTCTGACATCGTACCCAACGCCCGCCGGTAGAACCAATGTGGTGGGTTGGGGTGCTCTGGCTTTACGCCCTGGGCTTTAAACCATTGCTGCCTGGCGCAATCAAGGAGTGAGCTTGGGGAAGGGCGACTGTGTGCCATGAGAGCTTGCGCCCGGAAGTGTCGCGCCGTGTCTGCAGCGATCCCCGCGCCGATAGCTTCGTTTTGTTCTTGGTCTGTACTTTGGCAGGTTGCCACCAGCGCACGCCGGATTTCCTCCAGGTCCATCGGCGGGAGGTTGGAAGTCCTCATCGTCTTTCGCCGAGCCCCCGAAGGATTACCTTGCCGTAGTTTGTCATCTTGGCATGGCCAACAAATTGCCCCCCCGTCATTGCTTACGGTACATGTGGCACACAATGGGAAGCCACATCCTGTACAACGGCCCGTCGCTTGGTTGTAACACTGAGCGCATTCTCCCGTGTCAACGGGGCCAATGGGCTCTTCATCCGTCATTCCGCACCCCAATACTCGCCAACGCATCCACCAGTGTCTCATTGACCAAGTGCCCGATAAGCCCGACTCCGTTGACGGTAGCGTTCGTCAGGCCTACTGACCGTATCGCTCCTGCGACGGCGGCTTCATCGGCCATATCAACACCGTCCAGGGCCTTTTGAAGCCTTTGGCGTGAGACTTCATCGGTGTTCAAATCGGTGGCTATAGGCGCAGGAGTGAAGACTCGTGCCGGGGCATCCGCCTGTCCCCCACCCCGTTCACTCTTGGGCGTGACGATACGCACCGGCCCCGTATACACGTAGTTGGGACCGAGAACGTCTTCAGGCAACTGGACGGGACGGCCTATCCCACCTGGCGGCTCCGCAGTGGTTAGGCGGAAGACATTCCCTACCACCTGCTTCTCGTCGTATTGGGGGTCGCCGGGGAACACCCTTATCCCGTGCGCGGCGAAGGCTCTGGAAATCATGGCTGGGCGTTGGGAGTTGTCCAACATCTTACCATGCACATCGTACAGTTTGGTGCCGGAGAGGATGGTGAGTGGGTTGCCGTCGGCGAACTTGGCGTCGAGGGTGTGGTATTGGATGTCCCAAACGAGTTCATCTGGGTTCATCCGTTCTGGCAAACCATCCCGGTACATCTCCACGGCGCGGCACAGACGGTTCACGGTGCACCGCGCCACGTTTTTGTACACCGGTGGCGCTGGTGCGGGGGCGTTCAGAGGATCGTAGGGTGTGTTCTGCGACAAAGTAGCACCTCCTGAGTGGCTGTGACATAGGGCGTGTGGTTGGTTCCATTATCATAGGGTCTTGGTATAGCTGTGTCAAGCCCCTGTGAGATTGACGCATTTACTTCAGTGAAAATCACCTCCCACAGCCCGGCAGTACCGTACAGATGTTCTGCCTGCCTGTTGCTGGCTCTCTGTCTTACTCCCAATATCGACTGATTTTGATGTCGATTTCATCTGGTCTCATCCCAGCGCGAGGCAGGTAGCGTGAGGCGACTTCAGCCATGCACGCAGCAACTTGAAAACGTAGCAGGTCGAGGTCGGCATCTTCGGGAACGTAGTAGTGCGCCGCGTCGTGAATCTGATTGACAAAGAGGGGCAAATCCTTTGCTAGCTCCAGCATGGCCGTCTTCGTGATGTAGCTGGCCATATTCTGGGGCGGGTGGTTAATCGCCGCCTTCTCTGCATGACTGCCGGACAGTAACGCGATGTAACGCCTATGCAAGAACGGTTCCGGGCCGACGGAGTAGCCCGTCCGTTGCACACTACGCCAATGCTCTCCCGCGTATTTCCACCAACCGGACCAAGCAGCCTTGTGCTGTTGAAGCAAGGCGTCACAGTCAGCGAGCGGGCGTTGGATGACGGAGCTTATGTAGGGCGCTTCGCCGCCATACAACCCGCCACCAAAGTTGAAGTTCTTGGCCCGTGTCCTGTGGATGCAATGGGAATCCGCGCACGGGGTGGGTCCACAAAGCTTTAATCTATCTCTGGTCTCACGGTGAATGTCCCGTTGCTCTTGGAACGCCCTAATCAAATACTCATCACCGCTGAGATCAGCGGCGCAGCGCAGTTCTACTTGGGGATAGTCGGCCCGCAACAACAAGAACCCCTCCGGCGCATGCAGGCAACGTTGCAAGACAGGAGGCTGATTCTGCATGTTAGGGAGACGGCTTGAAAGTCGCCCGGTCGTGGCCCCCGCTTCCCCAGTCTCGTCAGGGCTAAGGTTGTACAGCCCGGCTAACACCATACGTTCTTTGTTGGGGTTGATGTACGTCGTGAGGGCTTTTGTAGCTCTCCGCCAGGCTAGTATCAACTGGGCTAGGTAATGGCCTTGCGCGGCCATCGGTTCGAGGTGCCGTTTTGCGTCGGTGTCTAGGATGCCTAGATATTGAGCCAGCTTGATCGGGCTGGAGATTTTCACCTTCTTATCGACTGCTTCGTCAAACAGCCTTTCGGCACGATCCGCTTGACGCTGATAAGTTTGCCCTGCGATTCCGAGTCTCTCCTGATCGATTTCGTAGCCACGATAACTAGCCCCCACCAAGATCGGGATGAGCTTCCGGTCGATGTCATAGGCTGTGCCCCGCAACTCTGGCTGTAGCCGCTCGTACAGCCGCCGAGTTAGAAAAAGGTCTTGCGCGAGATACTGTTCTGGGCTGACCTCATCACGCCTGGTATAGGTCACAGTCCCAACACCGAACAACTCCTGCGCCAGGCCCTTGAGGCTCAAGTCTGGATAGCCCAGTACTGAAGCCATGAGCATTGTGTCGTCGATGTCCACGTCGAGCAGGCGTTGCGGCCCGGTAGTATACCGCCGGAGTAGGGTGACATCGAACATCGCGTTGTGGAAGATCATCTGTCGTATACCTTGCAACCATACCAACTCCCCGGCCTGCATGTTCAATTTGGCATGATACCCACGCAAACTCAGTGCGCCGTACTGTGTTAAGCGAGCGGTGCGGGGGTCTAATTTCTTGCCTACCTGTTCGGCCTCGCAGTCCCATACCCCGTCCTCCATATCGGCCCAGAGCCAATCTACTTCTTCCCACGGGTACGTTGGCACTGGACTACTGGTAGCCCCAGCCAGCGCACGCCGGATGTCGTTCAGGATCACAGCCTGTCTTTTTGGTCTCGTGTCGTGCAGCGTAGCGGCGGGGTGGTATGTGACCACGAAGTCGACGCCAGGGAACCGCTCATCAATATAGTGTGCGCCTGTCACATCCGCCAGACTAAAGTTCCCCGGCTCCACCAACCGCGCCGCTGTCTTACCCAGCAGTACAACCTTCTTAGGCCGCACCAACTTGATCTCCGCGCCAAGCCAGGAAAAACAGGCATCCGCTTGTTCAACAGTCGGGGCCGCTTGTTTGCCATGAACAACAGGCGGCTGGTGTTTGGCGATGTTGGTGAGGTAATAACGTTCTAGCCCCGCGTCCTTAGCCAGGCGTTGGAGCAGCTGTCCCGAACTCCCCACGAATGGTTGCCCCTTGGCTTGTTCTACAGCGCCGGGGGCCTCGCCCACCAGCATCACATCCACTTGCTCCCCAGCTTCAGCCCCTACATAGCGGCCAGGAACACCAAATCCGGCGCTGTGGAGCGGACACTGACGGCAGTTGCGGACTGCCTCGTGTAGAAAAGAGTGTCGCCATACCTTGTTATCAGGGTGTGAGTCCTGCATTCCAGCGCCTCCACTATGCCACTCTGATTGATGGGCTAGACAATCCACGAGAGCGGCCCGAAAGTCTTCAAGTGAGAAGATATGCTTGTGCAGGCCTTTGAAGTTCGCGGCGCAGAGCGTGCATGTCATGGCCTCCAACTCTGTTTCAGTCATATCAATTCTTCATGGTTTAGCATCTAGCGCCCCCCGCTTCCTGCTCTCTTACCCGAAACTGCTTCGCCTTAGCTTCCAGTGCAGGCCAGTCTGCATCGTACTGGATATAGCGCCATCGGCTGTGACACACGAAGCGCCAGGCCCGGCTATCCCCGCAGAGATTTGTGTCTTGGCCGATCTCCAAAGACCCTAAAGCCATTCCTACTGCTTCTTTCCCCACGACCCGCAGTAACATCAAGAGGGATAGCGTTGGCTCAAGACCACGCAACTGCAATACAGCCTGGAACGGCTCAAGAGCCGCTGACATCCCAGGCCGTGGAACCATGATGCTGTAACCTACACGCGGGATCAGCAGGTGGCTCAGTGCGGCTTCTAGGTCTTGGATATGGCTTCCGGTCTGCAGGGCATAGGTCCTTGCCCAGGCTGGCAATGTTGGGCAGCTTTCGCTCAACGATTCAGAGACTTGTCTGTAGAGGCTCTTCGGAAGCGCGGGGCCGCGCCGGGAACGCTTGTAACCGCGTGTCATAAGAGCGGCGTGCCCGATAGCATCCTGGTACTGATCTAGCCACTCTGCGAACCGTAACTCGTCCGCAGACGACAGGGCTATTAAAAGGCCTTCTAGCTGGCCTCGCCGGAAGCCAACCGAAGGCATCCCGGCCTCTTCAAATATCTGCTCCGCGTCCTGTCTTAGGCTCCAGTCAAGTAAGGAGGGCGTTGTCATCAATCTCTCCCCTTGCCAGACGCACTAGAATCGGTTTCTGACGACTCTTTCCCAGAAACAGTCCTCTCATACGGATTTCCATCTATACCCCCCTAGATTTTGATTCCCCGTGTCTAGGAAAACGGTCCTGGCGTTCCTCAACCACCTCCACAATCTGGGTGGGGAAGCCGTAAACCGTCGGGTACTCTGTCCAGTTCTCGCGGGCTGAAAGGAATGTCTGCACGTCCTCGAACGTCTGGAAACTGTTCCGGGTCTCATCTAAGGGTGGCCACTCGGCCTCACCGATCATCATAACGACGTTGTATGCCGGGAGCCCCCCATAGTAGACCTTGCGAACCAGCCAGTAGTTGTCTGCGCTCATTTCAAACCACCCCTTTTTCGACTAAAGTGCACTTATATACTAATAGAGTATATAGAGATATAGGACATGTAGAACATGAGCCCTGAGAGTAAAGAGGGTTAACACAGTCTAACATGTCTAAACCTCCGTTCCCTGTGTATATAAGTGCACTTTAGTCACTCGCCCTCTTTCTCGTGAAGGCCCATCTTGTTCTTCACCCGTATACACGTGTGGCAGAGGTTCTCCAGGTACGTGAAGGGCAGGAAGGGCTCCACCAATCGCCTACCACACAGGCTCCGGTTTCCCCAATCCTTATGAGGAAGGTATTTGACAATGTGCCACATCCTCCCACCCTGGGTCTGGGTCTTTCCGTAGAGTATCTCCATTTAGAGCAACCTCCTGAACCACTCTGGAAACAAATCCTGATGCCATCGCCAAAGCCGTTCAAAGTTGCCGTCTAAGATCACCGTACTGCACCAGTCCTTTTCGTGCCGCATACCTCGGCCTGCGATCTGGGCTATCTTCGCCGCAGTCATGGCAGCGTAGAGCTTCTTGCCAAGGCCAGGGTCCTCCAGGCGCAATCTGGTGAGCTTGTCGCCCAGGTCAGGGAAGGGCAGTTTGGCGATGAGTTGGATGCGGCACTGGCCGTCTTTGAAGTCTTCACCCTCCCCAGCGGAATAGTGTACTAGCCACGTTCCTGGCCGCCTTCGGCGAAACATTGCAAGGGTATCGGCGCGAGTGATGCCGGGCTCTGGCAGCAGCAGGTAAGGACTACACTCCAGGCAAAGACGCGCCTGCCGTGTTACTGGCTCCACTTGGTTCGCCGCCGCGACGTGTACGATACCTTTAATCGCCCGGTTCGCGTGGACGTACTCATGTACTGCCTCAGCGATGCCAGCCCAGTCGTTATTGGTATGATTAGGGGCTCCGCGCGGTGAGTACAGGACAGGCCAACGGTGTTTGGGGAAGGGGCTAGGGGCCGAATGAAAGGCTGCATTGAATCGGCCCCCGCCCCCCTCCTCTTCCTCGTCAAAGCCCAGGATTTGACTGAGGAGGCTCCCGCCGTATAGCGTCGCCGACATAATCAACATCCGTTCAGCGGAGTTGAACAGTCGGCGCGATGTTCTCCTGGGCCACAACGAGCAAGCTTGCAGATATTTCCCCGTTTGCAGGGGAATTAGGGCCTCTTGATCCTCAACACTCAACTTGGCCAAGGCTGTGCATTGGTGATACAACGTGTTCCAAAGGCGGGCGTCCTGCGCCCCGTACTGGATTGCATCGTAACGCCCTTCCTCTATGCTATCTAGGTTATAGTTGGCCCAGGTAACGGCATCTTCGATGGTCTGCCAGCCTTCCGCATCATCGAACCCCAAACGTTTAGCGAGGGGGCCGTCCAGACACAGCGTCTCAAATTCTGTTAGCTGGTCCAGCAGTCTGTGCCCCTCATCGCAGACCAATAAACGGCGAGGACCGCCTTGGCTGTTCCAGGGCAGACTGTGGTGGAGGAGCGAGGTCAAGTACATCGCGTAGTTGGTGACAATCCTGGGGGCAGTGCGGCAGGCCTCACGTGCGTCGTAATACTCCGAGTCACACGCTTCGGCGTCACGGCTTGCCTGACAAATCCCCTCTGAGGCCCGCAGTCCGTTGGCGCTACAGACGTAGTTTGCTCGCCCCTTGAGGAGTGCCACGTCGAAGTCCCTGACATACTGATTCTGTAATGAAAGGGTCGTAGTCAACACACATGTCTTCGCTTCTATGAGATCACCGTAACACAGGGCGATGGCCGATTTCCCGATCCCCGTGGGGGCTTCTAGAAAACTCAGCCGCGAACCGCCATCGACAAGCTCGCCCACCAGCAGCTCCTGAATGGGCCGGGGCACCCAATCAACGCCAAGGTTGGCGAAGGCGTCTTGGAGGTTCATTACGACAACGCCTCCCACCAACTAGCTAGGCGGTCGTCCGCGCTGTTCACTTGGAGTAATTTGCGTACTCTTTTGCTGTCCACCAGCTGGCCTTGGGCCTTGAGCCTGAGTCGCCTGGTGGGTAGCTTCCTCGCCGCCTGGATGAGGCCCCATACCACGTCCGCCGTGTCACTGGACGGCAACGTGGCACAGTCTTTCAGCCGACGATCCACCAGTGCTAGGAACGCCCCGTAGTCTGTGTCTTCTTTCGCCGCCGTCTCTAGCTCAGCCTGCCAAGCGGCGACGCTGGGTTCTCCGGCCTGCCCCCGCGCCTTGTCTAGCTCCCAAAGCCGATGTAATAGCGCGACGCCGTGCCGGAACACTGCGCCTAGGTCTCCACGATATGGCAGTAACGCATCGTTCGCCAGCGCCTGGGCCTTATCATATAAGGCGGTTGCCATACGGACGGTGTGCTGAGCCATACGGGGTTGCCCAGGAAGAGGGGGAATCTCTGTGCCGTAAGCATGTAGAACTGCTTCCAATGACAGAGGGGGCAATGGTCCGTTGGCGTCATGATGGGGCATGGTGGTGTGTCACTATCCACTTTAGACTCCTGTGTTAGTTGTGTCAAGGGGTTTTGGGCCTACCAGAGTCCTTTTTGCCAAGCCAGAAGTCACTGATCTTTCCTGCAAATGGATGCCACATCCAGCCATACAGAACGCACAGTAGACGGTACAGCAAGACGACGGGCAGCATGACTGGGCCGAGGACGGTGAAGACCACTGCGAATATGGTGCCCACGAGGAACCAGCCTTCCTCTCCCCTCATGTGCTCAGCGTCCCGCATCTCGTCCACCACCCCCCAGGCCGCAGGAAAGAACCAGGCGAATACTTTCGCTACCCGGCCGTGCTTGTGTTCGCAATTCATGGTAACCCCCTATTTGTTAGTCTTCTTCAGGTTTAGGGCAAGAGTATATACAGTAACCCGCCTGCCCCGACGGCAAGGAATACCACATCCCAGAATAGCCCCGGCCTCACGGTCTGTGCCATTCTGAAACGGCGTCCTGGGTCTCCACAACACCCCAGTCGTAACCTATACACAGACAGTTACAATGTTCGTCTTCGTCGTCTTGGCAGGCCAGCACAGTACCTAACCAATTATGCAACACGAACAGGATGTTTCTTACCATGTTCCTCATTTTGCTTCCTCTTTCTTCGCTCGCCTGGGCCTGTTCCAGTACGGCGACTTGCACTTCTGATTCGGGCAGGTGGCGGGCAAACGGTCCAGATTGCGCCGTACCCAGATATGCCCACAGCGATGGCAGAACAGCGTCAATTCTTGAAGATGTGGGGCACGGAGGTCTACCGTCCGCTTGCTTATGGGCTTCATGGCTTCTCAACCCCTTCGCTTGCTGCCCAGCCTGCTCGCCGCTCCGATGGACTGATGACAGGCGGGTGCTTGAATTCCCGCGTCTCGCCGCACCGTAGACAGAGCGCAGGGGTGCTGTGGATGTTATTCCTGAGCACCGTTGCTCTACAGACCCACCAATGAGGAGGACATCCACCTGATTCGTTCATTTGGGGTCCTCTTTCTTCCAGTCTATGAACATCGGCATGACCATGTACAGATAGTCTTCCGCTCCCTGTTCCTGACCGATGGGGCGGATAACGCCAGGCCTATCTGGGGCTGTGGTTTCCAACGCTACCTGGCTACAGTCCAAGACCCAGAGCGCGTCCCGCAGGTATTTGTAGTCGAAGGCGATATTGGCCGACTCCCCCTCTAACGTCACGTCTATCTCGCCCCGGTGTTCGCCGAACTCTTCCATCCGCGCCGACACTATCATCCGGGCGGGTCTACCCGCATCACCTGCCACTACTTGCAGCCGGACAACGCCGGAGCCGTCGCGGGCAACGATGGCAGCACGCTGTACTTCTTGGCTGAATTGGTGGACATCAATCACCGCTCTCGAATTGTAGGCTTGCGGGATCAACTGTGAATAGTCAGGGTAGGAGCCTGCGATTGCGGTCGTCAGCAGGTCTGCCATTTGCAGGTGGAAGAGGACGCGGGCCGCATCGAAGGTGATCCCCACAGGCTCTTCCTCTTTGGCAATGAGGCGCTGTAGCTCCCTCATAGCCTTGACTGGTACGGTCATCTCTACTCGCCCCGGCACTGCCTGTTCCTGGGCCAGCGGCAGCTTGTGGACGGCCAGGCGAAAGCCATCGGCGGCGGCTAGGGTGAGCTCCCGATCCTCAACTGTAATGTGGACGCCGGTGAGGACAGGACGGGTGTCGTCGCTGGCGGCGGCGAATTCCGCCCGCTTAATGGCACGCCCCAGAGCCGCCGGTTCGACGGTAACTGTAACGCCGTCCCCCATTGTAGGTGTTGGTGGGAAGTCGCTGGCGTTCCTGCATGGAAAGTAGCTCTGCGCTGTCCCACACACGACCAGCAACCTGACTTTCTCATTGCTCAGGTCAATCCTGTCCTTTGGCAACGACTTGATGTAGTCCCTCAAGGCGTGGACGGGAACGGTTAGTGCGCCTTCTTCGTCTACCCCAGCACCAATCGAAGTGGTGAAGGCTGTCTCCAAATCCGTCGTTGTGAGCTTCAGTCTGCCCTGGTCCGTAGCCAGCAGCACGTGGCTGCATTGGGGCAAGGGGCCACGGCCCGACTTGGGCGCGATCCGGCTCACGCGGTCCAACGCCTTGACCAGATTCTCTTGCAGACAACTGACTTTCATTTTCTCTACTCCTCTCACTTCTCTGGTGCTTTAGCAACCAGGTTTTGAGCTAAGGTTGTGATCTGGTCTAGGGCGGCGAAATCCTGCGAAGGTTCGCCCCTGCAGGGTTGCTGCGCGATCCATTTCAGTGCTGCCAGCAACTCCGCATTCTGGGCCCGGAGGCGCTCGGTGCAATCAAACATGCTATGTGATGATCCAGAGGGGGAATCATCCTGCAAGCCACAATACGTGCAATCCATCTCTATTTTTCCTTCTCCGCCGCTGCGATAGCGGCTTTGCCGCCGTTCAGGAGAGGCCACAATTCATGCCACCCTTTCCTTTCAGCCCAAAGATACGCCGCTTCCGTCATTACCTTCAGCGCCGCCAGCAACTGCGCGTTCTGGGCGGCTAGAGTAGTGCAGCGGGCCTCTGCTTGATCGCGTAACTCGATCATCCTCTCTAGACGTGCTAGGTATGTCATCGCCATCTCACTCCTCTTTCTCCCAGATTGCGCTGGGCCGCCTAGCTGGACTCTAACACGCTGATGCTGGTCCCCTTCGCAAAAATCGTCTTGCCATCCCAGGGGCAGTTGGGATGACAGACAGTGCGGTGTAAGGCGACAATATCTAAGGTGCGTATGTACGCTGCCTTGGCCTTGTCGGTCGTTGCCCAGGCCTTGCCATACGCTGCCCAGGCCTTGTCGCGCACTGCCCAGGCCTTGTCTCGCGCTGCCCAGGGCTCGTCGTATTCTGCCCAGGCCTGGCCGTACGCCGCCTCGGCCTCGTCGTACGCTGCCTTGGCCTTGCCACGCGCTGCCCAGGCCTTGCTGTACTCTACCTGCTGCGGTGTGAGAGGCAGAAGAGTGACCGGTATCATGCGGAAGAGCGCGAGCCTGAGCTCGCGTTCCTCTGGAGGCTTGCCCTCCCGGATGTACGTTACCCGTTCAGCGTAGTCATACACAAATTCCACCAGGACATCGTGGTGGCAGTGGAATGCTAATCCTGTGGCCGTCCTGGCCTGTTCGCCTGTTGCCTGACTGTTACTCATCATTCCCTCTCCTTCTCCCGGATGGCGCCGGACCGCCTAGACCCGCCCTGCAATCAGCCGTGCATACTCGCGGGCTTGCAAGCCCCGGCCTAGAAGCCGAGCCGCTTGATCGGCGACACCTAGCTTCTCAGCGACGTATCTACTCAGCACCAGGGACTCAACCCCCAGAGTGCCTTCATGCCCCCAGGGCTGGACTAGGGACGTGCCATCCCACTTGACACCGAGGGCCTCGCAGATGTCGCGGGCAGTGGGAACGCTCCAAATGTTGTGTCCGTCCGCCAGGTATTCAAGGGCCTCTTCTTTTGTCATAATCGTCTCCCCCTCTTTCCCCCCTTGCGCCGGGCCGCCTACCGTGTTCGCTCGATCCGCCATATCCAGGGTTTGCTCTTAGCAACCGCTTGACGCGCGTGAGCAGCGCACCGATTGTGGAAGGCCGCGTCAAAGCCTATACTCGGCTGGGCCCGTTCATGCCGTTCAGCTTCCTTGAGGCAATCCGCTCGCCACTTAAGCTCTTCTGCTTGAAAGGCATCGATACGCGCTGACGGTTGCGCCGGATAGTAGCCATCTAATCGCTCATACCCATGGGGACTGGTATAAAGGACGTAGACTGGCCCATGGTATTCCTGCACACCGTTGCAGTGATTCAGGCTGGCATCGCGGGCTCTACGTGCTTCTCGACCAGGCAGAAGTTGGGTGTACTCGCCTTCCGCTAACCCGTGGTAGTCGGTCATAGAGTCATGCTCCACGTTCTGAAAGGTAACTGTGTACCACTTGTCGTCGTAGATACGCACCTTGCCCTTGACCGGGGAGTAACCTGGCCGTCCGAACGTTCTATATGCTGTCAGCCTGTTCATCGTAGTCTCCCTTTCTCCCGGCCCGCGCCGGGTCGCCCAGCTTGCTCTATCCTCGGCGATTGCCGCCTTCGCCGCTCTCACCTTTTCTATCCACAGGTCCTTTGCCGCCCGCTCCGCCTCAATTGCCTCAATCGCTTTCGCCCTTGCTATCGGCGCCTTCGCCTCTGCCTTATCAGCCGTCGCCTCCGCCTTTTTCGCCGCCTGAGCCGCCTTTACCCCCGCGTCCCAGGCCGCTACTGCCGCGTCCACCTTCGCCTTTGTTGCTTCCGTTTTCATGGCACTTGCCCCTTTCTTCGTGTGCCTCTATCTTCTCTAACCTCACCTTACACCCTATCCCTACGTCTGTCAATACCCTGGCCGTCCCAAAGGGATAGGCTTGTACACCCTTTTCACACCGTCTAATAGGCCGCTTGACAAATGAGAATGGCTGTGCTATACCAAGGGTATGACATTGGCTACGCCACCTATGCCGGGGCCTACCGAACTCGACACACTCCGGCTGGACGCCTTCACCCTCTACATGCAGGGCGATGGACCGACGGAGATTGGGCGTCGGCTGCGTATCTCAATCACCACGGCAACACGCTGGGTCAAGGATTGGGAAGGAAATCACAATTCTAGAAGTGCTTGGCTACGGCGCAAGGTAGAATCTCTAGGGGCACGGGGAATTATGCTTCTGGCTCGCCTTTTGGAGCACGTAGAGGCGGAGGCGGACGCTGACCCCTCGTTTTTGACGCGATACCTCGTCGGAGCTAACATTATCGCCGGTACGTCGATTGATAAGTGGCTCAAGAGCCGGGATGTTGAGACTAAGGAACGCCGGGGAGCCAATGACGATGCGGTTATGAGGCTATTGAGAGCAGCTATAGACGCCAGGATGCTACGCCAGAGGGAGCTCTTGGGCCTGTCAGCACCTGAGACAACACCTCCAGGCCCCGGATACGTCGATGGCGACTTCCGCCACGTTGATCCTGGGGCGTCTGAGGACTCTGTAGTGGGGCATGATGAGAACATCTATGCTAACGACACCGGCTACACCGGCGACACCGAAGATATAGCACATATGTTCTCAGAGCCCCCTTCAGTCTTAGACGACGATGAGTTAGCACGTGTGTTCGAGAACGGGAACCAGGGCGGCGTTTCTGGTGGAACGAGGAATACATATCTCGCTCCCAGCCACCAAAATGAAAAAAGGGGGTGATTATCATAACGACGATGCAAACCTGTTCTGGTTGTGGATTGCTCCACGATAAGTACATGCAATGCCCGTCGACACTGGCACGGGGGAGCACCGAGCCGTGCGGTGAGAACGAGTGCTCTTGGAGACCTTGACAAAGCTAGAACGGATATACTACGCTGTAGTCACGCCGGAGGCGTTGGTTCTGTGTGGTGTGTGGTGTGATGCAGAGGTGGGGCTCCCGCGCCGAGGTCAGAGTGGCCTCCTTCTCTCACCTGGGCCAGCAACCCGCCTGCTGCGATCTGGAACGCAACGCCTCCGGCATGATTATGGTTAGTTGGGGTGGTGGGTTGGACGGGTGGGATGACCGTAACGACTGACGCGGTTACACAGGACGAACTGGTGCGGGCCAACACCTACTTCGTTGACTACGTGCGGTTCGTCCATCGGTGGGAGTTCCGACGCCATCAGAAGAGGTGGGCAGAGGCCCTCCAACTCCTGGCGGACGGCTTCCTGCGTCATCCACAGAAGGGGCGTGACTGCCCTGCCTGCGTGGATTTGAAGGCCTGCTCCTCGAAACACGCCACGTATAGCCTTCTCATTCTGGCCTTCCCTGGCTCCGGCAAGACCATGACGGTGTGCCAGTGGGTCGCCTGGTTGATAGGCCGCGCCACGATGATGGGAGAACCTATAGCGGGGGGCCTCGTCTGCAATGCCGAGCCTGTAGCGTTGTTGAGGTCAGTGAAGGGTGTGCGGGACATATTAGAGTTCAACCCGCGTTACAAACAGGTGTTTCCCCTCGTTGTCCCCGATGAATCCAAGTGGAGCGCCGGGCAATGGTTCCTGCGCCGGGCTGACACGGATTTCCCCTGGCCAGTCATAACCGCAGTCGGCATGGACAGCGTCATCCTGTCTTATCGTTGGCCTCATTTTACTGTAGTTGATGACCCCCACGGCCAGACCCGCCCCTTGCCTACTGCGCGAGCGCACGTTGGTGAGAAATGGACTGTCGAGATCAGCACCAGGGGGCATGAAGAAACGCCCCGTGTGATGATCGCCACGCGCCACGCCTCGGACGACCTGCCAGGCCGCGTGATGAAGCAGGAATCTGGTTGGGTGGTACTGATAACGCCCGCCGAGGACGAGTTTGGCGAATCGGCCTGGCCCTTCGAAGTAGTGAATGGTGTCGGCATGGGTATCTCTACTGAGGCCCTACAAGAGATCAAGCGCGTTGATTACTCTGGGGCCTACCTGACCCAGTTCCAGTGCAAACCACCCAGCGAGGGTGGGGGTTACTTCCAATACTTCCCCTTCCTTTACACACCGCCTCGCCAAGACCAAGTAGCTCAAGTCATTCAGTCTTGGGACACCGCAGCAGAGGCCAAAGATGTGCGCCGTGGTTCGTACAACGTCATGGTTCAGGGCGTGCGACTCAAGGATGGACGGGTCTATATCGATCATGTCTATCGGGCCCGCAAGAGCCCCGTGGAAGTGTACGAGGATTGCGTGAGACTGTTCGAGACTGCCCAGCAGCGGTACGGTGCCGGAAAGGTCCTGGTGCTCGTCGAGGATGCCTCTACCGGCCAATCTTTGGTGAGCTTCCTGAGAGCCTATACCCCAATCGGCCCCTACGTGACTGGCTACCGCGTTCCAGGCCTGGGAAAGGGAAGCGGCAAGCCGGGCCGGGGCGACCCCGTGAACCGCGCAGCGGCGGTAACTAATATCTTCGCAGCGGGGAGCGTCCTTTTGCCTGCCACCTGGACATCTTGGCGTGACGAGTATATCGAGGAGCTTTCTTCCTTCCCCTACGGTGAACATAACGACCAAGTTGTTGCTACGGTGCAGTTGTTGGAATATGTCTACCCGACTGAGGCCCGTGGAATGCCCCCGGAAGTAACGGTAGATTTGCCCTGGTGGTGAGCGATGGACGAAACTAACTGGACGACAGATTTCTCTACCCCACCTCGCATACCGTACTACCACGACCTGTGTGGGGGGAGACTGTGGCTCGTCCGCACGTTGGCTGGCAACAAGCTGGTGGGTTTCTACTGCCCCACGCCGACCTGTGATCTGTGGATTATGAATGGTCATATCTTGCCCCACTACCGTATCGTGGGGGGAACAGAGGGGCTGAGGCAGTAATGGCCTACGATTCTAACCTGAACCCCGAAGAGATCGTTGCCTTGGCCCGTGAAATGGAGGGTGCCTGGGCGAATCAGAGCGAGCACGATGAGCGGGTATTCAAGCTTGTACTCCCCGACACCGACATTACGGTTTGGAACCCGCCCGGCAGCACAGTGGCTGTCAAAGCAGTCCGCGCCGCCCACGCCTCTATAGCTATCAACCTGGACGTGGCATCTCTGCTCCGTCGGGTGTTTATGAAGGTGGTGCCTAGGTCGTCAGACAACAAAGACCAAGAACACGCCGATAACGTTCTCGAACCGTGGCTACAAGGTTGTATCACGAAGTCGCAGGTCGGCCCGGTGTTGCAGAACCAAATCAGAGACCTCTTGACGTTCGACAGGAGTTGGGGCTACTTCTCTATTTCGCCGAGGCTGTGGGCTTCTAAGGAACTCCGCGCAATGGTCGATGAGTACGAAATGCTCACGGAAGAATTGGTAAAGCGCGGTGGGTTAGACAGAGAGTTGAACAAGGACGTGGCTACGATAGAGCGTAAGATTGGCAAGTATAAGGGCGACACCTGGCCGCTCTTGTGGAAGTACGTCGATGCTCGCAGTGCTTGGCCAGTCCTTTCCGACGAATGTAAGATTCCTGAAGTCATCGTCATTCGTGACATCTCTCTGCGCCAAGCCAAGGCCGAATACGGGGACGCAATCCCCGTCTCGTACCCCCAAGCCAGCAGCAGCACCCCGGTGCGTCTCTATACGTATTCCAACTGGGTTCGTCTTACTACTATCATGCCGGGTTATGGAAAGGCCGAGGATCATGGCCTGCTTCACGACTGGGAGCACAACCTAGGCCGGAATCCCTATTCACTCTGGGAACTGAGCACCTTGCCTACGAATGCGCTGGGCATCCGCTGGAAGTCCCGCCTATGGGATTACAAAGACATCCTCGAAATGGAAGACAGATTGCTCAGTGAATTGAATCATCTCGTCATGCGTGAAACTGGCGCGGAGCCCACAATTACTTTGAACCCCCAGTTACGCAACTCAACCGACCCTAAAATCGCCGGAGACCCCAACAAGGTGGTTATCCGTGGGACCGAGGGGCATATCCGGCTGTGGACTGGTGAGGAGATCAAGCAGACCCCTACGTCGACGCTCAACCCGCACGTCATGGACCTCCTGCGGTACGTCAACGATTACGTCAATCAGGTTGTTTTGGATAAGACGAGGATGGGCGAGTACCTCTCTGGAACATCCAGCGCGACCTTTATGACTGCGTATAGGGCCTCTGAAGTATCTCTCCACCCCGCCAAGGCCGCGATCATCCGTGGCTTGACCGACATCGGGCAGTTGGCTTTCCGCTCCGTGCAGCAATTGGCGGAGGAACATCCCGGCCTCCCTGCTGAGAAACTGACCGTCATTGATGAGGGCTACGGGGCGATCTCCGTAGGTGCAAAGGATGTTGATGGTTGGGAAGCCTACATCCAGCCTATACTCCAAGAGGATTCTCCTTATTCTCCCTACCAGAAGGTGAACATGTCCGTAGCGATGAAGAACCTCCCCCTGCACCCCGCGCGGATTCTTGAGGATGGCATGGGTATGGAGAATGCCCTGGACATCCTTGAGGAGTACCGTGAGTGGCGCATCGACGAGGCGCTCATGGACATGTACATCGAATTGATTAAGCAGCGGGCGGGGGGCCTGGTA
>ERZ1292637.593-Hain-H14-01um-R3-593-length-19102-cov-6_pt1 | contig 19102 bp, 40 predicted proteins | sample MGYA00564405_ERZ1292637 | MGnify/ENA primary metagenome ERZ1292637 (study PRJEB36523, sample SAMEA6512645) | groundwater metagenome | collected 2019-01-09 | study: AquaDiva: Metagenomics assemblies of 32 groundwater samples | reverse complement strand
ATTAGCCTTGGGTGTCGCGGTTGCCGACTGGACACAAGAGTCTGTAGAAAACTAACCAAATCAGCGTGTCTCGTAAAACTATAAGTCCACCCAGTTCTTCCTCTGTGTTGAAAAATGTTACCACTTCTGTGCTGAGAAATGTTACCAGACATAACACCAACAAACCAGTCAGGATGCTGGCGGAGCAATTCTCGCCTAACAAAATGCATTGGGAGAGAAGGATTAATTAATCGGACTAGTGACAAAAGCTGAGGCATATTGTTTCTCTCCTCCTTTTCTGTCTCTACCTAATATTATATACTATTTCTCTTGGAAAGTAAATAGTTAAAAATATCCAGTTAAAGGTGGGCATATGCAGGATAGCCCACTGACGGGAAACATTTCAGTCTCCTCTCGAATCCTGCCCTTCACAGTCTCACCACCTAGTCTTGATTCAGCGGGGACACATGTTATTTATTTTACTCTTCTCGCAGCCACCGTCCTAGAGTGCTGCGGGGGATCGCCGACCGCCTCTCATATTCACGAGCAGAAAGCTTTGAAGCCTTGAAACTCTTTAGAATTGCCACCTTCTCCTTCGCAAGATATGGGGTGTTGTAAGATGTATGCACTACTGGGTGCTGAAATTTTGTAGACTTTTTAACCGACATCTTTTCTCCATTTTTTTTGAATTTGGTAAACCTGCTAAAGTATTTTGTAAACCCTGCTCTTTATTGTGAGAACATCACCTCCTCTCTTCATATGCATCCCTCCAGTTCTACCATCCCTCCGATTCTCCCGCCAGTTCTGTAAACTCTCTTGAACATTTGCAGCAGTAAAATGTTAGTTTAGTTATTTGTCGCACATTACAAGAAGGATGAGGTATTTGCTCATTCTTTTTAAAGTGCCAGCAAGAAGTGACAGCGTGAAATAATCCATGCAAACTCATTTTGTTTCTCCTCTACTTATCCTCTACCTATATTATATACTAGTTCTCGGAAAAAGTAATACTTCTATCCTATTTTCCAAACAGGTCTTCACCATTAGGATATTTTTGGACAGCCCTCGCTAATCTTTCTATGTCTTCTTGTGTCCGATGAAATTTACCATCTTTTATATGCTCACCATTTAGATAGACACAGCCACATTTATTGCAAGCAAACACAATGTTTTTTCTACCTTGTTTTCCTGCATAATCAAGAGATTTCTGGCAATGCAAACAAAAATCAAGATCGCTCATTTTATCTCTTCCGACAAAGAAGTTGAATACTCGTCTTTTAGGATATATTTTCTACCACTACCAATCAATAATTTAGAATCTAATTTATCAGCCTCATGTAGACTTAAATTAAAACAATATTCGCACACCATATAAGGACCGGTTATATATCCTTCTTCCTCTCGAATCTCTAAAACATTAATGATTCCAAGAGACTCGCCCACATCTAACTTACAAACTTGGCACGGAAATGGAGAACTTGCAAGTATAGCTATGCCAAATGCTTCCTCTTCAACGGAATATTGTTTTTGTGCCAAATCACTTTGATTGTCTAAGTTTAACAAATCTTGCAAAACACCCATCATGCTCTCCTAAGCATTTAAAAATTATCGTTCCATGGCAAACAGACAATCCCATGTTTTCTTACTTCTTCTTGATTTTGTTATTTCTAAGTCCTTCAATAAGATTTGCCCCTTGAAGATCTGCTTCTTGGAAGTCTGCTCTTAGAAGATCTGCCCCAAAAAAATATGCCCCCGTTAAGTTTGCCTTCTGAAGGTTTGCTCCTACGAGAATTGCTCCTCGGAGATCTGTCCCTGTAAGATTTGCCCCTTGAAGATCTGCTTCTTGAAGGTTTGCTCCTTGAAGACTTGCTTCTCGGAGATCTGCTCCAATGAGGATTGCTCTCCGAAAATCTGTCCCTCGTAGGACTGCCCACCGAAAGTCTGCCTTTTGAAGATGTGCCCCTTGAAAGTTAGCCCCCATTAGGTTTGCACCCCGGAAATCTATCTCCCAAAGCATTTTCCCTTCAAAATTAGCTCTTATGCCTTCTTCGCGTCCTAACACCCATAGATTGTGTAATCGAAGCACTTCCTCTAAGTTTAACCGAATAGTCATTAGCAGCCCTCCTAAGTATTTAAAAATTGCCTAAAGGATGCCACGCATCTATTTCATATTCGACAATAATGTGATCGCCCTCGAAACATATATGATGTGCTTCAAATGACCCTGGCACTCTGGAATCAAATCGTGTTTCTTTTTTCGTAAAGGCTTCTTCGGCTTTTTCTTTTGAAGAAAATATTCCGAGATTAGCGTCTCTTTCTGAGCATACTATCTCAGGGTCCATAGTATGACATTGAGCTAAATATACTTTCATTTTTATCGCTCCGATTCTATAATTGCCAGATGCGCCTGCATCAGATTGATATTTAAGATCCGCTTGCAGTTTCATTTGCCTCTCCATGCTTTCTCTATATGTATTATATACTATTTCGCTGTAAAAGTAAAGGTTATTAGTGGATATTTCTCTAAAGACTTGCCTTACAGGGTTTGGCTCCGTAGAAGTAGGCTTCTGTAAGATCCTCTTTTGTATCCCGTTTTTCTTTATTGGTCTGGTGCCTATATCCCTGAAGAGCCTCTTTCAATTCCAAACAAGTCATTATTTTCATTCCTCCTTTAGACTTACTACCTTAGACCAAAATCCCCTCTGATGATAGTTAGCTAAATATATTGTTTTGCCATTTGGGCGTTTTAAATAATACATTTTAGCCCAGCCTATTTTTCGAAATTGTGTAGCCAAAAGAGTATGATTTTCAGCCTCCAAATCTTCAAGTGTTTTGCAGGACACCACATTATATTTTATATTTTTTATAACAAACTGTTCCATTAGATTCTTTCTTCTATTCGCTCTATTGGTATTTTACAAATCCTAGAAAAATAGACTAGCTTGTACCCCGCTTAACATCTTTTATTTCAAGGTTATATTTCTTTGCTGTTCTTAGCAAGGCTTTTTTATCAGTAACCTTATAATGATGGAGTAATTTTATATAGACAGACATAAATTGTCCCCCGTGCCAGGGAGGACCAGCTATATTATGAGCAACTTCATGCAAAACTAAAGCCTTGGAAATACGTCTTGGATCTAAAGAAATTGCTCCACTGCCTCCTTTTCCAAGAGTTTGATTCATTTTTCGAAATTTTACGTTTATATTGGAAACATGAAAATACTTACAGGCTTTTTTAACAAGCTCAAGAGCCTCTTTTTCAGTAATATAGGGGAAATAAAAAAACCGACTTCTCTCCCATGCATATACTTTACTTTTCTGATTATCCCTCATTATCCTTGTCCTTCAAATAAGGTTTTATACCAAATGTATGCGGACGAGAAGTTACACCTGGAATAACCCATTTAGAAGGTAAATCTGCTGCCCAGGGGATATCGGCATTTTTACTTCCAAACATATCTACTAAATCATTGTGGTAGAAAACTGCCGCATCTCCTGGCATAATTACACGATAATAATTTGCTGCCCCATCAAAACCTCCATATACTATACGGGTATTATCGGGCAAAAGATCTACTAAAAATTTCTCTAGGTAGGTTAGAAAAGAGACTCTATCCAGTGTATCTATGGGACAAGGAAATTTTAAGTCCCAAATCGTAACAAGCATACAATTATTCCTTTCTGGCTGGGGATCCAAGAATCGAACTCGGATTCATGGGTTCAGAGCCCATTGTCCTACCATTAAACGAATCCCCATTTCAAATCTCTGGGTCTCTGAGTTACCTATATTATATACTATTTCATTGGAAAAGTAAATAGACTCAGGCACAACCATATATTGATGCACCGCCACATTCCTTTTGTATGTGCTCCTGATAATCGCTTACCGAAAAAAATACCCTGTCTCCTGGGCAAACATAGCCCCTACGCTTTACCAACTTTCTGTATCCACGCCAAGTCTCATGTCCGTTCATAGGGCAGTAGTATCCTATCTCCTCTTCAGAACAGTAGACTTCACACTCATTACACCACACTACAAGCACAGAGAGGAGCTGCATCTCAGTCGTTACAACCTCTCTCTCCTTTCGGAACAGAATATTGACGCTCTGCAAAAGGTTGCTAGCCATTGACTTAAGCTGGAGCTACCTTTCGCGATTCTCTCAGGAACCTCACTACCCCGGCCATATCAGTTGAGGCGATCGACTCGTAGCCGCTTCGAGCATTATGAACGACGGCATCAGTCATACCTTCATAAGTAACTGAAAGAAGGAGTATCTCGGTCGGGTTGAGACGTACTTCCAGCTCTAATGTACCTTCATCATCCAGCGAGAGGACAGGCTTGTGGTCGTGTTGCATCACAAGCGAAAGCAGATCGAGCAAGTCCCGCCTGAAGTGCTTTGTCAAAAACTTATGCATCTTTTCAGATGCCACCTATTATTCTTCTCTGAGAGCCATATGGATCTTGTTTTCTTTGCCCCATACACTCTCCATGTTTTTTATAGCATAGCTTACAAAGCATTAAATTATGCTTCGAACACCACAAGACCGATGCAACATTTTCTTCACAATTATGGCATTTCATTTTTATACTCCTTGAGTATTTCCAAATCTAGTATAACAATTCGCCTGGAAGCAATTTTGGAGTTAATATCTTGGATTGCTTTTCTCTTGTAACAACAATTATCGGTTTCCTCTCTTTGGCGACAACTCCTTTATTGTCACATACCGGACAAAAAACATAGAAACAAACCTTACAGAACAGATTGCCGACACATTTAACGGATTTGCAATGAACTCCTTCGCTCTCAGAAGTTACCTGGTCGCCTTTTTCAAATTCAATCCACCATTGATTGTGACAATTCGGACAATTAAACTTCACGGCAAATACTTTCATAATTTACCTTCCTTTTTCCTATACTTCTTTAATTATATTAGGTTGCTCCCGAGCAGGAAATTCCAGCAATCATCCAAAGAGTATCATTATAAAAATTTATATTCTAACTCCTATGCATCTGTCTTCCCAAAGACTCCCCTTTGCTTCTGTAATTGTGGAAAATCCTAAATATGTCATGGCACTTTTTAGACCATTAACAAATTCATAAACCACATCTACAACAGATTTCTCATTATATGGCACTAATATTTCCTTTCCTTCTACAAATAGATTTTTTGTTTCACCATCCCATAAATTATACTCTTCTTGTACTTCTTTTGAGGCCATTCCCCTAAATTTCTTATATCGTATACTTTGTCCATCGAGAGTTTTATACATAGTAATAATTTCTCCAGGAGTCTCTTCGCAGCCAGCAAAAATATTACCACAAATTACTACATCTGCGCCACAAACTATTGCTTTAACCAAATCTCCAGGTTTTCTAATCCCTCCGTCTAGAAGCAATGAAGGTGGTGCTTTAATAAAATTTCGGTCTTCATTCTCTAGTTGGTTATTTCGGATTGCTTTCCAGCCATAATATAAAGCAGTTACCGGCGGGCAGCCTATGCCAGTAACCTCTGTGGTAAGGCAAACGTTGCCGTTCCCAATTCCATGCCGAACCCCATCAGCACCAAGATTTATAGCTCTAGAGACAGAGGCTTTTGATAATGTATTTCCAACAATAATATCAACTCTGTCCCGAAGGCCACTCCTATCCAAAGGAGACCTAAACATTTCATTATATAAATTATACCAATTTAAAAAATTTTCAATAAGTACATTGCTTCCATTAGCTACATCTAAAACAAATAAATCTACAATATTGCCCTCAAAATAAAAAGCATTAATTCTTCGCACATAATCCTGTAATCCTATTGCTACATAACATTTTCCAGATTCTTGCTTGATTTTTTTAGCTTTTTTCACTTGTTCTTCAATTGGCATAAATCGATGCAATATACCGGCGGCACCAATCTTATTTAAGGCTATACATGTCTCTACATCAGAAATAGTATCCATTGGTGCGGCAATAATAGGATATTTTAATGTAATATTTCTAGACAATTTAGTTGTTAAATCAACTTCTCTTCTAGAAATAATGTTAGATTTATCTGTTGGCAAAAGTAAAAGATTATTGAATCCTAGTGCTAATTTTAGCTCTTCTGGTCTCACTTTTTGCCTCCTGAAATGTATAATACTTCAACTTTCTCAGTATCCCAACATTAGATACTGATCACACTCTAGGCATTCGCAGAAGTCTTCATAATCATTACAATATTGACACATTTTATCTTGTTCATCCTTTAAAGGTCTAACTTTATCAAGCATCTTTATGTAACATGCTCAAATGTGTGATCTATAAAATGTTCATCAAATATAATCGGAGGCAAAACAAAACAAACATTACTCTTTATCTCTTTTATCAACCAATCCCCTTCTGTTATATTAAACATCCCAAGCTGACTAGTCAAATGAGTGTGCTCTTGTGCCCTCATGTCTAGATGCGTCACCATACACACCAAAAGATCTCCAAATACTGAATCACTAAAAACAGGAGTCTTTTTCCATTGCCGGGCGTATATTAAAGTTGGTGGCGAAATCTCCTCATGGGGTGGTCTGCAATCGTCTCCAAAATAGTGAGTAACCATTCTATTGTCCACCATTACAAATCCTCCTTTTTATTTCTCTGAGGTATTTTTATTACTTTCTTTTCCACAAACAGTTCCTAGTAAAATATATAATTCTCGTGCCTCTTCGTAGGGCAATTGTAATAATGGAGCATCATTATCATCTGTAATAATTATACTGCCAAGAGCATTAAAAATTAACTTCATTTTTGTCCCCCTAGCAATGTTGTGAAATCAATTTCTAATTTAACCTCTTTTCCTAAATAACCTTGCATAAATTTCATTAAGCCCTTCAAATTCTTAATATCTTTTTGTAATTCTTGTTTCTCTACTTCTAGATCTTTTAACAACGTAGCAATTTTAGTTAGCTTAATTTTAACCATTTCCTGCAGATTAGTAAATGTAGAATCTATATTAGTAATAAATTCAACAGGCAACACCGTAGTTAAATCAAATTTTATTTCTTCTTGTTTTTCCACTAGACTTGATTCATTGGTCTGAATTGTCTCTTGTGTTTTCTCGGGCACCTCACACATGTGTTTGCCACATCCTTTGCACAGCCCACAATGGTGTGTGCCCGATTCATTAGTATGATTTAATGTAAGAAATGTGTGTAAGCAACGTGTAGTCATTTAATAACACACTATATACCCCAAAAAATCTTCATATGTATCATACTCTATCCAATTTCTTCTGTCTTACCAAGACAAAAATGGAAACCCTTTTTTGAAAAGACGATATGGATCTCTTGAGGTTACTTTCTGGTGTTTCCTTGCAAGTACCCATGCATTAAGAGTGCTTCTAGGAACATTAAATTTAACATCAAAATCTCTATAAGAAAGTCCCGATTGTAAAAATTCAGTTACTATAAAATTCTTTTCTTCTTCTGTCCAGGGATATGCGAACAAATGCTTCTGTACCATTTTTACAAGATCGGTCTGCTTCTTTTTCATTACTTTCCTCCTTAGTAGCTTTAATATTTTTGTCACGGATACACTCCTTGTATATATACTGGATCACTTTTAACGATTCCACCAACATCAATCCACCAGCCATAACTCCCGCTTGGATTATTTACAGCCGTAATATTTTTGCTGGTATCGGCTGATTTTATTGCCGCCGAGTTAGACAATAATTCTTGATCTACTAGACTCTTAATATCTATATATGGATTACACCCTGCTTTACTAGGAACCCCAGAAAAGACATCTAGTGCTCCCAAGCACTCCTTTCCTCCCTGCAAAATCGGATATGCTCTGTCCATATTTTTGCCAATAGAATTCCTCCAAATGTCTACGGTTGCTTGCAAAACAGATTGATCCATTTCATAAGCCGAGACCTTTCCTTTGGTTAACATCCCATTAACACTTGGAATAGCTATAACTGCTAATATTGCTATTACAGCAGTTGCTACAATGAGTTCCATTAAGGTGAGACCTAGCTGCTTTTTATTAGTATTGATTGTCTTTCTCCACTAGAAATATAATTAACTGTACCAATATATTCTTCCTTGAAACCACTCAAGAAAACCTTTTCGTGTCGGGAAGAAGGACATTTATAAAACTGTCTGCCATGAATATCTATTATATAGGCATAACAAAATAAACCACAAAAGATGCAATTCATACTTTCCTCAAACTCATTTTAATATTATTTCTTAAAATCCTGCCTGCACTCTATTACCATGAAGTTGTGAACACTCTATTTTTGGCTCTGATTTTGGCTTGCCACATTCATGGCATATAAAACTTTCACTTTCATGTTGATATGCTGCCTCGTCATGTTTTTTTTGATATAGTTGTACAACTCTTTCCTTAAATGATGTTTTATTTTTCACCATCTTTTTCTCCTTTCTTTATGCACTATTCCTTGCCACGACACCTTAATATAATCTGTTTTTAATTCAAAGTAAACTCTACCAAAATGGATACCAAGGCTTACCCTTTCTACTCCAATCAACCGGATAATTTATTTTATTCTTTGCCCAATTTCTTTCTAATTGATCCATCCTCTCATACCATAACCACATAGGATGTGCCATGCCAGCAAGGATGTTAAAATCTGCCCAAGGCGGGTGCCAAAAATATTCTTTAGTTCTCTCTTGCTCTTCAAAAACTTCCTGAGCAGTATGATGCTTTCTATATTCTTCCCAGTTAATTACATCGTATTCAAGTATATAGTGTTTAATATTTAAAATATATAGTAGCCATCGATACCAATAATATTTAGTTTTCCAAAGGGCTGTTGAAAAGCATCTGGGCCACCATATCAAAAACAACCAAATACGCTTGATTAAGGAATATTTAAGCCATGGACCACAAGCAGTAAGGTTATCCATTTATATCCTCCTTCTGGGCTATTGGGATTAATGAAGCAATTCTATCCAATCCAATACTAATTTCTATGACATCACTTCTCAAAATCTTTTCTTTTGCTAATAGCTGCCACCTCTAAACCTTGTAACTTTTGCCATGTTAAATGATCATTCAAACATTTAGAATTAGATGATGCTTCTTCCTTTCTTCCATTACATATATGACATATTTTACAATCCCACCTATGTTCAAAATGCATAACATCAAAAAATCTTCCGATGTCCTGCAGTGTTTCAATGCCACTACTAGATTTTTGCACGTCCAATTTGCAATATTCACATATAAAATTCTCTTGGACTTTAATAGAGCGCAAAATAGTCGTATTTTCAGAGTTTCTCTTTTCCTTCTTTGTATCGTCATAAGAATTAAAACGATTGAATGATTCGTTTCTTTCTACTATAAAATGTATTCCTTCCGCCTGAATGTATTCTTTCTCAAAATTTATCTCGTCCGCAAATATTTGAAATTTATCTATTAAATATTGCCTTCCCCAAATTAAATCCTCTAAAATCTTTTGATTTCTTTCAATTTTATATTCGTATTTTCTTTCATCACTCTCTTTAGCAAATAATTGTATAGCTTTGTCTTTGAATGATTGTTTTGGCTCTACCATTAACTATCTCCTTGTTTTGATTCTTCCGTTGCTTCACAACATCCTAGTAAATCTTTTCTCGAAGACGCCTCGCCTTTGCAATTAGTACAATTTATGCTATGTAACTTTTTACCACAAATCAAACATGGAATCATAAATTATATATAATATTACCTTAAATCAATATCAAAAATCAGCATCCGGGTCTCCTACTCTAAATAATGGTAAACCTAGATTATACCACATTCTGCAAACCCGTAATCTGTCGTCCAATACAAACAATATATTATATTTGCCCTTTATATGATTTTCATATATTTCTTTTTTAATCACTGCGTCCTGTCTCTTATCGTCTGATGGACGCATGAAAAATAGATCAAATAGCACACCATTCGTAGAAAGCCATTTCTCTGTTACTGCTCTAAATTTGTCTTCTCTTCCTGACACCAAGATTATTTCTGCTTTGCTATAAGTAGATAATTGATTATTCAAAATATCTAGAAGACCTTTAATAGTATAATTAACCACATCTGTTTCATATAAACTTGTATCGTATGGACCGCGCCCGCTTCGCAAAGCCAATGTTCCATCCATGTCACAAATAACAGCAAAAGGCAAATTTGGGTCAATAGGAATTAAAGAAATTTTATCAGTCTTTTCTACAGAGGGTTTTAAATATCTATTATACATGTCTCTAATAACTTTTTCTCCTACTGGTTTTTCACGAGTCCTATCTCTTTTTATGCATTCCTCTAATTCGATATCAAAAAACTTAACTTCTATCGAAGCCCTTTGCTTTCTGCCATTGACTTCTTGCTCTTTATTCCACTCCTTTACCTTTTCCCTAATTTGTGATTCGTGCTTGGGGTCTAGATTTGTATCATCAACTAGAACTGAATATCCATTATTTAATGCTTGCAATATTAAACTGTCTCGTGTTTTCAAAACAAAATTTTCATTTCCTTCACTCCATCTGCCACCATCTAACATCTCTCGCAAATCATCTTTGCAAACACGCTTATATATGAAAGGCTGTGCTTCTAACAATTGCTTAGCCCATGTAGTTTTGCCTGCGCCCGGAAGTCCACGGAGAATTACAATTTTAACCATTTCTTTTCATATCTTTCTTTTATTTCGCTTTCTCCAGATATTCATTGTTAACTATTTTCAATTTAACACGCCCTATTTCCGGGTCTTCTCTTTCATTCACTGGTTGAATTACAATCCCCTCTCTTATATGAGTAGCTTCATTTATGGTTGTCTGTCCAGTAGAAAACTTTTCAATATCTTTTGGAAGATACATCCCTGTAAACAATACAGGAACCCAACGATTTATAGCTGTTATCACCAATAAGTCTCCTGGTGGTAATGAATGAATTTCCTCCCACGAAAGCCATTTAGCCTCTTTTTGATTCCAAATATCAAATATAGAAAAATTATGTTCACCCTCCTTGGTATTATACTTTAGCTCCTGAACATTTCCCCAAACTTCCCCATACAATGTAAAATCTGGGTAAGCTTCACAAAAATCTTCTATCCATGGATTTTGCTCTAAGCACTTCCACCAAACATTTTTATCGTCTTTTTTCCACCATAATCTTCTAGAGCCACAATACATTCTATTGTTTTGATATGTGAATCTACCATTTGCTCCATGAATTTTTTCAGTTACTATTACTTCCTCTCCTGGAATTATAAGATTAAAATACTTATGCCAAGCTTCTATATCATACTTGGGTCTAAAACCAGTAGGATCTAATTCTGCAAGACCTCCTGTAGCAAATATTTCAGGTGGTTCATATCTTATAATTCCTAAGATTTCAGAAACATCATCTCCTAATTTGCTACCTTCTGGTGCTTGCACCAAAAGACCCTGAGACATTATTCCTCTAAATTTCCTTACCTTGATTCTTTTACTTTCCTTTAGAAAATCCCATTCAGGAGTATTTGGGGCGACAGAATCTGGAACAATATAGGCCCCAATTTCCTTATCTTTCCACTCTTCTGTTTTCACTACAACTTGATAATTCCATACTTTAACAATAGACAATGTATCCGCATTTGGATGTGGTTCTAATTTAACTGGAACAATTTCTACTTTATGGGTGCTTTTCTTTTCTTCCAGCATGTATTTAGTCCTCCTGTGTCTTTTCTTTATTATCTAGATTTTTATACCATCTAACAAAATCATTTTTATTCTCCTTTTGGTCTGGATAATCTCTCCAAAGCATGAATGTCCCCAAACCATTTCCTCTATGAGTTTCATTCCAATATTGCTTCAAAATAGACAACCATTCTTTCTTAATATTTATTCGTGGATAAGTTTCTCCTTCTTTCAATATATCCCCCTTCAGCTGATATGGAGTTCCGCATTCCATGCAATAAGCCTCACCACTATAATCTGTCCAATTCCAGCTTACATTTTCCGTATCGCAAATTAAACAAGTAAACATCTTTGCTGACTCTTCTGCATTTGCCATGTACCCATATTCTTGAGGCATATTAATACTCTCCTTTATTCATTTTAATCATTCCTTTTTCAGGAGAGCGTTTTCGCCATTGATTTGTTAATCGTTTTCATCAATTGTTCAATTACCTCGAAATCCAAATCCCTTTGATCTGATTGTCCTTTCAAACAACCCGATGCAAAATCTTTATTCAAATTCATAGCTGATGCAATTATATACGAATTTGTTTGTTTTAATGGCAATATTGTGTCTTTGCTTGCTCTTCCAAATGTTAAATATTGCTCTTTCACTTTGTTAGATTCAATATCGTCCCATTCAATTGAAAAAGGACTAACATTTCTATGTTTTCCGTCATGATTTTCCGGATAAGCACATTCAACCAAGTCCAATCCATGAAAAGACCAAGTTACTCCATTGCATTTGCTCATTTAAACACCTCTATTTAACTGCTTGACTCATAATTGCTGAAAAAACTCTAGACATTTTATCTCTAGGAAACTCTTTAGACATTTGACGCATTACAACTGTCTTTTCATCTATAATACTCGCACCTATACTATTATATACCGCGAGAACTTTCAAAGTAAACTCATGTTTTTCTATAGCGGCCTTTAAATGCTTTTCTATAGAATAATGAATTTTTTCTATTTCAGGCTGCGGAAATTCTTCTGCTAATAATGTTCTAATGTCATCTACTGTTGGCTCATCAAAATTCTCAAAAGCATTTTCACAAGTAGCTATGATTATATTTTTCCCTATTCCACCTGAAGCCCAATGAATCTTTTCGATCGCCTCCGGCTTACACTTGAAGAGATTCCATTTTCCCGTTTCGTCAAGTAAATACCACACCTCTCCCTCTTGGCCCAAATAACCATCTTCAGTTTCCTGCAATTTTGCCTGCATATCTTTTTGCGACTCTTGGTAATTCTGAATATAATCTTTGTCCACTATACCCAAAAATCTAGTGGTAATCGGGGAAGACTCAAATGTCACAGACATTTTGTTGCCCGGCAAAAACATATTTGAGGGTGGAAAGATTTTTCCGTCTTGTCTGTAAAACAATATAGATGCTTCCAAATTAGGACTCTCATATTTAACTAGGTGTGGATTTCTAGCTCCCCATAATTCATATGAAACATTAGCTCCGGTTAAGAAAGGAAGTTGTTGAATATAACTATGTCTATCTAAAATTTCTTTCCACATAGAATAAAATGGCCCAAATTTCGAGTCTCTTATAAAAGGTGTGAGTCTGGTTTTGTAAGAAACAAAAATTTCCCCCTTAGCATTTTTGTATGAAAAAGCAAAGACATTTGTCCCATCAAGTTTTTCATATCTCTCAATAATTTTCGCTTTCGGAAAATGCCAATTTCCACTCTTGTCAAATGGATACAAAAGCTTTGGAGTACACAAAATTAACTGAGAGGCCTTATCGTCATTAACTTGTTCAATATACAAAGCCCCATATTGGTCTGAGCTAATATGGCAAATATAACCCGATACTAAATTTTGCGGATTAAATGGATCCTGAACAGAAAATTTAGACCAGTCATTATTTATAAGAATATTCATAATTACATTTCCTTTCTGTTTTCTTGGAGCCTAGCAATGGCACTTTCACCTACTTAGTCTTCTCGGTGCGGATACAAGTAGGTGAGTCAAACCATGCCCTCGCTCCTTCCATTCTACGTCCGCCACGGTCCATGTACTACGTCCTCTTCAAGCCACTGCTTTTCAATCGTCATCACTTCACCCGCCTTCTTATCTGCGCATCTGCGCCACACATGGTGCAGCAACCATCTTCGTCGGCCTTGACGAAAGGTCCACAAACGTGACAGACAAAACATTCAGGTAGCACCATTAGCAAAATCTGTTTAATGCGGGCTTCTTCTGCCTCAACACAGGGGCAAGTGTCTTCCTTGGCCTCCAAAGGCCCTACCTCTTTTCTGTGATTAATGCAATCCTTGGCCGTCTGTCTGTGAAGAGAGCGTCGCTCCTCTGCCGAAAAACCCCCAACGGCTAGTCCTTTGACATACAGGTAACCTGGTTTGTTATCCTGTGCAGTCATAGCCCCACCAGCTTTCCTACGGCCTCTTCCAAGGCCAAGGTGAAGGCATCCCAGGGGTCTTCGCCTTCACTGTAAACATCATCGCCAGAAAAAGGGTCGGGGCCAAGTGCAATTCGGGCAAACCAGCGAGGTATTACGACATTATCCCATCCTATGTTGCCTGAGTTAGACACTCTTTGGGTAGCTAACAGCCACACCAGGAAGTCCAGGCTAGGGTTGAAGCCCCGATTCTGGCAACATGACCACGCTGCGGGCTCTCCACGGCGCACGGCACAGGTTGGGCATGGGCACTCGCAGTCCAATATCTGGCCTAGATTACACTCCGAACACTCTTCGATGTGGTCGCATGGCACCCGCACCTCTGGTCCGAACACATACTCCGAGAGGATGCCTGTGCCCTTGCACTCACACTTTTCCCTGTGTGGTTGGTCATCTGGCCCACTACGGAATTGTGGCAAAGCACGGCACTTACGAGTCCGCTTCGCTCCTGCTAGGCGGGTCAGGCGAGCCAGGGTTTCGGGTGAGATGTCAGCCATGTTTTCGCCTCCCGGGTGCAACTGTAGCGGAGCACCTGATGTTGAAGTCTGTGATTCGATATTAGTGACAAATACATCCTTCATTCTTGTCCTCCATTGCTTAATAGGCACTTCGCCGCTACCCTGAAAAAGGTTTCTCTGTCGTCCCAGAGTGCCGCCATCAGCTTCTCTTTAAGTTCCGGCTTCTTGCGGTGGAAGGCGCGGGTCGAGATGACCCTCTCGATAGCCTCTATCCACATCCAATCGTTCTCGGAAGGTATCCAGCCTCGCTCGTCGCAGTCACCACAACCTTCCATAATGGAAAAAAACTTAGAACGCAGGATATATTCACCAGAACCTTCACAATGCTTACATACCTCCCCTACCAGCTTTTGATCTAGCAGGGGATGCACATGCTCCCTATCAAAGGCTTCACATCCCTCATCTATGCAGGGCACTGTTGCCTCTGCTAAGGCCAGCTTCAACTCCTCTACCAGGGCAGTGTCAATATTCATCTCTTACCTCCATTCTCGCCGACGGCCAGGTAGTTTGTGCTGATCGCTTCTTGGCTAGTTGCAAATAATCCTCTGAGAGATGGCTTTCCTCCCGGGCAGTAAGGCATAGGAATCCCGTACCGATGCCACCTCACTTTGTAAATCGGGTGCTCTCGCCATCGCGGTCTAGACCTGTCCCTCAATCTTCTGCGCACTGCATCGCAGCCCGAGCATCTTTCTTTGAACAGCTTGTCAGGGCTTGGTGTATGCCACAGCCGTTTAGTCATGGCTCCTCCTCATCTCTGAGTTTCTATCTTCGCAAATGTCCCATCAGGAAGTTGCCCGAAACATCCTAGCTCAGTTACTTTAAACTCCACAAATCTTCCTAAATCGCAGGCAGCTTCTTGACAGGCGACATTCCGAGGATGCTCCATAGATATCATCCAGTACATTAACCCGCCAAGAATAGTTAAAAGCAAAAGCATGAACAGGGAGATTGCTATCTCCCAGAATTTATCTTCTATTGTTCCCATGATCCTTTCCCTCTCCTTTTTAATTCAGCAACAAAAACATTTCTATCATTCGTCCAATGTTTGTGCCAGGCCAGTAATAATTGATGTATATCTTCTTGTTCATTGCATTTTTTGCATATGTTAGTTTTGAATACATCAAAAAACAAACTAGAACATATGGAAACACAAATTTCTCGATTGCAGAGCGGACAAACATTGAAAATATCTATGTGTCTTTCGCACAAATCACAAACCCTAATTTCAACTTCTTTAATTATTTTGCTCATATCTTTCTTTTACTTCTTTCAGGCTCTCCAAACTTTTTTGGTGCCAGAGGAGAGATTCGAACTCTCATGCTTTCGCAGTGGTTTTTAAGACCACCCTGTATACCATTCCAGCACTCCGGCTTAATTCTTTCTAAGTTCTAAATGCTCCTCAAGCTCATCTTTGAAAGTTAAAATACTGCTATTGTCCAAAAGAATACAATCTCCGCCACCCAATCTCAAGGAAAAAACACAATGAATATTACACATAGGAATATAGTGATAAATTCCAGGAAGTATTACAAGTGCTGTGGAGAAAAATTCACAAGACCCGGATTTACAAATCGTTGTATTATGCTCTACTACATTCATATATTTTTCCTATTTCTTAGATCGCTCCTTGCCTCTTCTAGGGCCACTTATGGCTCTCGGCGAGAACCACACATGGCCCTAGGACAAACGAGGAACATACTATTTGTATTATATACTAAACAACATTAAAAGTATATAGAGCCATTTATTTCAAGCAACTGACCATGGCAAATCATAATCGTCTACAGGCGGCAAGGATTCATAATGTTTTCTCAATTTCAAAATCCATGGATATATTTGCTGACACAAAGCAAGACGTTGTTCATATTTTAATCTAGAAAAAGTTGGTCCCTTGCTGAAATTTCCTGCACCAACATTTGATGCCCAGGCAACTTGAGAATCAAATTGTTTGTCTAACATTTCAATAATAGCATTGACTTTCTCTGGAAGAAAAATTTGAGGAAACAATGGGTCTGGCTGTCGTTTTTCTTCTTCTCTTTCCTCTATCGCTAGAAACCACTCCTGCAAAATTTCTCGTATTTCTAATACAAAAACAGATAAAGAATTATATTCATAGTCTTCCCAAGAATATGCTGAATAAGTTCTCCTAGGAAATTTGAAAACAAACCCCTTCTCGGAACTGCTCTCAGGACTATCCGGACTCATGGAAATAATGGCTCTATAGTTCTAACTGTTCTCTGGATCTGATCTGGGCAAACTCGGTATGGACTGAATCTTTTTTCTGGTTTTTCTTGTGGTTTTGGGTTTGGTGTTATTTTCGGTGTCACCCTCGGTTTGACTATTGGTTGAGCTTTCTTGTTTTTCCACAACATTTTTTATTTCCTCCAGAGTAAAATTATTTCGTTCTACAATTTTTCCCTCTTTTAAATTTACCGTATTCAGAAGCTCTGATGCTGCTCGCTCTAAATCCATAGAAAGAAGAGCTTCATATATTTTCATTTTTATAGTAAGGCCAACATTAATACCACTAATTTGAACAAAAATATCTACTCTCTCTCTGAAAATCCAGCATTCGTGGTCAGTTAAAACAATAGACACTTCAGTATTATTAATGGTATTTTTAACAGGTAAGTCCAAAGCTCTAGACAGTCCTTCTGCTATTTTTAGCACCAAAACATTGTCTGGAATGTCAAAAGGTATCTGTTCTAAAGAGACTCCGGCTCCTATTGCAGTTATCTCAGAGGGCGCAAGGCACTCTTCTAATTTTAACAATTCATGAACATTAAATTTTAAAACACGTTCCATAAGACACCGCCAATCAATATCGTTATTATACTTTAATTTCCCTTAATCTTTTTACCAATTCCCCACGGGTTTTAGCAGTTATTGTTTTATCATTATATTCTGCTTGCCACAATTTTTTATCAAGTTTCTTGAAAACAACCTTGGCTCGTTTGTGACCGATAGTGATCGTTTTTTCCTGGATTTTAAAACGCTTTGGATTATAAACAGTAGCTACATCGGTCGAAGAAGAATAATATTTTCCGATATCTGCATATTTAACTTGTAATGCTCTGGCCTTACTTATCCAATCTTCCTCAGTAATACATGCTCCTGATCCATGTGCTGCCCCATTTTCCCTTCTAAAATCTGCTCCAGTTATATATGGCATTACAACGAAAATATCTTCTCCACAGCCACTACAAGCGGGCATACCGCCTAATCTAACCATCTTCTTTTCTTGCTGTATAATTTTTTCTACTATAATCCTAGCCTTTCTTTTGCCAGTTACTTTAGCAAGTTTAAGTCTTCTACTATGTTTCTTCATAACTATATTATATAAAATCTAGATTTCAAAAGAAACTAATCGCAAAGAGTGGTAGTGTATCAGTTTCAGCCGAGGGGCGCTTGACGGATGCTTGAGCGATATGGCATTATGAAGATGCTATGCCGAAGAAGCCAGGCAAGAAACGGGAACACGACTTCGCGGTCACAGCCTTCCGCTGTGGTATTAGCGGACAGTCTGGTTGACTGCGGAGCAACCAATACTGATATGCTGTTTCTAGGTTTGTCCAATACTCGGCACTCGTACCGAACGCTGCTGACAGCCTCTCTGCGATTTCAGGCGTCACCTTCCGCTTACCCTTGATAAGTTCATTCACCATCCCGGGTGTCTTGCCTATGATTTCAGCGAAGTCTAGTTGGTTCCAACCCCGTTCATCTAGCTCCTCGGTGATGAATTCACCAGGAAGGAAACCTTCGGCTGCTATGTGCTCTGCCATCTCTTTCTCCTTCCTAAAGAGTAGGTTTATAATCGCGTGTGTGAGTAGTTTCTAAAATATTTTTCAATTTTATATTCTCTTCTTCCAATTTTTTGATACGCTCTTCACAATTGCAAAGACAGCAATTACCTGGCCATAATTGATGCAATGGTACATGCTGATTGTCGAAGGATTGTTTAGCTGACATAATTATTTATGGCTTTGGAGCTCCAGGAGCGACACCATTACTATTTTCATGTCCATTTTTACGATCTACAAACCAGAATGTTATCATACTAACTACCATAATTTGATACCAATCCGGAATTGGTATTTTCAAAACTAAAAATACAGGTAAACTAATAAATCCCAACCAAGTTAATGTGGGTCTTACCAGTCCTCTAACCAAATCTAGCATAAAATCTTTCTCCTTTGTATTATACGGCTTTGAAGATATCTATCATCTTGACCAGAATATTGGCGTTGCTGGCCTCGATATAGGAATGAAGACTGTTAATTAACTGCAGAGGAGACTCTTGCTCACCACGTTTCCGACCCATATCCAGAACGTAGGTCAACTGACCCTCGGCAGAAATCGTCAGCAACACTTCCCTGCCGAGTCCAAAATCCCATTCTATGCCAATTCCACCTTCTGGATCGGGAGCAATGAATGCTGCTGGCAGGGAGGGTAGGTTGAGCGAGTAAAGGTACAATAACAGTTTCCTCGTTTTTCCCAACGCGACGCGG
>ERZ1292637.417-Hain-H14-01um-R3-417-length-25804-cov-11_pt2 | contig 19106 bp, 19 predicted proteins | sample MGYA00564405_ERZ1292637 | MGnify/ENA primary metagenome ERZ1292637 (study PRJEB36523, sample SAMEA6512645) | groundwater metagenome | collected 2019-01-09 | study: AquaDiva: Metagenomics assemblies of 32 groundwater samples | reverse complement strand
GTACGTCGCTGTAAATCTTCATGCAGTTGATCTTCTACCCGGCGAATCAGCATTCTGTTTCGATGCGCTTTCGTGAGAGCTATACAGGCTAACCCACCGCCAACGATACTGAAGGAGGTGAGAAATCCAATACAAAAATATATGAAAGAAGGATAGTCCATAAAATTCCAGACGGCTCGCTTAGTTTCACTACTCTTTTCAATGAACATAAACTGAAACGGCGATGCTAGGGAGAAGATAGCACCGCCGCCAGAAGAAAGGAGGAATACGACTACTCTCTTCCTGTAACAGTATTACTCCGTTTCGTCAACCCCTATGCCAAGGAGACTCTTATCGAGGGTTTGCATCAGGCCATAGAGGGGAAGCAGTTCTTTATAGGTATACGATTCACTGAGGGGAGATTTCTGTATTTTTGTGAAGGCAATAATGGACGGTTGTTGACAGGCGGCATCCATCTGTTCTTCTAAACTACTGATGATATCGGCCAGATGGTTAATGAGAAGCCGTAAGACAAGTGCATTCATCATTGCCCCTGCTGTGAAATGAAATTCTGGAGAATCTTGAGATTCACTTCATCTGCGTCATTCCGTCGTCGGGTTTGAAACCACTGTTCAATGTGGATTTTTAAGAGTTCTGTTGCCATGAGAGCTGCTTCGCCAGAAGGCACGCCTTCTTGACGCAACTCCTTATAACATTTGGCAGAAAATTGGGTATAGGCGGTGGTAGACTCAAGCGTCCCGAGAAAGACGTCGAGCCAGATACGGAAGGATTCCGCAAGATTAGACATTGACATTTTGCCGTGGTCTCCTGTCTGCTGGCGTTTTGGGGGCAATGGTTTTGCGATGGTTCGTCGTAGGGTCAGCGACGAGGGGAGGGGTGGGAGAGGGATCTTGAGGTCCTGTCCCCTGTTGTCGTTCTAGCGCAATTTGGGCTTGTTCGGCATCAGGATTTTCCCCCACTCGTAAAGTGATGGTGCGAACCGACATAGAGCCCATTTCGTTGAGCGTTTTATAGGCCATGACTTCATTAGCGAGATCGCGCTTAATCAGTGGAGGGTATTTGATCTCAAAGTTCAGATCGGTGTCATACTCTTCTTCCCCTGCATCTATTATTTTCACCGCATGGATTCTTCCTTGGGCAATCCCATCCAACAACACCGCCTCAACAATATCGGAGAACGGTTCTGCGAAAAAGTTCTGGGCAAACTCAAATTCACGAATAGCAGGATTTTGCGCGACAACCGTGCTCGCGAAGTTCGAGTTCGCATAATCTCCAGTGACGTAGACATCAGGAAGCCCCGACCCTGCCGACATGCCGAGCTGTAAGTTTCTCCCATCCGTGGAGGCGTCTCGTGCATCCAAATTGGGAGAGAGCATGGTCCATTTTGAGCCTGGGGTAGAGGTCAGAATAGATCCCGGTTTCAACATTTTGGTCTTGTTCGTTTCTCCACCAGCAGAACGAGAGGTTTGATACTGTGAGCGGAGACGAGAGAGATCCATCGGGGAACCTTGGACTTCCCGGACCAAGGCTACGGAGGTTCTGATATAACTGAGAATCATGCGGGCATCTAACCACTTCGCATGTTTCGTAAGGAAGGGAAATTGCACTTCCAAGAGGGGTCGTCCCCGTTTCATGTTGCGGTCGGCATCGAGTAGAATATGAATCATCTCTTCGGCAGGAATAGATTCTTCCGTTCCCCCATTAAGCGAGCGGACGGTATAACTGACCGTCGTTTCTGCATCTGTCGGATCTTTTTTGATGCCATCATCAGCAATCAGGTCGGGATCAATAAAGCGGAACGTGAGCGGTTTTCCCTTTTGCGAGACCTTCCGCAAGAAGACTTCCCCATCCCGGAAGGTCCGCCTGACGATTTCCGTCAGGAAAGAAAACCAGCGAATCTCTTTTTTGAAGCGGTTCCACCACCGAAGAATGTCCGCAAGTTTCTTTTCATCCTTCTCCGTGAAATCGACGATAATGCCTGCACCAATGACGAATTTCACCATGGTACGAATGAGACCCCGACCATAGGCATCACGATAATAGGCTTTGCGGGATTCCTGTCTGAGAGTAGGAATATCATCCTTAAAAGAAAGCGTCGCGAGCGACTTGCCGCCGATTTGATCCCACCCCTTCATGTCATCCTGAATCGCTTCCGTGAGAAGACTTTCCACAATCGCAATCGCCTGCTCTTGCGAGCGTTGCAACGTAGAATGGGAATTCATGGCAATTAAGACATCAGTACGCATCAGGCTTCCTCAAAAATATCGGGAGAGAGCCCGATAGGAAAGAATCCTGCTTCCTCTGGCTCGATAATTTCATCCGGTTGTTCGCCTTTTTGTCGGCCTGCATGATCTTCACTATACAAGATCGCGTAAGCTAAACAACTGAGCGCCAGGGCATCCGCTTTATCAGGAGACCGAGATCCGGGGTTTCCCTCTAATTCAGAATGATAATAGTTGATGCGCATCATCTTTTTCGGGATAATACGAATCCTGTCTCCTCGGATCTTATCGGCATCCCATTGGGTTGAGGTCAATTGAGCAAAGAGTTCCGGATCTTCATACTGAAACATCAGACGAGAATCCCGGAGCAACAGTCTGATAATCCAGTACATCTCCGCACGAATGTTCACATATTCTTGTTCCGTGAGCACGATATCATGCCATAACATGAGTGGAATGGGAGGATGTCCAGTATGGACCGTAAAGAGTGGTATTTCGGGATGATGGAGCATGACATATTCGGCAAAGACCCCACCGGGACCATCTGCTTCCACCACAATCAGTTGCGGATTCAGCAGACCACAAATTTTTACCAGTTCCGTCTCAACATCAGGAGCGGAAATTGAAGAAATAGCATGACTAAAGCATTGGCGTACATGGAAATCTGCTCCTTCTAAGGCAGAAAAGGCTGTTTTTCCTGAACGGCCTAAGTCAAGGCCAAGCACCATATAGCCGTTATTCACGCGGTTTCTTCCTATAGCATTGAATGAGACATTTCCCTTCTTTATCAAAAGATAAGTATGCCCATACCCTATAAGTATTCCCGCCAGTCTCAAGTATATTAGGATTATTCTTTGGTAAGCGTAAGGAAATTTTACGGTCAAAAATGTTTGATCTTGGCATAGGGGTCAGCGTGGCTTCTTCCAGTTTTTCCCCATCAAGGAAAAAGATATTTATTTTGTCGCTTGGTATTTCATAATATCGCATAAGTTATCCAAAGAAGGCATAATTAAACCATAATAGACGAATCCCCAAAGCAGCAAGAAGGACTGCTTGAATAATGAGCACGATCATTAATTCCCGCCATGTCACTGGGGCATTAGGATCACGGCGCAATACGGCCAAGAGAGCGAGAACTATTTGGATGATGGCGATTGCAAGGAAGCCAAGACCGAGGGTGCGTTTGGGATTAGGCTCTGTCATTATTTTTCTCTTTTCATCAAAGATATTGCATGGGCAAGCTCTTGATCTAAGTTAAGTCTAGCAGCTCGCAATAAAACCTGTTTGAACCATATGAAGTCAGATAGATTGACGTCTTCTTTTTTGTACAAGCCCAGCCGCTTAGCTATCTCATGTTTCTGACTAAATGTGAGTTGAAAGAACCGGACAATGATATCTCTATCCCTTTTCAAGCTGTCTCCAGATTTCAAAATGGTTAATAAATCAATTAGGCTGCTGCTAAATCTTCATCATCATTAGAGTTTTCTATTGCCCTCGTCAGCCATGACAAACTTGCGATGGCACTATCATCTTCTTCGGGAAATTCGGCTAGTACCCGTGCACGATAGACGGGCGAATCTTCCCCCCATTGCTCTTTCCAGCGTTGAATTTTCTCCGGGGAAACGCGGGGGGATTCAGTGGATGGAATATGTTCCGTGTCGAACTGATGCCGTAACCGTGTGTGGCTGTCAAAAAACTGCCCTCGAGGTGGACCACATGTGCTTGCTTCATAGAGAAAACAATTTTCGTTACTCAAGGCTCCAGAGAGGGATTCAAAGACTGGGTCAGGTACGGCTTTCGCTTCTTCGGTAACCCAGAGAAGATTTTGCCCTTCTACTGGTCCATGGAAGCCTTCCAAAGTGCGAGGATCTTTACAGGGAACCCAGAGTGCTTTCCATTCTTCTTTTGCTTGTTGCCCTTTGATAAAAATACGAGTAGCAAGACATTCAATGTCGTCACGGAAGACGGATTTTTGCGTGGCGATACATAAACTTGACCAGTATTGCGAACGAGTTTGCTTCCCAGTTGGGCCAGTTGCGACCGCTAATGAGGGTGTGTAGTTCATGAGGAACTGTAAGGTAATGCGAGAAGAGAGATATGTCTTCCCGACCCCGTGGCCAGCCCTGACTGATACTTGATGTTTCTCTCCGAGAAACAATTTCCTGACCGTGCGGATCTGCCATTCGTCCAATGTTTCTCCGATGGCATGAGGAATCCATAACTCGGGATAGGTTCGATAGAGTCCCTGCCCCCAATTCTCAATTACCTGCGCTTTGCTTAGGTGGGGAGTTGTGGTATCTATAGGGGAAAGTTTCGGTTTGGGGGGACGACCAAGACGGGCCATATATGACACCAGATGAATTTCTACGATTCGAGCAGCAACTACAGGCCCTGTGTGGACAATTTGGGATATGGATCAAAAGCCAACAGATTTATACAGATCGACCACAAGATAACCTGCATTATCGGGACATTCTCTTAAAGGCGAAGATTCACGAAAAACTACATGCTTCTCACACGTCTGTTGAAGATATAACAGAAAGTACACATAAAACATAGAAGCATGTCTTATGTGTATTGACATTTCATAAAAAAACCATGTATCATTCGCAGTAACCCACCTTTCGGCAGTCTGAGACGCCACTGGTCACAGTGAGTCTCTGATGCCGATGCTCAATTTCCATTCCGCTAGGCTTCATAATCCATCAGGATACGACCGGATTATCACCAAGAAAGATCAGGGTGGTAAGGGGGTTGATTTCCTCATTGGTTTCAAAGATGACTCATCCGAAGTCACCAGCATTCATTTTAGTGCATCTGCCTTTACGCCTGCCAAAGCCAAAGCCTGGCTGAAGACTCACAAGTTCTCTCCGATTGAATTTGCTGCCGCAAAGAAGGAAGGAGCGTCCATGGAAATGGAAGCGCTCGCCCGCGAATTATCCTTTGATCAGATTCGCGAATTAGTCTGTCAAGCGCTTGAAAAAGCATATCCAGTTTTCGATGAATACGGGTCGCCTCGTCCGTGGGGCTGTCGTTATCATATTTCTCAGCTGTGGGCGGAGAAAGCGTTCGTCAATGGCAATTCCTATCGGCTCGTTGACGAGGTCAAATTTGCCCTTGTCTATTTCTCCGTGAGTGAGGATCAAAAATCCGCCACGATTGATAGACTCATTCCCGTTCAGATTGTCGCGACTCCAACTGAGGATGGGGAAGATCCAGTGGTGTTAGATGAGGCGATACTGGCTGAGCCTGACGATCTTCACGAGGCCGGGAAACGTAATTCCACCTCTGACGCCAAGAAAATCAACGCTGCTCTCCGGGCGATGATTGACATGATGGATGAAAGCGACGTGGAGGAAGAAACCATTGCCGTCGTAGAAAAGTGGAAAAAGAAGGTCAAGACAGAGACAGCAGAACCAGACGAGGAGACGCTCGAAGCAAAACTTACACAGGCGTCTGCTCAAAAGAAACTGACTGCCGCCGCCAAAAAAACAGGCATCGGGGATCACGGAAAGGAAAGTATAGACCTTGATCTTTCCATTCTGACAGAATCCGCATGGGATGCTTTGGAAGGCGAGACGATTAAAGAACATTTCCTCGTGGACATGCGAGAAGCAGAAGTGGACGAAGAGAACCTGATTATCAAAGGCACCACCATTCTCGGGCCTGTCTCTCTCAATAACCGTCGCTATCCCGTCGCCGTCCAAGAGGCTGCCGTGCCCTTATTTGAAGGGGTTAAAGCCTATGCGGATCATGATGCCCCCGATTCCAAGGAAGCCCGCAAGATGCGGGACTTTATCGGCAAACATCAAAATATCCGTGTAGTTGAGGGAAAAATGCGCGGCGATCTCCACTTAGCCCCCAACGAAACTGTGTTGAATTACATTATCCCCAATGCCAAGAAGTTTCCTGATGCCATTGGCAATTCGATTGTAGCACGGGTGGTCTTGGAACGCGGCAAAGACGGGGTAGATGAAGCCAAGAAAATTGTCAAAGTACGCAGTGTGGACATGGTGACTGAACCGGGAACCACCCAAGGACTCTTTGAATCACAAACACCGGCAGCAATGCAGGAGGACATTATGGATCTAAAAACGTTGACGGTAGAGCAGTTGCGGACGGAGCGTGCTGACCTCATTGAAGCATTGCTTGCCGACCAAAAACATACTGAGGAAGTCTCGGGGCTTAAGGCCCAGATGACTACCTTGACGCAGGAAACCGCGGAGAAAGATCGCAAACTGGCGGAGTATGAAGTGAAGGAAACCGCCAGACTGCGAGCGCAGACAATCAGTGAGCTGGTGGCGGCCATGAAAGCGCCGGATGCGTTTAAGTACGATACGGCAGACGGAAAGAAGAGTATCAAAGGGACACTGGCGCGAGTGCTAGAGCGCTGCCAGACATCGGCAGACATGGAAACCGCCATTGGCGAATGGGAAGTCTTCTGCGCGGAAGCACAAAAAACGCCCGCTGCCCCGACAATTCCCATTACCCAGGAAAGTGCCATCACATTTGGGCAACCGGAAAAAACGAATGGGACGCGCCTCGGACAACTCTATGCGGCGCTGACTCAGTAACCGCATGACAAGTAGGAGATGTAGCTATGGCAAACGTGCAACGAGTGCTGAATGATTTTCGAGGGGTCCAAGCCTATCCGGTGAAAGGCTCGGTGGCGAATATTGAAGTGGGCGACATGGTCTACTTTGATAGTCGATTCCAAGCAAACGCCGCGCAAAATACGATTCGTCCTGCGAGCTCCGGCTCGGCGGGATCAAGTGCGGCGGATGGGCGTTTTCAATTCGCCGAGACCTTTGTCGGAGTGTCATCCCAGCGGCATGATGTGAACACCTATGACAAGGGGGAGTTTGGCGTATCGGTGGATTGCGAAGTGGAAATGATTATCGCCAACTCGACAGGGACACAGACCGTAGCAAACGCCGAGATTGATGCAGGCACCCGGGTTGGAATTGCGGTGACAGCGGCATTTATCCCGATTGATGACATGGTGCAAGTGGATGGGTTGCATTCCGTGACTGTTGCTGCCAACGAAGCCATTGGTCGTCTTTCCCGCCGGATTCGGAACAATGACCGGACCTGTCGCGTGCATATTGTTGGTATGCATGTGATGGGACAAACGGGTGTGTAAAGCATTGAGGAGCCTAAAATGAATCGATATGACATTCGAGCCTATATTCGCGAGCATGGTCTCAATGGCTTTACCGAAGACGTGGGGACCTTGCTCTCTGGGAGTCAATTACCCAACGGGGCAACGATCAAGTTACGGCCAGAGGATTTCTCCCTGCTTGAAATGTGGGAAGCAGTCAAGCCTGCCGGATATCATGGGCCAATAGTAGCCTTACGAGAATCCGGAGCATTGGATGCGACTGGCTTTCCGACGATCACGGAGAAATTACTCTCCAGCGCCTTCATTGACGGGTATAGCCCTCGGATGGCGATTGCCGATCAGTTAGTGCCAAATTCGGTAGAACCGAAGACGCTGACTGAACGGATTCCCGGCATCACGATGATGGAAGGGCCGAAAATCATCACGCCTGGGGGGACCTATCCTACCGTCGGGTTCTCTGACAAGTACGTGAACTTCGAGGAAGCCATCTTCAATAAGAAAGAAGGCTACGCAATTGAAGTCACGGAAGAAGCGGTGCGATTCGATCAAACCAATATGATCGTCTCCGCTGCACGAGAGGCGGGCATGACGCTCCAGACCGAACGAGAACGTCGTACTATCCGGGCAGTACTAGGTATTGGTGACGACAGTGGCACCACCATTGCCGGGGTTTTCTTTCCTTCCGGGGTTGATACCGCTCTCTATCGTGCCAGCGAGAATAATCTACGAACGGACACGACACCGATCTTTGTTCATCCCGGAAATACCTCGAACTCAAAATTGATAGACTATACCGATTTGCAGGAAGTCATGACGGTGCACGCGCAGAATATTAAAGATGACCGTCTGCTTGGCACAGGGCGTCCGATTGCGTGGACGCCGGATCGTGTCTTGGTGCCTGTCAGTCTTGCTTCTACCGCCGCGAATATTTTTCAGGCGATGGGGGTAACAACTATTGCTTCTTTTACCGCTGGAACGGATAGGGAAGTGCGCACACAGATTGGGGGAAATGCCTTGCAAACCCTCTTCTCTGGTGCTGTTCCTCAGCCCTATGCCTCGGCATATGTAGATGAAGTCTCTGCCACCACTTGGGTCGTCTACGATTCTCGTCGGGCTTTTGTGCGGGTGAATATCTTCCCCTTCGCTACCTTCCGCTCGGCTCCAGGCTATGGGGAGATGCGGGATGTGTTATTTGCCGTGCGAGTGCGGGAATGGTCACGAGTCATTGCAAAAGACTTTAGACACTGTGTGCGTAACACCGGGGCAACCTGATGAATAAGGAAAGCGTCTAATGTCCTTCTCCTATAACACCGCCCTCGGGACTGCGAGAGATCGCGTCCGTTTTTACACGACGGACACGGTACAGTCTGGTGCCATCTGGACAAATGAGGAGCTTGATGGACTGCTCTCCGCATGGCCGGATGAACTCCGGGCAGCGGCGTATGCGCTCCGCAATCGGGCGGTGTATTTTGCTGCCCGTGCGATCTCCTTTAGTGTCGGTGCAGGGAATAATGACTCTGTCCGGGTGGATCGGCGTAGTCTGCCTAAGTTCTATCTTGATTTAGCAACGAATTTGGAACAGCAAGCACTGGCAACACCTGGTGAATACATTGATAGTGTCGCCTTTCACATTGATGCCTTTGGCCGGGACCGGTCGGAATATATCGGAGAGAATCTTGATCTCATTGATCTCCTAGAATAACCATGGATTTTCTGACCGCTGACGAAAAAGCGCTCATGGTGTCAGACTTTGCAGACATCGTGACGGACCCGAGTATCGGAGGGACGATTAACTATCGGCAGTATGCCAGTCGAGCCGATTTTGACCAAACGACTGGAGAATTAACGACTGGATTTAGCAACCATTGGATTTATGCCATTCGCGCCCCAGTTTCTGAGAAACAACTCCAATTAAGTAATGGACAATATCAAACCGGAGATATTCGCTACATGATCCAATACACCGACATCACGGCTCCTTCCAAAGATGACAGGATCGTGGATGAGGGAAAGACGATGTACGCGGTGGATATTCTCACGGACCCACTGCGGATTTTTCATTCTGTGATTACCAGAAACGTCCGGGGGAAATGATGAATAACTTTCAGGTCATTTTCAAACCGGAAAAGTTTATGCAGTCACTCAACGTTATGGCGGCGAAGTTTGATAGTGCAATGTATCTTGCTGCCCGGCGTATTATGCGTGCCTATATGGAGATGGTAGTGGACATGACTCCGAAGCCTGGTGATCCCGATGAGGGCTTCAATAAGGAGTATGTACGGACGGGGCGGTTGGTGGGGGGATGGGGAGCGGCAACCTCCGCCTTGGGAGTGCCGACTCCCTTTGGAAATGAGGAAAGTGTCTATCATGAAGAGGTGAGTCCAGAGGCGATCCGGTTAGTAGCGGAAAACCAGGTGTCTTATGCCCCCTTTGTCGAATATATCGGTCCATGGTTGATTCCCCCCAATGCTCCAGGAGGACCAAAGTTTCGAGGCGGACGGCATATGGTGGAGAATGCCAGAAATAATGTTTTAGGAAGTGGTCTCATTACCAAAGAAATCGGCGCTGCCTGGAGGGCAATCATCAAATGATTCCCGAAGAGCGCTTTGAGAACGTTAAGCGGTCGGTCTTTCAGTATATCCAGCAGAACTATCTGGAAGCCGCGTTGGATTTCCAAGGGGCAGAAACATTTAATTCTTCTGCTGTAGACGATTGGGTATGGTTGGGCATTGCCTCGAAAACGCATCAGTATATTCGCCATATTGAGAACGGACGCCATGCGGATCTCACTCGATTTACCGTACAGACCGTTAGTTACGTAAAACCCACGGCGAATATCATGCGGATGGACCGGATGACCGATGAATTGCGTACTCTTCTCAGAAAAGCCACGATCCCTGTCTATGATCATGTGGGAAATGGTGCGGAAATCGGACAGGCTATTGGGCAAGGCATTCAGACAGACCGCCCAGTGACTATTTTGATGCCCGGCTCAGCAGAAGGGGATATCCCCACGCATGTCGTGGATTTTCTGTTTCAGTATTTGACACAGTATACATAAATGGACGAAACCAGAGAACAAATTATCCGAGACAGAGCAATGCGAGAACATGGTCGTCCGGTTACGCGAGAGGATGTTCATGAAGCAACACTTTTCCGTGCGCAATTAGCACGGATTTTCTACGGCGCATTGATGGAATTGGGTTTTAATCATGCAGATGCCGTCACGATAACGGCGGGCCAACATTTCTAGTGGAGGATCATTATGGCAGCAACAACTGGTGTGAATTACCAAGGTCGTGATGGTGAATTACGTCTCTATGACAAAACCCAAGGGGGAGCTGGAGCCAGCGGAACGCCCTGGATGATGATCGTCAAGTTTGAACAGATGGATTTCCAGGCGGCGTGGCAGGCGCGTCCTGAACAATTGGTGCGGTTAGATCGGCAACGGATTACTGACGATGCCCATTTGCAGTTGGGATCTGATGAAATCATGTATCAACCCGTAGACGTGTCCTTTAGCTTTAACATGTCTGCACTGGAAAAAGATGCGCTCTTGCAGTTTGTGGGTTTGGATTGGTCCCAAATTGGCCATACCACCACGGCAACATGGCAGGTGAAAGGCACTCCCAATACCGGCTTCTTTGGCAATGCTGGATTAGTCTCCACGAAAGCCAGAGCGATTAGCGGAGATGGTCTCTATGCTGGGGGTCGGGTAGATGGCAAGGGTTCTATTGTAGCATTGCAGGGTTTTGCGGATACAAAAGCGGTGGCGGTAGATGCGGAAATCATCTGGCAAGAATCCTCTGGCGCGAATGAATTTGGCTATCGGCTGAAAGAAGTCCGGTTTGAGCCTGGACGACAACAGATTAGTGAATCGGCGGATAATGTGGTCGTCCGCTTGACTGGCTCCATGTACGGAGAAATGCAACGTATTACCGGCTTTGATCGCGGGATGGATATTCTGACGATTACTCACCGAACGAACTAAAAAGACTGCGGGGGTCGCCCCGCCTCTTTTTATGCTCATTGAAAATTGAATCCTGATGGACATTACCTATTATCAAGCGCATGAAGTTGCCAAGATCATGCACCGGGATACGGGCATAATTGCGCGGTTGGGACAGATCATCACGCCGGAATTGGCAGCGGGGGGAAAAGGCTACCGGGCAGCGTATTCCTTTCGGAATCTCGTAGAAATGCGCATCGTGGAAGAAATGATCAAGTTCGGTGTGCCTCGCAAACGCATAGCGTCCTATCTGAAGACATTGCGGGATTCCACCATGGACGTTTTTGGGGAGACGCAAGAGGATGCGTGGATTGTTATTGATGGAGACTGGCATTGGCAAATAGCCAACACGTTTGCTGCCATTCAATTGGGATGGCAGGCCACTTTTCCAAATTCACTATTGGCAATTAGTGTTGGGAAGATCAAAAAAGAATTGAGCGAAAAATTATAGAAGGAGCATAATTCTTATGGCCGATTTTGTTCCTGGGATGCCAGGAGATATACTACAAGACTTTCAACAGCGCGAAGAAGAGAAAAAGAAAGATATGGTCAAGACCATTGAGAGTCTTGATGACATGACCTTCTTCTCGTGGGGGTATACACCACCCCTCAAACTCACCAAAGGGGACCGGGTAGAATATGTCCGGATCAAGATTAAATCAGTGGGTGTCGGACAAGTCATTGAAGAGTATCAGCATAAGCTCCCGACTCCGCCAGCGACATTGAAGACCTATAAAGCCGATAGTGATGTTGCCCGCAGTCTCAATCAGAAACATCCCGTGGCGGTCTGGTCTGTAAACGAAGCTGACCCAGACTATTTGAAGCTGAAGCAAAAACATGAGACGGAAGCCTCACAAATGATTTTGCTCCACGGTCTCGCATATAATCTCAAGGGGGATGGGAACGAAGAGGTCCTACATGGGGGAGATCTCAATGAACCGAGCAAAGTAATTAACCCACAATCAGCGCTCATCCGGCTCTCGAAAATGGGCTTCTCTTCCGAGCATTTCGGACAGATTGTCCGTTCTGTCAGGGAATTGACAGCAGAGGTGGAGAAGCAAGAAGACCTGGAATAATGTTGGCCCTGGGCTATACGGAAGGGATTCTGAAGAAACTCTTCCGAGAACCAGGGCCGTTAGAGAAATCTAAGTCTCAGACTGAGCCGCTGCTGTATAGTACGCGGCTCTACTTTGAGTGTCGCATTGCCAGAACCTTGGGCATGACTTATGAACAGTACCGACAGTTGCCCCGCAGAGAGCGTCAGTTGTGGTATTATTTTCATATCTTAGAACAGGAGAAAGAAGCCTATGCTTATGAGAAGGCAAAGAAAGACGCCGAGACGAATGCGAAACCATCCCATCAACCACATATGAGATAGGAATTATTCGTATGATCGAAGCGCTGCGAGCGGAATTTATTCTCATGACGGAGGGCTTTCGCAGGGAACTGGGAAAAGTCGTCACGGACATTGGGAAAGTCGGCGCAGCGCTCAATGCGTTGGGGGCGGGGGGGGCGGGGTTAGGGAAAGCACTTGATGGATTAGAACAAGCTAGCACGGTAACAAAAGGTGCTACTACTGCAACAGCAGTTTACAATACTGCTCTTTCACAACAAATCGGACTGGTCAGAGATATAGGAAAAGAACTTGATAAGACAAATAAATTTACACAACAGGCGATTGTTGACAATGGGAAACTAGTCGCGCAGCAAGAGAAGAATCGCTATGTCGAACAATTGCGCCAAGCACAAGTGGAAACGAAGGCCCATAATAGGGCTCTTGAACTTCAAGCGGATCTTGTACAACTCATTGGACAGGAGTTTGAGAAATCAAGTAATGAACAGAAACGGGCAATTGCCGAAGTAGATCAGGTTCTTTCTCGCACCGAGAAAGAACGGCTCCAGCGTATCAAGGCTCAAGGGAACGAAGCGAAAGCTGAGACTGAAGCCCACAATAAATCGTTAGCTTTTCAAATTGGCTTAGTAGAATTGATCGGCCAAGAAACCGAAAAAGCAAATGAGAACCGCAGAAAGGCAGTTCGCGAATTAGATCAGATTACTGCAAGAAGTGAAAAAGAGCGACTTCAGGGGATAGAAGCGCAGGTGCGGGCGGCGGAAAAACTCCATGGTGCACTTGGCGTCATTGGATCATTTTTGGGTCGTATTGCTCTTTTCTCTGTGGGTGCTGGGTTAGTGGTTCGCGGATTCTTTGCCGTTATTGAGGCGATTCAGAATGCAGTCGCCGCAGGCATTCAATTCAATCAAAAACTAGAACAAGGTCGTATTGCTATCGCGGCCATTCTTAGTTCTACCCGCCAAATTGCTACGGATCAAGGAGTTGCTGCCAGCGCAGTAGGCACCTATACCGGCTTCCTCTCGAAAGCTGCCGATCTTCAGCAGGAATTGCTTATTCGTTCCATCAGTACACTTGGAACGTATGAAGAACTGCGTGATGTCTTTCAATTAGTGTTAGGATTCAGCGGTCAGCAAAAGGCGACAGATGAAGATCGTTTACAACTTTCCCAAAATATTCTCAACGCCGGAAAACTCTTAGGTCTTGAAGGACAGCAACTTGCCGTGGAAGCACGGCAATTGTTGACGTTGGAAGGCAATCGCGGACAGCAAATTCTTCAATCACTTGGTTTGACTGTCCAACAATTGCGGATTTTTCAGCAGCAGGGCACGTTAGTCACGGAACTTAACAAGCGATTGACAGCTTATTCCGTGATCGCAGGTGATGTGGCGCTTACATGGGAAGGATTAGTCACTAGTGTTCAGACCTTTGCGCAAGTCATTACCGGAAAAGCGTTTACCCCGATCTTTGAGAACTTAAAGGAAATTCTCAAAGGTATCACGTCGGAAATGCGTATCATTTCCGCCATTCCTCTTTTCACATCTGACTTAAGCCCTGACCAATTACAAGCATTAGGGCGGACCTTTGCTAATCTCTTTGCCAGTTTCGTCAGTTCATTAGCGAATGCGACAAGTACACTACTTGAATTTCTTGCTTCCACAAAAACGCTCGGGAGCATTCTGGCCGGATTAGTCGTAGGTGCGGTTGACATCTTAACGACTTCTTTCCAAGGATGGGCGAATGTTTTAGGTCTCGTGAATCAGCAGATTGAAGAGACGGTGCAAGCAGCAAAAACACTCGGGACGAGCATCCAAAATATTGCAGACGCCATTCTTCCTGGAGCCGGAAAGAAACTGGCCGAATTTGCCGAAGCGCTTAAGAATACATTTCTCCAAGCAGCTACTGGAGGACTATTAGGCCGGACGGACGCGAATGTCCAGCAATTAGCAGATGATCTTGTTGAATTAGGGAATGCGTTGCGTCAAATCGGAGAAAATCAGCCAACAACACAAGCACAGTTAGATAAGCAACTCAAATCGCTTCAGGGTTTCTCTGAACAATTACGCGATATTGGAAAAGAAGCGATCAAATTACCTGAACCTGACCGTTCGCAAATCACCGCTATTGTTGATCAATTTCAAACATTCATCAATAGATTACGGGATGAGTTAGAACAGGGACTTGATAGCGCGATTTTTCAGAAATGGTTAGACACCTTGGGGGAAGCTATTGAGAAAGCTCGTGATTTTACAAAACCACTCATTGAGGCACGGCGTGAGGAAGAATTACGGAATGAACTTCTTAAGAACGGTATTACCATTGGAAAGACCTATGCGGAGATTCAGCAGGATATTGCCTCAGGACTAGCGCAGCAGAAAGCGCAATTTGCAGGGCTCGCCACACAGGGGGAAGATTTTAATGAAAGAGTAGGGGAAACCGCTCGAAGAACGGAGAAACTTCGCCAAGAAAACGAAAAGCTTATTAAATCTTTTGACACAAAAGGGATAGATCAATTCGCAAAACAAACCGCTGATGCCCTTGATAAACTTGCCGCTGCTCAATTGAGTTTCCAAGAAAAGATTGCGCAAGCCGGGACCGATCCTGGGGCATTAGATGAAATACATCGGTTGAGACTTCAGAAAATCCAGACTGCACTGAATGAAGAACTGCTCAAACACACGGATAGTAAGGCGGCGATCACTGCCTTAGAAAAAGCTGCGGCTATTCAGCGACTGGAAGCTGACGCGCAACTCACCCAAGAGCGTATCGATAACATTGAGAAAATCGCCAAATTCTACCAGCGGGAATCTGACTTAGCCAAAGACCGCGATCTCGCGACCATTGCCTCTGCTCGTACAGTCCGTGATGCGGAGATAGAAGCCGCACAACAGCAACTTGACTTGCTGAAAGATCGGGCAGGGACCTATCAAGAGCAGATTGTCCTCATTGAACGAATCGGCAAGCTCCAGGTCCAAGCCGCAGAAGCCGCAGTCCAAGAAATACAGAGAGAAATTGCCGCCCGTGAGATTCTCATTCAGAAGCTTCAGGAACAACAACAGGAGGTGCAAGCGGCCCTTGATGCAGCCATAGCCCAAGAGAATCAATTAGGACAGAACCTTGCCTTGAATAATATTCTGGCTATCGGGCAAGCTATTCAGGACAATACCAATGCGAACATTCGTAGCGCTGGAGAACTTGTCGCCGCACAATCCCGTGTTGGTGGTGCCTATATCAAAGCAGGAGAGGATTTCCGCAAGTCCACGACGACGACCGTTCGGTTCGGGGAAGCAATCAAACGGACGATCAACGACATTTTCGATGCACTCATTTCCGGCACGCTCAGTTTTAACAAAGTTTTCCAGAGTTTCGCGTTAGGTATTGGCCGAGCGTTTGTGAATGGATTCGCAGAAGCAATCTCCGCCAAACTCGACTTTGACGCTATTTTTAAGAATAATATTGGGGGACTAAGTGGCATTTTAGGGACATTTGGTTCGGGAATTTCCTCTACTTTTAGCGGGATATTCAATCTTCTTGGCGGCAATTTTAGACAATTCGTAGAGGGATTCAAGGATATTGGTTCACTCATTAGTATTGGTGATTTCGCCAGTATTTTCAGCCTTGGTCCTGGTGGTGGATTAGGGAAAATATTTTCTGGTCTTGGTTCTATTGGGTCGGGGCTTTTAGGTTTCGGGGCTGGTAGTATTTTCACGTCGCTCTTCAAACTGGACAAAAGTCAGGAAGCTAAAATAGGGGGTCAGGTTCTTGCAACTATTGGAACAATTATTGGAAGTATTCTTGAAAAAGTTCTTCAAATCCCCGGACTTGCGGCGCTTGGCTCCTTTATTGGCAAAATTCTTGGCTCCCTTTTTGGTGGACTCTTTGCTCATATCCCCACAAAAGGCACGCAAATCCGCAAAGGCGTAGTAAAATGGCTGCAAGATATCGATGTTGAATTTACTGATGAAATCAACTCCAAGAAATACGGTTTTGAGTGGATCAAAGCCTACGCAAAAGCAAACAACCTTTCTTTCCTCGATGCCTCGAGGGAATTTATCCCGAAAAACTTCCCGGTTCTCGTGAAGGAAAATCTTGATAAGCAACTCCTCGCCCTTGGATTGGTCATCACCTCAGAATCCGCAAAGAAATTAGGGAAAGATCTCAAACAAACTGGTATCACCTTCGCCAACCTCATTGTGGATAACTTAGGTGGAGATCCAAAGAAAATCCGCGCCTTTATTGCCGATCTTGTCCAGGAGGGACAATTCACCCTAGAGAACGTCATTGAATCTCTCAATAAGTCCATGAAGGAAGGACGGATTGATGTAGATCTCTACAATAAGGCCATTGAAGGCACTGTTCGGCTCTTTGTCACCGATCTCCCGAAAGCGATAGACATCAAGAAATTGATCGCTGGAGCCACAGTAGATGGCATCATTGATGTTGACAAACTGAAACTCCAGATTGAGGCGATTAAGGCAGAATTTGAAACCTTGAAAAGCATTGTGGCGAATGTCTTACAGGAAGGTGTAACCGCTGCCGTCGCTGGGAAACCGCTCTCTCTCGATCAATTTGCGAAATCCTTCGGCGATCAATTAAAAACCGTATTGCGGAATTCCATTATCGAAGCCGTTACGGAAGGGATCGCTGGGCTACTCACTACCGGAGTGCTAGGCGGTTTCTTTGCTGAGCTGGCAACACTGTCCGCTGATTTTGGACAAGGCAAGATTAGCAAGGAAGAGTTCGGGACGAAACTGAAAGAACAGATTGATAAAGCCAAACCGGCGATCAAAGAATTGATTGATGCATTTGGTCCACTGGGACAGTTTGTTATTGATCTATTACGTGATTTGGGACTTCTCCCGGAAGTAGTCGATGAGACGGTCAACGTTCTCGCTGGGTTAGATCTCTCGAATATCGGACGAGGTCTGATTGACTCTATTATGGAGCAGATTCGTGGAGGAGGGCGAGAAGGCGGGCATATTATTCCTGGCGAGGTTCTTGAGAATATCAAAATAGATATCGGTAAGGCCATTGCTGATGCTTTTGTGACCGGCATTATTGATGCGGTCATTCAGCCATGGATTGACCGCATCGGTAAAGATTTCAAAGACATGGTTCACGAGGCAATGCAAGATGGTGTACTCACGTCGGAAGAAATCACCAAAATTATAACAAAGGGGAGCCTAGCCTTCAGGAGATTGCCGGCAGATGTAAGAGCGGGGCTTGCCCTACTTGATGCTTGGGTAAATTCCCCAGAATACAAAAAGATTCAGAATCTCTTCAACGCACGGGAGATGGCGAAAGCTTTTCAAGATTCACTGAAGAGCATCGGTAAGGGAGTCGTTGGGGAGATTATCAAACAACTCAAAGAAACGGGAACCGTTGATATCAGCGCCTTAGCTGCGTCCATCAAGACGCAAATTGCCGAAGCGGTCATTTCTGCTCTTATTGATTCGATTATTCAGGTAGCCATTATTGCACCGATTATTGAGGTTGCCTTCGCGCCTTTTACTAAAATGCTTCGGGACGCTATGGAAGATGGGGTCATTTCCTCAGCGGAAATGGCAGCATTATGGGCGGCGGGAGCAGCGGCTGTTGCAAGGATTCCTGATTATATTGCTGCCGGTGTCGCTTTAGTGACGGGCTTATTTGATGATCCGAACTTTCAACAATTCCTGAAAGATTTACGTGGCCCTGGGGGGGCGGGGGGAGGCGGGGGAGGCGGGGGAGGCGGTGCTCCCTCTACGCAATTTGGCGGTGGAACGGATGTCCAGAAAGATATCGACGCGATGCGGAAAGCGATTGAAAAACTGCGCGATCTCTTCAGGGAGGTAGGAGAAAGTCTCGCCAATATCCTTGCTGATATTGACACGCAACTCAGCGACGCGCTTAGAGATCTAAACGAGTCAGTAAAAACGCCTTTTGATAATCTGCGGGCCTATTTGGGACGATTCGGTATTCACATTAAGAGTATTGCAGATCTGCTCAATATTAAGGATTTACTCAAAGGCTTATCACCTACCGATGCCGCCCTTGCAAAATACGCAATTGAACTTTTCAAAGCCGAGCTGAAGAAGTTAGGCTTTTCCTTTGCGGAGATTCTTATCATCATTAAGGATGCTCAAAAGAGAGCCGCCGAAGAAAAGAAACGCGCCATTAAGGAATTCCTTGACCCATTTCGGGAGTTTATTAAAGGATCGAAAAGTAGTGATGCAGTGAGGGATTTGTTCGATAATTTCAAAGAACTGCAAGATCGACTCATTAAAAATGCTGAGGAATTGGCTAAAAATGGGGTGGATGTTTCCAAACTCTTGGATGAGATGGTTGAGGCGCTACTGCGGAACATTGCCAAACTGCGACAAGAACTGCTTGATCCCATTGGCGAAGCCATTGAGGATATCA
>ERZ1292637.139-Hain-H14-01um-R3-139-length-45931-cov-5_pt1 | contig 19214 bp, 23 predicted proteins | sample MGYA00564405_ERZ1292637 | MGnify/ENA primary metagenome ERZ1292637 (study PRJEB36523, sample SAMEA6512645) | groundwater metagenome | collected 2019-01-09 | study: AquaDiva: Metagenomics assemblies of 32 groundwater samples | reverse complement strand
CGCAGTCATTTTGATTGACGGGAGCCTTAGTCTTACGATTCAACGATATACGTTATGCCATGAACTACAACATGTAGTCACTGATTTGCTAGACGTAATGATCGAGAAGTTTCCCGGTCAGGTACATCCTAAAAGCTATGAGACTATGGTGACTGTGCTAGGACCGGTTGACACGCTTCCGCCAAGTCTCCCTGGCTGATACGCTGTTCGACGGTTCCGTGTGCGTCGTCACCTGTATATCCAAACGTCTGTTTGGCCCACACGAATATGTCATGTAACATCCGGCGACCGTCGAGCCCGTATCGACATGCTAGGTCGGCTGCTTGCCGGTCTGCATCTAGTTCAACTTCTACAAGGTTCGCGAACGGGCCGCCATAATTCAGATGCCCAGCCTGATCTTGCAAACAATGGCCAATTTCGTGAAACGTAATTATAATTCGGTGTGCGAGCGGAACGTCTGTAGCAGTTCCAATATGCAGAATCGCATACCCGGGGTGATAGTGCGACCCGAGTACAGACCGGGTGGGCTCTACTTGTACGTCGGCCCGGCACCCCGCCCAGCGGGCGAGCGATTCAGGATCGTACCATGCCGCCTGACTCTGAAACGGAACTAACACTAGCAACGACGCGAGGATAATTGCGGCCGATAATTTCTTCATTCGTGTCCCCTACGTCCCCCTCGGTCGGTTAAGAACTACCACATTATGGAAAGGGCTCCAACATGATAGGTGTGTCAGAAACAGCACCTGATATGAATTGTATCACGTTACCAGATGGTTCTTGTATATCTACGAAACCGTGTATGCACTCACAACAACCCGAATTCGTTCAGCCTCCGGAGACTGTCCCCGGCGCTGCCGCCAAGATTGTCACGGAACCCCCAACCACGGGGGAGACTCCCCATAAGCTGTCGGTCTACTTTGTCCTTAACGGACGGAAAATCGGGTCCACAACTAACGATAGCGCCGACGAAGTTGGGTGGACCACCCACGCCAACCCCCCCGACAGTAGTAGCAGTACTATTACTATGAACAACCGCCCGACCTTCATCGAAGTCTCGATGAATTTCACAGCCGAAAAACCCGGGGAGATTCATGACCTGCTCCGCACTTGTGTCGGAGTCCTGGTCCAAACGAAGTACAGTAACGGCGAGACCCAGATCACTCCGCTGGCTATCACCGCTTAGGAAACTTGCAAATTGAGCGAACACAGCGGGATACAGGAAGCTGGTGGTAAGCCCAGCAATGTGAGGTTGACTATCATGAGTCAGGACAAGGTCAAGATTGAAGTATCCGTTGAAGCGGAGACGTTCCAATAGGGGTTCTACAAGCTTGGTACTCTGCTGGACGAGCTTCGAGTCGGCTCGAAGTGATATAACGACATCGCCAAGATTTCCGATCTCTGGCCCATTACCGTCAGCTAGCAAGTGCCGGTGTCGAAAGACGAGGTAGCACCGCCCGTCGGGGTCTCGGCTGACAGTCAACCGGATGTCGCTCTCATTTAGAATAAGGGGGACGCCCTCCTTTCCGTCAATGACGTGTTCAGTTGGAACATACGGGACGCCTAGCCGTGACAACAACTTCTTCTGATACCGAAGATCATTTTCGAACAATTCCGATGTCGGGGTTGGTCCAATGTACTGCATACCCTTTCGTCGAATTTGTGCCAAGTCTAACACATAGTCGGATGGACTAAAGCTGCGTCGTGTTGCCCTGCTCCCAAAGTTCGCATCCACCACGATCAGATCAGATTTAAGCGCATAGTCTTTCCAAGCGGCCTCGGGTACCGAAGGTAGGTATCCGAGGCCATTTTTATTTTCAGAAGGATTAAAGTAGACTACCTTGTTCCCACCGTCCCGGAGTTTTTTGGCTGTGGCCCATCCGTCGCCGTTTGGTGACACCCATGTGATCTTCAATGTTACCCCCGCTCTTTCCATGCCACATATTCGGTGGCGCGCAAGAGCGCATCAGGACCGTAAAACATAGCTGTGTAAACCTCTCCATCTTCTTCAAAATTAATAGCTTCGACGAGCCAATGATCTCGGTAGGTTCCATCCTTTTTCACTTCATAGCGCATAATCTTTACCTTTTATTTCTTCCTGACCGAATTTGGTCTGATAAGGTATTCGCTACCGTCGTAAGGGTGTCATCCGCCCATGGCGATGAGTCGACCCCACGACCGTACCCGGTTCGGTTACGTTCGCCCCGGCCACCGTCACTCTCTTTGAAGTGGACACTCGACTTTCCATCGCTGGCGAACTTGATAATCATTTCTTTAACCTTACGGGCGGCTTGCTGGTATCCCCCGGTTTTCTCAGCGAGCTTTTGCATTGCCGGTCGCGGAACGACATACTCCCCATGTTGGAGCATCGCGGGGACATCGTCAGTCTGTGACTGCGGGTTGCCTATGTTTACAAAACCACCATGTGCAAAGCCACCGTCTCCGCCGCCCCCGTCTCCGCCGCCCCCGTCTCCGCCGCCCCCGCCGCTGCCGTCTCCGCCGGTGCCGGGGGTACCGGCCCCGAAATCAAAAGCACCACTACCGGCATCAAAACTACCGACGACTGGAGATGCGACGCCAGCGTATTGTGCAAGTGAGGCTTGTCTCTGTTGTGCCCGCTCCATTCGTTCCAGAGCTGCGTAGATATCGGGATCGAGTCCGCGCTTGGTCTTGTCGACGAGGCCGCCACGCGCTAGCTGTTGGGGACGACGGAACCGGGGATCACGCCATGTATCATTTCCACCTATACCAACGAATCCTCCACGCTTATAGCCACTGGTATCTCCCGTATCTCCCGTAGTCCCCGTGGCGTCTCCCACGCCAGGTCCAGGAGAGTCAATACTTAGGCTCAGTCCAGTTTGGCCTATCCCCGACGCAGCCGCATCCACCGCAGCCGCGTTTGCTGCATCCGCCGCTTGTCCCTCGGAAAGGTCGGCCTGGGGTCCGGCGTCCGCGATGCCGCTGATGCCGGTGGTGCCTGTTGGTCCAGTCGGCCCAGTCGGTCCAGTCGTGTCTGTCGTTCCAATACCACTAAATCCACTGGGATTACCCGGGTCAGCAGAACTTCCTGTCGTTGTGGGTGCTCCCGGTCCAACTCCTGACACCGAACCAGGATTGGAGGTAGGCTGCCCCGGAGGGTTCACGCCCATTGCCTTGGGTGACTGTTGAGGGGCCCGCGGAGTATTGAAAATGTCCGGAAGAACTTGAAATGGCCTATGACCCGGAGTAGGGGTGGGAAAACCAAATGCGCCTCGAATACCGGGGACAACAGAATTTGGGATCGACGGCGGACTTGTGGTTGGGCTTGCCAACGGCATACCGAGTTTTGTCGCTAATGCGTTGACTACAGGGCCGATTCCTGGAATACTGGCGATGACTTTTGCGGCGTTATAGCCAACTGTACCGGCTACCCCGGCTAAAGCGCCTGCACCGCGAGTGGAGTTTGTCGACAACGCTTTGGCTAATGCTAACGCGGATTGGGAATGATCAGCCGATATCGTTTCGGGAGTATCGCCTAATGCGGAGCGGGCTTGAATAGCGCCGACCAACCCGCCGTCGGCAAAATGTCGTCGGCGAGGGGGAATACCCTGAAATCCTGTGCGCGGAGTTTTGTCGACCCATCCACCGCGACGGAACCCGTCGCCGCTTGTATCCCCGCCGGGTCCGGCTGCACCTCCGGCGTCCCCTGCGCTTCCGGGACCGGAACCCGTCCCCGAATTACCCGAGTCAGGGCCGGGAGCGTCTGGTGTGTTTCCGGTTACCCCAAAATCACTAAAGGTATTGGGATCAGCCGCGGGCGGGCCGGGCGCATTTGCTTGTGGGGCTTGTGGGTCGGTCACTATACCGTGCGCTTGAATTCCTACCGGGCCAACAGGGCCGACACCGGGCATACTGGAAATGTTGCCTGTTGAACCGACACCGGGGGCGCTGAATCCCCCGATAGCGCCCGTTTTACCTGTGTCCAACATCCCATGCATCCCTGGTGTACCCATCGGCCCCGGTGACGCCATAATAGCATCAAATTCCTCTAGCGAAAGGTTGGGGTCGGCGAGAACGTTTGAGAGTTGTCCAACAGAGATTGGCCCCGTCAAGCTAGTTGTCGTCGGCGTGGCTGACAACCCCACTTTCCCAAGTGCGTTCAACGCCATATTCGTAAGACCTTGAACCCCAAAAGGCATACCAGGTACCGAACTCAAATGTCCCACCACGCCACGGCCAATGTTTCCCATCACCGTGTCTTTTCCGCCGAACGCCGCTGTGTATCCTGCCTCGACAGGGCCAAAGGTAGCATCGGCAACGGCTTGGGACATCGTCTGGGTTGTCGGGACTCCAGGGTCAACAGCACCGGGTCCCGGGTTATCTCCGAAACCCGGCCACAGATCGGGGAATATATTATCGTTAGGAGAGACCTGGGAAAACCCCGTCGTTGGTACATTTGGTGTCGTGGTGTCACCCATGTTCTCAAATCCCGAGCCGGGGTAAAATCCACCTCGCCCGTACGCCCGGGGCCTCGCTCGTTCCGCTTTGACGGCCATTATTTAAATCCTTCCTTGATATCCTGCCGTGAATCTCGCGCACGCTCTCGCTGAGCGTCCTTCTCTTGATCTGTCAAGGTTTTATCTTTACGAACGTTCTTCATTCCGCCTTTGATCGCTCCGAGTCGACCACGTTTCACGACCGAGGCTTCTTTCTGCAAGTCTTCCAATGACTTTATATTCCCAAACTGCGGTGTAAAGGATTGGGTCGGAATCGAGCCAAAACCTTGTGGTTCTTGTTCGTATTTTCCGGACTGTGTCCCCTGTACCGCATGTTTCGCTCGTCTAGACGCATCAATTAGCGAGGTAGGAATTGGCAGGATAGAGTTCACCAAGTGGTTAATCCAGTTTGATGCGGATTCACCCTTGGTTGGGTCAACGAGCGGTTTCCCCGTTCTCGGACTCCGATTTTGAATCGCGTCAAGTATCGACCACGCTGGTCCCGTAAATATCATGCCTTGTGGCATTGGAACGGTTACAGGTCCTATACGGTTACTGATGCCGAACGCTTCTTTACGGACATTCATATCGGCACCCGGGATAAAGTTGGTCCAGTCTACAAAACCGACTTTTCCACTTGGAAGTGGTACCGGCATCAACAGTTTACCTTGCTGATGCGGCGGCTGATTCTTTAGTAAGTCATGATAGTCTTCCAGGGTCAGACCGCTCGCCCCCATCCCAATAGTCGCCACTGTAAGTGGAAACATGTTCGCGGCAACTAACCTCATCGGATGTTCTTTTGCAGCGGTCATTGCGATTCGCATAGATTCCATTGGGAAGCTGGTAAACGGGCCCCCAATGAACGCACCTAAGCTCGCGGATAATGGCCCTAGATTCGCATGACCACGAAGGAAGTTCCCGACGGGAGAAGACACGTCATAACTCGGGAAATATTTAGCGACTTCTATTCCCGCCTGCTGTAATGACATACCCTGTCGCTGAAGGACCCGGCCAAGTCCGACTCGGAACATTTGGTCTTCCATGTCATAGGTCTTGGAAAGGCCAGATTGCGCTCGACTCTGCATATATTTCTCAAGCCATTGTTCAGCGGTACGTGCAGAACCGGGGTGCAAAATTTGTGCATAATCCGCGCCCATTTCGACAGACGCCATGCCGGGTCGCATGATTCCCATTTGCATTTCTCGTGCGAGTCGAGGGGAAATTGTACCCAACTTCATAAAATCAACTACATCACTAAACGCGGATTTATATTCGCCCCAGTTCCTCGGATTTGCAAAACTACCACCACCTAGGATTGAGACGTGTATATCGCCAGCCATGTTATTGATGTGCGTAGGCAGGTTGTCGGCGACCTTAGACGCTTTCCACAGTTGCATATATTTTGCGAGGATACCACCCATTTGGGGCGCATTAATCGTATGAATAGCATCAATGACATCGGGATGTACCTGTGCATCAGCCCACTTGGGACCCCACACCGGGTTGTACCGCCCGCCTTCGGCGTTCAACGCCGTGTAATCTAGATCCGCAGGACCAACATGCCGTCTCATAGCCGCGCGTTCGTCTACCCCCGACCAGAATGTTGCTCCGGTTGGGGGTGGTATACTGACTGGTTTCAATGGTTTGTCAGTCTTTTGGATAACTAACAAACGACCATCTGCCCCGCGCATAGTAGCCATCCGGGTAAACATAGCATCGGTAATTAACTGAGTGTTCTGCATGGCAATTGTCTCGCCAATACGAACAGGAAAGAACGCGCCGTCCATACGACCGAGCAGGTCTTTGATCTCGGGTGGAATATTTTTTCTTTTAATCAGGACGGAGATTGCACTATCCGCTGGGCTACGTACCGTAGCGATATCGGGAGAAGTCAAAAGTTCACGAGTTTGACGTAGGATGGCCCATAGTTCATTGTCCACTTGCTCTAGCGTCGCCTTCTTGGTCTGATCTAGTGGGTTCTTCAGAGTTTTGGCAACTTTTGCGTGTGCCGTGGCCCAGATTGGTTTCGTTATAGGGTTGTTTCTGACCTGATGAAGCCAGTCGGCTTCGTTGTGAAACACCCGGTAGCTATCGTGGGCGTAACTCCATGCTCCGGCAGTAAACTGTTCTTCTGTCAGGTACCCAGCTTTGTACAATGCTTCGTGATTCGTATCGATGATCTTTCGAGCGTTAAAGACGTTGCGTTGTTCCTCAGCGGTCAACGCATTGAACTCATCTGCTTTCGCATACCTCATAAACCCGTCACGATCAACCATGACGTTTAAGTTGCCTTTGTTAAAAGCGAAGTCTTTTGTAGATATCTGTGCCGCGCTTAGCGGGACACCATATGGGCCGGTTGTTACCTGTTTGTTCATGAACGTATCATAGCCTTTGTTCAAGGCTTTAAGATTCGGGGTACTCATAGTCAACTCTGGCGTCATGAACGCTGCGGCTTTAGGATTCGACGCGATCAGTTCGCCAGCAATCAGAGCCTGCGGTTTCGCTTCCGTAAGATTCTTATAAAACGTAGTCCCGGCAGTACTTTGCTCAAGGCCCATAAACTCGTCTGTGAACTTGTGCTTAGGTAGAATCTGTTTCGCTAAAGCGTCTATAGGCCGTAACACCGAAGCGCCCCCGGGGATAGCTTCTATAAGTCTCCGACTATTCGTTAATGCTGTAGCTGTTATACCTAGAGTGAATGGTTTAAGCGTGGGAGCCGCTAAGAGGACATTAAGTAGAGTCCCGTAAGGGTCTTTCTTAATATCTTTTGTTTTACCCGTCCGGGCAAACTCGCCAAGGGCGGGACCACCTATTAAGGTACCCGCTGTGCCACGTAGCGTTGTCCCGGGTTTGGTTGCTAGGTCTTCTGCATAGGTCTCAGCACCTTTTCCAAGAGCCTGCCATGCCGCCGTACCCTGTTGCTGAGGTACGTTGGTCTCACCTCCTCCGGGAGGCCCAAGGGCGGTCGCCATTGAACCTAATGTACCGACTGCGGTTCCTACACCTTTTATTAAGTCTGTAACAGCCCCACCCATACCACGAACGACGTCTCCAGGAGTAGCGAGGACTTGTCGGGCGACCCCAGCAGTTTTACGAAGAAGACCAGCCGGTTGTTCAGTCACTGTCGGGGCGGTACCCGCAAAGAAGTCTATGGGCTCCGGCTTTTTCTCTAGTGTTTCCGCTGCCGCGTCTGCTGTGGCATTAAGCGCATCTTTTAGCTTCGGGTCCGTGGCCTCATTCGCTTTCTGTTCATAACGGTTCGTAGCCTCGACCATAGATGATGCAGTAGACTCCGTAGACTCGCTCTTCGTCAGAGCCGAAGGCTCGTTCGCAAAAAAGTCAATCTTCGGCAGAGCCGAAGGCTCGCTAGACGGAGGGGTAGGTCGAATAGGCATCGATGGTGAGGCTAGGTCCGCAAAGAAATCAATCGCCAATGAAAAACCTACTATTTCGGCAAAGCGTTATATAACGCGTTCATTTCAACGTTAGCGTCATCTCGTTCCTTCTTACTCATTTTCGCGGGATCTCTGCCTTTAAGCACCTGTGCTTTAATCGTTGCCATACGAGCGGCCTTCTCCGCGTCACTTACCTTGTTGGGAGTAATCGTCGCCGTATACTTCAACATAGCGTTATTAAGTTCTTCCAATCGTGGGCGAATCTTTTCAATCTCCGCGTTAACTTCAGCAAATCGAGCGCGATTAATTCGTTCATCGGCGGTTGATAAACCAGCAGCAAAGGCTTTGTTTAACTCAGAGGCTTCTGCCTTGTAGGTCTGAAAGATTGTCATAACTCCGGACTGATTCTTACGGAGGGTGTCCATCGCCTTATTCGCCGCAGTCCCGCCTTGTGTCAATTCGGCAATAGCCCTTTTAGTCGTGTTATCCATTTCGTGAAGTTGGGTCTGACGGGCCAATCGAGCAGTTTCCATCGCCTTCCCGTACTCAAGTTGTCTCCTAGACTTTTCAAAGTTTGCAGATATTTGTGGAATTACTTTATAGTAGTCTCGTTTGTGTGCTTGACCTGCTGTTTCAAATCCTTGCAACAGTGGTATACTCAGATTTGTCGGGTCTACCGTTTGGAGTTCATGTTTTAAGGCCCGGGCCGCCGCGGCTTCGTCGTCAGAAATCAAGTCTAGTTTATCTCGCAACAGTATCCGTTGGTCGTCATAACTAGCCTTTTCTTTTACTTCGCGTTTCCGAAGTTCACTAGAAAAGGCACTTTCAAACATTTTGGCCGCGTGATCCGCTGCCCGAGGATCAATCATGTTTGCCATAAAACCCTCGTGTTCGGTGTTATACCCAGATGGATCAGGTATCCGTGACGTCAATCCGGGAAGCACATCGCCAGTTTGCCGTGACAGACCTACCGCCTGCTTTCCCACGAGTTGACCAACTGCGGTACCAGCAGCCAACATCTCGTTCCTAGCAATCGTCGCTTGGTGATCGGCCAAGCTTATTTGATACCGATTATCGAGCGCCTTCAGGGACGTCGCAAACCCGTGCTCCTGCTCTTTCAATTTTACCGCGGCGTTCGTATCAATATCTTTCTTTTTCGCGTACTGCTCCATTTCTGTATTACTTTTGAAAATCTCGAACAGAGCGTCGGCGGCACCCGAAGTCGCTGGAGTAGTGTATAGTGTCTTCGTATTATCTGGCATTTAAATGAACCACTTTTTCATAGCCGCATCTGTCGCTGACTGAAGACCGCTTTTGATGCCCGGAGCAAGCGCGGACGTCAGGATCTTCGACCACGGGCTGGTCTGCGGAGCCTCTTGCTGGAACTGAAGTTGCGGCGTCATTTGGCCCAAGTTCTGGAACCCCTGGTTCTGAATCTGGTTATACTCATTGCCGATAGCAGCGTTGACCGCATCTGACTCCCGCTGTGCGTGGCCGCCCGTCTCCAAGCCACCGGCAGCCGCGGAGGCAGACCGGGCATTTTTCCGTATCTGGTACAGGCGTCGACCAGCAGGAGTATTCGGGTCCTCGGGGTCCCCGGGCAGCCCAAAACTGTTCGGGTTCCGCTGAAGATTTGCCAATCGGGACTCAGCCATACCGGCTCCGCGTTGCATCTCAGGTTGGCGCATATCAACAGCGCGAGCTTTCCCAGGAGTACCAGGGAACATCCTGTCAATCAACAGGCCTGTCGCAGCGGCACCAGCCGCTGGAACAAGGCTGCCAAGGAAACCCTGCGCAGCTTGCATATACCACGGGGTTGACGTCGCGGGTGTAGCTCTAAGAAGGTCCATGTTCCCAAGTGCACCAGAACCGCTCCACCCTACTGAATCGACGAGTCCACCATGCTCATACCCTCGGGCGGACTGCATCCCCTGTTCGGCCTGTGAACCTTGTTGCGCGGGGTTCATCGGTTGGCCGACGCCCGTTTGTGCGTCTGCATACAGCCCATGCAATTTGTCCCAGTACGCGTTATTCTGTGCCATAGATTCCTCTCTTACAGCGGAGCCGGTGTGCTAAGTTTGTTTCCTGTCAACGTCACCGTATTAAACGATTCATCCATAAGTTCTAAGTCGATCTCAAAATCTTCCGCGTCAATAGTCAAAGTGACGAACGCAGTACGTTTAGGCTCGGTTCCCGTCAGCGTCATTTTTACACCAGTGATACTAATATCCGTGATGCCGGAAACAACCGTCGCTTGCACACCGAGCACCGTCCCGGCGACGCTGCCGAATCGCTCGCTAAATGTTGCCACGAGGTCGTAACGTCCCGATAATGGTGGTCCGGGTAAACGCAGCGTCTATCCACTTGCACCGGAGTTTAAAGATTTTCGCGCCTATGGATAAGATAATATTGACCAATCGGATCTCCTCACCCGACCCGGCGAAGCTTCCGGATTCAAAGTCAACCGCGGTCGGGCCGGTCAGGTTGATAGCGTGGACCATCAAGCTCGACTCGTCCCCAACAATTTGGACCGTTGTTCGTGCCATTTAGACCCGCCGGGATGTATCATTGTATCCGATAATGACCGGAGGTTGAAGCGCAAAACTCAGAGATGTCGCCCGAAACCGGAGTTGTATCCACCGACTTGTCCGGCCAATGTCAAAGTAGCCTTTGTCCTCATCGGGGTTGGCAGCATTGATAGTGCCCAACGTCGTATAGGTTGCCGACGCTATTTCGGTCGGATTATCTGCGAAGCGTCCTTCCACGATGACCGTCGCCGTCCCGGAGACATATGCCGTCCCGTTTACCCACCTGACGATATTGCCGGTCTTTTCCGGCGCACCTGTCTTTTGCCATGGCAGGGTGACCCAACTGACAATAGGATCTCCATCAAACGTCGTGCCGACGTCCACACGTCGCATATAACCGTCATAGGAGACCGCGACTATTTCACGATTCCCACTGACCGTCGCGCGAAAGTAATATCGGACATCCGGCGTATAGGCACTAACCCACGCGTCTGCGATGTAGTCATACAGAAGCCCGACATCATTTCGAGTCGTTGCCGAAGAGTCGGTTGTTGTAAAAGCCCACCGAATAAGGTGCGTCTTATCGTTTCGGATTGCGACCGTGTTCTCAACGGCAGAACCGTCGATCTTTTGCAACAGACTCGAAATATTAGTCGAGACGAGCCCACGACTCGTCAATCGGGAACCAAATATGTTGTTCTCAAACAGGTAATGCAAGGCCCACGGCGTTTCTGCAATTCCACGATGGGAATCAATTCCAAGGGTGAGAGGGAGGGCGCTGATTGAAACGTTGGTGCCGGTTCCGCTGAAGGTCCACGCACTATTAACCTTGCCGACGATAAGTTCATCAAAATAACTACGGAGCGCGGTAATCTGGTCCGTCTTCTCTAGCGCGTTCCGACCACCGCTGAAGCGCGCGATATTCGCGGTCGGAAAATAGTCTGGTGTTCCGGCATCGGAATACTGGAGAGACACAAGGTCGGCGGCAATGCCCGCCACCATAAGCTGCTGGTTATACAAATCGATCAACCCGCCCGCGGGAGGAGCTAGGGCATAGATTTCATAGATGTCATCGAAGACGAAGAAGTCGCCTGAGTCGACGAATATCTGTATGCTGCCAATCGTCGCCCAACTTGCGGTACCCGTATCCGTAAACGTCGATCGCGCCGCGGAGACCCTATTCCAGCCGGACGCCGAAACGGTAAAACTCTTTTCGAAGTGCTTCGTTGTCGGAGTCGTGAAATCCCGGAACCGTAAGCGAACCGTACCCGTCGAACTGAACTCTGACTTAAAGATGTTCATCTTGATAAGGTCAGATGCACCGAAGTCCGGCGCACCATTCAAGCCGGTCGTGAAGTTCGTCGAGGCGGTATACGTCATGATCGCGCTTGTGACTGGAAAAATTTTGATGGCCTGAGCACCTTCGCGAATCTGGGTCAGTGGACTGGTCAACAGCGTGCCTGCACCGGTCCAGGCTTCATCCGATTCCATATCCGCGACAAGTACTGCGCCGACCGGCAACACGTTTGTTCCATTATACTTGAATATAGGATCAGATCCGTTACTAAAAAGTAGCACCCCACGGAAAGGAACGTGAGTCCAGGTCAACTTGGTCGTACTTAATCCCTGCATTAACGTCGTCCAGGTATCCGTGGACACGGTGTATTTGTACAATGTTCCGGCGCTTGTGGCGACCAACATAGTCGTAACAGCCGGGCTTCCCGACGTATACGGCTCGGCCCACACAATGACTTCGTCGTTGGGGGCCGTGGTGGTATTTAACTTTGTCAACCCTGCGATAGTGACGGGATATTTGTTCGTCAGTACCATGTTCTGTGCGTCAACGTAATACCCAGGTGGCACCGCAATATCGGGGTCATACGTATTCATGCCCTTGCTGAAGTCCTTAAACTCAAGGGTCTGTTGTGCTATGACCGTCATAGGTCTCTCTTACGAAGGAAGCGCGTATTCGTCAACAACCAGAGATTCTTGAACCTGACGAATAGCTACCTCGGGTTGTACCTCTAATGCCAATTGTTTCTCAAGCACGGTCAAAGCCGTGGCACTCAGTTCGGGGCTTACCTTTCGGAGCATAATAGCCGCGGTCATCTGCGCCAACCAGGTATGATGTTCTTCGGGAAGCTGGGGAATCATGCTGATATGATAACCGGCTGAGACAAGATTTTCATTCGGCCACGCCCGGGATAACACCGCCGTATCGTCATTCGTAAATGACGAAATCTGAGGATAGACTGAACTGAGTGATACTATACTGGCACTTGACACGACAATGTCTGCTGGATTACGAAGTCCACCCGTCAACCAAGCTGTGCCGACTCCATGCAAATTGGTACTCCCACTTGTAAGCCGGATTGAACCCGTACTATAATTCTGAAGACGCGGGGGACGATACTGATAGGTGACTTCAACATCAAAACCGGTTGAAACCAATGGCCGAATACGCAACGTCCGTGATCCAATAACGACGTAGTAAAAAATATCTTGACTGCCCGGGATGGCCGAAACGTCGTCAGCCGTCAAGGTCGACTGGTCAATCCACCCCCTTTGCGCGAGATTGGCCGGATAAAACCGAACACCCTCGTAATCCGCTGTCAGCGGTATAATGTTCTCTATTCGTACAAAGTCAGGCGGCAGCGTGTAATCGACGGTACTTGCAACCATTGCGAGCGATGACGGATTATACGACTCGCTTACATAGTCAATAGCGGAAGCCGTACTCTTGATCGACTTCGTCAGGATCTTGCTGTCAGCCAGGCGGAGCACACGAGCGGACTGGTCCATCGCGGTATTGGCCGCGTCGATACACTCTTCGTCTGACCAGAGCGCGGACGCAACACCGCTCGCCCGAATCGCGTCAACTTCAAACCGGGCCTTCCGAATGATCTGGGAAAGATTAATAACAGACTCCTACGCGAAGACGAGAACAACGATTACGTCACTTGTCGGATTTGTGATCCCTCCGGTTCCGCCGGTCGTTAACGTAGCAAAACTCAAACCCACGTCAAAACTCAAGCCTTCCATAATAGCCAGGGTGACGGTCGCCCCCCCGGCGACGGGAATAATCATACTCGGCGCGGTCGTCCCCACGGTCGGGGCCGTTGCGTTCCAAAGTTTCAGGAAGGACTTGGCAGATGCATTCGCGCTATTGTCCACGCTGATAAGGTACAACGTGGCCGCTCCACTATTGATATTCGCTTCGCTTGTCGCATCAGAATCAGTATCTCTGACCACCTTCAGAGAGGAAGTCAGCGCCATTGTTTGAGTCGTAACAGCCATAATAGTCTCCCTATGCCACGAGAATCTTGACGAGAACGTTTGACGTTGGCCCGGTCGTACCCGCCGTTCCGGCGGCAGTCACCATCGCATAACTAAGCGCAGTCGCAAACGAATTACCTGTTTTGAACACGTAGGTACGAACAACGCTGGCAGGCACCATAAGAATCATATCCGGGTCAGTGGTCCCAACAACAGGAACTGCAGCGTTATACGCCTTGAAAAATTCATACGCGGCGTTAGCAGCGTTATCAATCGTTACAGCGTAGAGTGTCGCTGCACCGTCATTGACGTTATTTTCCGAGACTTCGTCAACGTCGACGTCCGCGATAATACGCAGCGCATTACCGGCAATACCGAGAGGAGTAATCGTAATAGCCATCGAGTTTTTCCTTTATCGCTTCTGTATCGTCATGTTGAGATAGAGAACTGTCGGATGATTTGCCGACGTGAACAGGTCGGGGATTGGCAAGCGGTCAATCCTATGCTCGCCGTCCAGGAGTTCGGCTTCCGTAGCTGGCGTCGGCCCCCATGTCGTGCCCCGAGGAATAGTATAGCGCCACGTCATGACGTTGTCGCCGCCATTACAGTTGGCTTCATCTTTATCCCTGAGCTTCGGATATCCGGCGTCGCACGGGAAGACCTGTTCAATTCGTGTGCCCTTGGTCCATAACCGGCAACTGAACGGGTGACCCAATGCCGTTAAGAACGCGTGGAGGCCGTAATTCGTAAGCATCCTACCTCCGCCACGGGCGAGTAGAACCACCGCGGGCAATCTGTCTTCACGTCCCACACGGCGTCCACTTCCCACGTCGCTTCAAGACTCGAATACAGACTAGTCGTCCAGACGGGGTACTGTACATCATACGTACTGACGTTATTCATAACTTATTGATTGTACCACACGCGCTTAGGACAAGGGGTTTTTGTATATCGCCGAGACGATTCGGTTCGGCCCCCACGCATATGCGAATCCGTCATCAAAGGTCGGGGTCCGTAACTCACGGTGAGGGGACCTTGGGCTTGTACTGCCCCCGTAACGGTCGCAGCATTTTGAAGTGTCGAATAGTCAGTTGCCAGTACGCCGTCATCATACGGGGCATCAAGGACAAGATTCAACCGCCGCTGAGGGAGATAACTATTGACTTCACGTACAACTTCTGCTGCGGACAATTCGGCAAGCCACACCTTTACATGCCCGACCGACATATTGATAAACCGACCGCCTGCCGCCGTTGCTCCGGTATCACCAATCTGAAAAGTATCCGCCGCTGCTGGAATACTTGTTGGGATTATTCCCCCAAATGTTAGAGACTGATTGACGCCATCTATGTATATCTTCACTTTGTCGGCGTCCGCGGCCCCACCTCCGTTATAGACCACCGCAACATGAGCCCATACGTCAACAGTAAAAACCGATCCTGTACTAGCCAACGGTGCCCAGTTATCAAACACTATTCGACACGTACCGATGTTCGTAATTTGTTGCAGAATGATACCAACGTTATTATTCCAGTACGCCCAATACGGTTCGGTAGAGCCAAACGCTTGGGGTTGGAACCAACCGGCCACGGTAAGCACCGTTGAACCACTAATACCCACAATGTTCCCGTGATCTATATCATCATCCGTACCGTCAAGATCAAGAGCCATGAGTCGTTTGCTACGGCTTGACTTCGTTGACGTATCCGTGGATCATTACCACGTTCGCGGTCGCGCAAAATGCCGTTACGACGAGGCTGTTTTGAAGTATCAATCCGGGGGCCACAAGGAACAGCCCGCTTTCCGCGGGAATCGTAACTTCAATAAGCGCATCCGGCGCGGTAGCGCCGCCCCATTCGAGCGTCAGTTTTCGCGCGGTCGTATCAGAATTGACGGCCCAAAGCCAAATCTCATCGAACGTGTTGGCCGTTATACCAGCAACGGCGGTATGAATCGTAGTACCAAGCGTGGCCGTCGCCACGACTTTGATCCCAAGATTTCCAGCCGCTGCTCCGCTGAGTTTCGCTTTATTAAAAATACTAGGTGTAGCCATAAGTTCTTACTTATCCTCCAAACACTTGAGTTTGAATCGGGTTTCCACCACCGCCCGCAGCAGCCCACTTGGCACCAGCGCCTACTGCGGAATCCGCCGTCAACACAAAAGCGTCGGTGCCTACAGCAAGCACGATAGGATCGGCTCCTGTTTGGCCGATCACGAGACCGCCCTTTGCCAGAGCCGCGGTCGCCGTAACCACCCCAGCCCCGCCGCCGATAAGCACTCCGTTGTCCGTTAACGTGGCAACGCCGGTTCCACCGAATGGAACAGTCAAACTTGTCGGGGCCGTCACAGTACCGGCGGTCACAATGACCGCGCCTGTGGACGCGGACAAATCAGCGCCAGTCCCACCATCAACGGGAAGCAGCGTCCCAGTCAACGTCGAACCTAAGCTCGTAAAGGAACCCGTCAGTTTCGTTACCGCAAGATCGGCAATCGCGGCGCTCGGAATCGCCGCAAGGTCAATGCGGGCGATACCCGCAGCCGGTTGTGTTACCACAAACCCGTCGGCTTGGTCAAAACGTATTGTCGCTGATCCTGTATATGACGGACTGCCGTCGACTTCCTCTACTGTCGGTGACCCGCTCAGCGTGTCCGCATACGTCTTGTTGACAATGTCTGACCCGGCAGTCGGGACACGGCTTATAGAACCCGTCCCGCCGATATCTAGATCAGCCGTCCAGATTTTCCGCCATCGGAGCGTCGATTTGCCAAGGTCGACAAGCGTACGGACAGCGGGTAACAGATGTTCTTGGAAAACATTAGGCAATGCCGTACCCTCCCATACTTATACGACGCCCTTCAGCCCACGCAAAGCGGTCATATGCGGCTGAACTTGCCATCTCAAAGTCATCGTGTCCTTTTCTCGTCTCAATTTCCTTGGCCCAGTCATCGCGGGCTTCAAGTTCGCGAGCCAGAGTCTTCGCCCCTTTATTCTGAATGTCCGTTGCCTTCAGTGACGGCATCACGTACTTGATATCCATGGGCCAGAACTTGTAGATTTGACGGTATTCGTCTTTGTACCGAACCTGACGGTCGGTACCATATCGACAAAGAAACTTCTCAGGGTATCGAGTTTTACGCTCGACAACAAGCATACCCGGATCGTCAAGGCTTCGACGGACACGTAAGAAGCGGTCGTACCGACGCCACTCGCGTTCGTATTCTCGTACATAATTTGGCACCGTATATCCGTACATTAACCGGCGCTCCAATCTAGAGGTTGCAAGTGATCGTGGTCACCTTCGATCACGAGTTTGAGACCAAGTCGACGTGCATACTCACTGCGTAGCGGGTTTTTGACTGCCGCAGGATCGTCATAGACGACATCCGCGCCGCGCCAAAACCGATGGCTTGAACCGGGAACCCCACCGACGGTTGTATTTCGTTTTGTACTCCTGCCCCACGAGGTTATAGAACCCTCGTGGAGCAAGCAATACATTGCTACAGCTTCCGCAAATTCACCAACGGTCATTAAACAGGAACTTCCGTCCAGTTGAAGTGTGCTATGATCGTCAATACTGTTGAAGTATAAATACCCGCAAAGGCACCAGCCGTCAACACAATACTGCCCTGCTCGTCAAAGATCACACCAGACACGGGCGCATTGACGACCTGTGCCGTCACTCCCGTAATAGGAATCGTCCCGTATGACCGAATCAAAAGCGGGGCGACAGGAAGGGTCGCAGCCGAGTCAATCAGTCCAGTACCGTTCGTACCCGCTGTAGAATCCCACTTGTTATTGTGCGCGATAAGAGGGGTCGTATGCGTCACGAGACCCGCCGTAGTCCAACCAGCAAACATACCGAGGGACGATAGCGCGGTGGGAGCGCCAACCACGCCGATGCCAACGCTATTTATAACGAGGTTCACGCCACTACCCGCCGGATTACTCAACACGAGACCCGTATAGGTCGTTGCAAGAGCGACCGTTGTAGTCGTGCCGCCTGGGCCCTGATTTGCGCCCGAGTACGTCCGACCACGCCATGCAGATTCCTGATATCCCCCACCACCACCAACCACGACAAGCTGACCACGCCTGTCAATACGAGCCGTAGCAAAATTCGTATCCGACAGAGAAACTTCTCCGACCCGACCTTCCGATGAAGCCATAATAATTGCCTTTCCGATATGAGGTGAAACGCAAGCCGCCGACGCATAAGTCGGACGGACTGGTAAGGTTCGTTACTTAGTTATGAAATGCTCCGAACATGATTGTCCAAGCAACCGCGGCAGTCTGCGTAGTCTGATACGTTGATATGCGTACCACGCCGGTACCAAGATAGGAAGCAGGAAAACTCAACGCCTGTTGTGCCTCGTACGGAAAGGCCAACTGAATGGCCGGTCGAGTCCCATCCGCATTCACTACTGTTGAGTCAAATGTATATGCGTCGTACCACACATCGGTACTTGAGTCACCAGTGTCACCCGGCGAAAGCTGAAGCTTCCACGTAGGTATCTCATAGGGTTGGACTTTACTCAGCACCGCCAAGGACGCCGGAGTAAAAATCGTGACCGTACTGTGATTCCGGGGGATCATCACCCCGTTGGAGACCGCTTCTCCACTAGCGATGGTCAGTGTCTTGATCTGATAGTTTGCCATCTAAGATTTCCTCCTGAGCAATAGGCTCGGGTTTATGGGTCTTACCAAAGGTTTCGTCCCAACCACGGCGGTAGGCCACCGAGGCTGTGACCACAATAAAACTTGGACGCTCATATTTCATTGTTTTATCCTGGGCTTGAAGATCAAACTGCCGGTGCAGGCGGGCTTTCGCCGCATCCTGCACCAGCCGCGTTTGTTTTAGTTCGCGCCGATGCTTATAAAACGCATAATCACGAACTGCATAGTCCATCTTATGTCAAAGTACCAAGCACACCACCCTGGCCAGTAGCATCGCCGGTGATGTATACTTCGGCGATGTCAATAGCAGTCGTGGCATCAAAGCCGGTTTCAAACGCGCTAAACGCAGCAGCCGTCCCATCCAAATAACTATCCGTCACGACCAACTGATCGGCACCAGCCACGCCGGTAAACACGTTCGTAAACGCCCCCCGCCCACCAAAGTAGCACTCATGGAAATGTGCATGTAGCGTCGTCGCCGCCGTCAAGACAACGTTTGCCCACGTGCTCGCATCACTAATGAAGCGGTTACGAGCAACATACAGATTATCCGTCAGTCCAATTTCCATAGCCTCGCCCATCCCGACGATTGTCAGCCATTCACAATCAAGAATCTCCGGGTACAACGAAGATGTCGTCTCAAACACAATCCCCTGCGTCCCGGTACTCACCGCAGGAAGAGTCGTATTCCAGAACACATTGTGAATGAACAAGTTATCCGCGGCCACGGCACGAATACTGTTACCAGTCGTAACAGGAATAAGCTGTACAAACCCAATCTCAACATCATCGTTACCAGATGGTATGTCTAGTGTATTTGTTAGACCGCCGGTAGACGTAATTGTTGACCGGGAATTCCGGACT
>ERZ1292637.591-Hain-H14-01um-R3-591-length-19262-cov-22_pt1 | contig 19262 bp, 26 predicted proteins | sample MGYA00564405_ERZ1292637 | MGnify/ENA primary metagenome ERZ1292637 (study PRJEB36523, sample SAMEA6512645) | groundwater metagenome | collected 2019-01-09 | study: AquaDiva: Metagenomics assemblies of 32 groundwater samples | reverse complement strand
GCCGAAAGGATGGGCGGGCCTTGATTTCCCAACTCTTAGCCCCGCGCACGGACACTACGCCCGGGATCTATGTAGATCGGGCCGCGTGCCCCATCCTCGTGCAAGCCTTCCTGGGGAAGTATGTCTATCCTGAAACCAAGAGTGGGAAGATTCAGGATGAACCTGACGAGAACAACCACCCCTGGGCCGATGTGATGGCGTGCCTCCGCTACCTGGCGACGGGGCTCTACAGTGCCTTGGGGCTGCGCCGAGTGTCCAAGACCCCCACGCCAGAACTCGCCGTGACTTGGCACGGCTACGGCTCCCCCCTCCGAGACCGTCAAACAGTCAAAGTGAGATAACCCATGCCAGATGACACGTCCCTCTTTCCTTCTGATACGGTCACTTCTGATGATCAGCCAACCGTCGAGGCCCCTGAGCTTGGCCCCGCACAGGAGCTGATCCGTGAACTGATCCCCCCACTCGATGAGGACGATGCCAAGGCCCTCTGCACCCAAGTGCTGGAGGACTACCACGGGGCCATCGTGGACCGGAGCGAGTGGGAATCTCGGATGGGCGAGTGGGAGGATGCCTACTACAACCGGGTCGAGCCCAAGACCTTTCCATGGCCCGGCTCCGCCAACTTCCACGTCCCCTTGACCATGATGGGCGTGGAGACATTCAAGCCCCGCCTCATCGAAGGCGTCACAGGCGAAGATCCACCCATTGTCGTGATCGCGGTCAAGACGGCGACCGAGGAGCGCCGAGAACTCGTCGAAATGTTCCTCAACTGGCGGATCAAGACCCGTCTGCCGATGGATGAGCTGGTCGCCACCTCCGCGCATCTCTATCTCCAACCTGGTTTGGTGATCGCCAAAACCTACTGGAAAGTGACGCGGAAGGTCCGTCGGCTCGTGCGTGAGTTCTCCCTTGACGCCACGATGGAGGATATCACGACCTCCTTCTTCGGGGCTCAAGTGCAGCCCTTGAACCTCAAGCCGGTTGGGGACCAGGACTTCGAGGGGACCGTGCCCGTAGCCCCTGGAGCAGGGGAACCGCTCCGGGTCCGGCTCAAGTTGAAGATTCTGGACGACGGGGTACAAGTGCTGCTGGAGAAAGATGAGCTGGACGAGGGCTCATGGATCGACTTGGTGGACCCTCTCGACTTCTTCGCGCCCTCCCGCGCTGGGGGAGACGTGCAGCAGATGCCATGGTGCCAGCATCGGCTCTGGCTCTATGACCATGAGTTGCGGAACCGGGTGGCCATCGGGCGGTTTGAGGCGGACGCGGTGGAAATGCTTCTCCAAGGGGCCACCGCCCCCGAGGGCAGTGGGGAAACGGATAGTTATGAGGTTCACACCGCTCGGGAATTAGCCTCAGCAGAAACGTCTGATGGCCCCACGGATGCGCGTCAACTCCAGTATGAGGTAATCGAGGACCATCGCCGGTGGGACATCAATGGGGATGGAGAAGAAGAGGAGATCATTACCTGGGTGGCCCCAGCCTTGAAGGATCGCATCCTTGGGTGGGACTACCTGGACAACGTGTATGCCCACGGGCGGCGCCCATTCCGGGTGGGCCGCTTCCTCCCGGTCCCCTTCACCTTCTACCCGCTGTCCTATGCGGAGATGATCCATGGCGTCCAGGATGAGATCAACGCGATCCACAACCAGCGGTCGGACTTTGGGACCATTCAGAACCTCCCGTTCTACTTCTACCGAGCCAGTGCCACCCACCCTCCAATCGGGCAGCCTCTCCGTCCGGGTGCGGGTGTCCCCATTGATAACCCTCAACAGGATCTTTTCTTTCCGTCCTGGCGCGGGAGCCCAGCGTATGGGGTCAATGACGAAGCAACCCTTCTCCAGTACCACGAACGCCTCAGCGGGCTTACCGACCTCTCCTTCGGAAAGCAACCAACCCGTGTTGGAGCCACCCGAACGGCTCGTGGGACTCAGACCCTCCTCGCGGAATCCGGGCTCCGATTCAAGACGATCCTCCAAGGATTCCAGACCTTCTGGGCCGGGATTTTCTCTGACATCCTCGCGCTCGAACAGGAGTATCTCCCGCCGGAAACCGAGTTCCGCGTAACGGGTCGCCTGCCAGCCGTCATCAAGATCAAGGACCGCACGGAACTTCAGGGTCAGTATGACATTCGTATCGCCTTGACCATGGACCAGTTGAATCGAGGCCAGATGCGGGAAGATACAGTGATCCTGCTCCAGACCCTTCTCACCCCGCTGGCGATCCAAACTGGGGTCATCGGGCAGCGGGGGATTCGTCAGTTGTACCGGGATTTCCTCAAAGCCTTCGGGAAAGACCCACGCAGTTACTTGGAGGCGACGCAGGACTTCCGTACTCCAGAGGAGGAGTTGATGTTGCTGGCCACGGGGCAATATGTGGCCCCGAATCAGGGAGAGAACCTCCAGGCTCACCTGACAGCCCATCAGGCCCACAGCACGATGGAAGGGTTGACGCCCCAGGCCCGGCGCCTCCTTCAGCGTCACATGCAAGAGACCTATCAACTAGCCCAGCTCCAGCAAACGATGCAAATGATGCAACAGATGCAGGGACCCCGTGGGGCCTCCCAAGGGGCCATGGGGGCTGGGTCCAGCCAACCGATGAACGCGATGACCGGGGCGATCCCACAGGGGACCCCACCAGGGATGGGAGGAGGCGAAGGTGAATCCACAGGAGCGTGAGCAGGCCCGGCAGGTAGAGGAGCAGCGTGCCCAATTGACACGGGACGCCCAGGTCATGAAGGAGTTCATGCGGTCGGATGCCTGGCCGTGTCTCCAACGCCAGTTGGATAAGTACTGGGCACAGGGCTTGGACATCCTCATCGCGGAGGCCTCTCTGGATGGCGTCCGTGATTACTGGCGGGGGCGGCTCTCGATGGTCCGGGACCTTCGGGCCCTGCCAGAGGTAATTGTCGGGTTGGCACGCCAATATGGGCTACCCACTTGACAACTTGGCACCGACTGTGTACAATGACGAAAGTGGAGGTATGCCATAATGGCTAGCAAAATGAAAGTCTCTGGTGATCTCGGCAAGCAGCGGGCCGAGGAATGTGAGAAGGCGTTCCCTCGCAAAATCAAGAAGGCAGGGGCATCCAGCCTGCCCGCGAAGCGGCGACTTTGATGGCTCCCCAAGCTGAGTACTTCCACGGACGGGGGCGCAAGGTCATGAAAGAAATGAAGGCCCGCTACGGGAAGCGTGGAAAGGAGGTCTTCTACGCCACCGCGAACGCGCGGGGGATGACCCCAAAGGCCTATGGCACGATGACCATGCCTAAGGATGTGGGGGCAGCCCGGCAGGAGGAAGCTAACCGGATCGCCACGCCTCTGTGTCGCACGATTCTCAAGGCCTCATCCTACCTCCCCAACCGTCCAGGGAAAGTATCCTACTAATGCGGGGCTCTGCCCATGGGAGTCGTGCCCACCGGACCGCCCAGGTCCATCTCCTCCCCACGGCTTCCATGAGCATCCCCGCAACAGACCGAGACCCCAGCCCTCGTAACCCGGCTGGGACTATAAAGGAGACCCTTGATGCCTGACCCGTCCGACGTAACGCCCGACTCGTCACCGGCACCCGACCCCAGCTCAGGGTTACAGAGCCCGGCAGCTTCACCTGCCGTCACTGAGGGTGAAGAGACCTCTTCCGCAGACCGACCCATCGAGAATGCCGTTCGGGAGTTTAACCGGAAGTTCACCCGGATCGAACGCCAGTTGGAAGCCTTAGCCCAGCTTCAGAGCCAGCCCCGTGCCGCCGTCCCCGCCACAAGCCCGGATGGTGAGCCGACGGATGAGCAGCTCTGGGAGCGGGCGCAGCATAATGACCGGCAGGCGTTTGACACCTATATGCAGCGGATCGCCGCTCGACAGACCGTGCAATTGAATCAGGTGCAGCGGATGTCTCAGCTGGTGGATTCGCAGCTCATGGTGTTGGGGCAGAAATATCCAGTCCTTCAGGATCAGGCGCATCCGCTGGCTCAGACAGCGGCGCAGGCGTACCAGATCTTGATGGGGCAGGGGTATCCCCAGTCGAAGGCGACGTGGTTGGAAGCAGTCAAAACCGCGATTGCTGACCGCCCAGATCTCGTGGCTGAAATGCACGGGCAGGCGGTCGCGCGTGGGGATCAAGGTCGCCAAGCGGCGGCCCGTGTCGCACAGGCCGGGCAGACTCCAGCATCCGGTCGTGCAGCCGCTCCAGCCCCGAAGCGCCAGGAACGCCCGCTCAGTGCTGAGGAGCGTGACCTAGCGGCCCGTATGGGGATCAAGGACCCCCAGAAGGCGCGTGAGAACTTTCGAAAGCGCCGGGAATCCGGCGTGTCCCAGATCGGTGCAGTCGGGATGCATCTCTCAGAGGAGGATCTCTAATCATGGGGTATGTGCCAAACATCAACAATCCATCCAAGCGTGAAGAGGTCGAATCGGCTCCTCAAGTCGAGACGGTGGGTGCCGTTCGGTCAGACGTTCTCCAGCCCGGTCCCATTGCCCCCAAGGCCGTGTGGCAGGGTCCGTCGGGGATCGTGGATCTCTCGGAAGCCCCCCCTCCCTGGGAAGTCGGGACCGCCGGATATCGCGCGTCCGATGCTAAGCAGTTCGTCAGCGTTCCAACCGATTGGACCCTCCGATGGATCAACACGAAGATGTTGGATACTGTCGGGTGGCGCCACTGGCAACCGGTGATGGCTTCTGATCCTCGGGTGACCATCAAGGTCCAGACCCTCGTGGCTCCTGATAACACGGTTCGCCGTGGCGGGGGCTCTGGGGATGTCTTGGCCTGGATGCCTCAGCATTGGGTCGAAGCTCGCCGCAAGTACCAGCAGGCCCTCACCGACCGTCGCACGCAGAGTGCGGTGGATCGACAGAGCCAGCTCCGTGAAGACTTTCGTCGGGGCAAGTACGGTCGGGGGGTGACTCTGGAGGACGCCAAGCATCCGACCCATACCATGGCGGATGGCCGCACGCTGGACAAAACCTAAAGGAGTGTTCCTGTGCCGTATCTTCAACCCGCAACAGCCAACTACTTCGGCTTTTCCCCAGCCGGAGATGTCCTGGGCATGAACGTCTACCAGGTGTCGTCCTCGGCCACCACCGGCGCGGACCCGATTCATCCTGGGGACGTGGTGTGCCACTCCACGCTGGGGAATTCAAGCCCCGTGGTCAGACGCACGACTGGAGGCACGTCCACTGATGCCGGGGTGTATGTCGGCGTGGCAGCCTCGTATGTCCCTGCCCTCGGAGGCTCCACAAGCGCCGACCCGCGTGTCCACACGTCTCAGAATGTCCTGGTCTATGACCACCCGGACCAGGTGTTCTACGGGTGTGACACCACCTCAGGAGTCATCGGGGTTGCCGGGAACCTCGGCAAGTCTTTCTGTGTGCTCTCAACAGGCGCTGTTGGGTCCACTGGCCCAAGCGACAAGCTCTTCCGGTCCGTGCAGGCCATCTCAGGTGTGTCCGCCTCCTCGGGGTCCGGGAATGGCTATCGCTTCCGGGTCATCGGGCTGCATCCCATCGAAGCCTCGTATTCGACAGAAACCGCTGCGACCGCCTCTGCAGGCACCAATACCCGCAAATACCTTCTGGTTCCAGCCCTGCCGTTCCGTAATCGGCGGGATGCTGGGATCATCACTACGTAGGGGGGCTGACACATGGCAACTCTACGCCCAACGCTTCCCGCGCTGTATCTCTCTCGGCTGGCATTCCTCGAAGATGTCCTCTTTGATGAGATGCCCATCGAGACCAGCCCATTCATGCGCCTCCTCAAGGTGCGGAACATGGGCAATCAGCCCTTCGTCAAGACCACCACGGTTGGCTCGTTCGGGACCGTGCCGATCAAGGCGGAAGGCGCGGATGTCACGTACGATGACCTCGCTTCGGGGTACGATGCGACGTACCAGCCCGACACCTACGAGCTTGCGTTCAGGACTTCCAAGGAAGCCTTGGACGATGAGCAGGAGGAAGTCGTGTCGGATGCCGCTCGGGCGCTCGGGGCCGCTATGTCCTACACGTTTGACGTGGACATGGCTAACATCTTCAACAACGGCTTCACCTCGACCACGGGGTCTCCTGATGGGGTGGCGCTCTTCAGCGCCTCTCATCCTCTCATCGGGGGTGGGACGGAGCAGAACCAGCTGACCACAGCCGCCGACCTCTCCGTGGCGTCCATTCGCACGGCTCTGAACGACATCGCCGATACCACCGACGATTCTGGGAAGATCGTGCATTGGCGACCCAAGACCCTGTTCGTGTCGTACGAGCAGGTGTGGCTCGCCAAGGAGTTGATCCAGTCCACTCAGCGAGCCGATACGGCGGATAACGCGATCAATGCGTTCCGCGATGACGGCCTTAGCGTCGTGGCCAGCCCGTATCTCACCGATGCGGATGCCTGGTTCTTGCTGGCCGATTCTGGGACGCACAACGTCCGTGTCTACTGGCGTGAGAAGCCCAACGTGCTCCATGACTGGGATTTCGAGTCAAGCTCCATGAAAGTCAAAATCAGAGCACGCTGGAAGAGGGGCTGGAGCGATTTTCGTGGGGTCTTTGGTTCGGTTGGCGCGTGATGACTGACCTGGAGGCGCTCTACCAGCGCCTTCAGGACCATTGTCAAGCCCTGTCCTCGGGGGGACGCCAGGCGGAAACCCGCTTGGCGTTCCTCCAAGGGCAAATGTTCGAGTTGCAGCAAATCCTGCAGCTCATCCGGCCCGTGCTCGGTAACGGATCTGAGCCCCTGACTGGGAGCACTTCAGTAGAGAACGCGGTGGGGGTACCAAAGGATACGTAAATGCCTACTCCAGGCCATGTTCTGAATCCCAACAAACCCGCCACTCGATTCCGAGGGCCTCTCCTTGTGGGAGCCCCGGCTGAGATGGGTCAGTCAGCCAGCAATGGCGCCTCCACGGAACCCCTGATCTCGTTCTGGAATGCCCCGGAGTTTGGGATGTATGTGAACTCTAGTGCGCAAGTCCGCATCACCACGCCTGGGGCTGCCGACTCTCCTGTGATTATAACCTCGGGGGCCTTCCACGTCGGGAGCACCCTGCGGTATACTGCCGCTTCTTCAGGGATGCTCTTAGTCATTCCGTTCTCATCGGCCACGATGAGCAGCGGGACAATTCCAGCCGACCTCAACGGCGGAGTGGGGATTGTTGCCCATGAGAGTTCTGCGGGTAGCACTCAACGCCTGCAGTTATGGTTGGTGTCATCCGCCATTGGCTGGATGAGCCTCGTGTCTACGGCAGGAGGCGCGGGCCTCTTTTTCTCGTCTACCAGCACGTAATCGGTGATCACCACCAGCGTGGTGCAGTGGGCCGAGAAGGCATCTGACTGGTTTGACCAGTACCATCAGGTGCCTGAAGCCCAGCGGGACTGGGAGACGTGGCAGGCTCCCTATCGTCAAGGGGTGATCGCGGGAGTGGACCTCCTCCGGGGCACCTCAGTCTTCGAGGTGGGCTGTGGGGCTGGGCCAAACCTCCGGTTCCTCCAGCACCATCGCCCCCAGCTTCGACTTGGCGGGAGTGAGCCAGCCACTCATCCTCGGCTCTGGGCCAGTGAACATTGTGGAATCCAGATCCAGCCGGGGATACTCCCAGCCGACCTTCCAGGGCCTGAGTGGGACATCATGCTCTCGTGTTATGTGCTGGCATACCTGAATAAGGCAGATGTCCAACGGGTCTTGGGGGGCTGCTTGACTCGGGGGCTCATCCTCATGGAGCCCGAGGCCGCGAAGGCCCCTGACTTCATTCACGACGATCAGGCTAGGGATGGCAAATGGGGCCATCCCCACCTCCACTGGAACTATCGAGAGATGCTCAAGGAGACGGGCTGGCATCTCTGGTGGGTGTGGCCGCTTCCATGGCGGGACTGTTCCATGGCCCCAACATCAATTCTCATCGCAACAAGGGAGGAGACCCCTAACCATGTCCGAGACACCAGTCACGGAAGCGCCTAAGACCGGCTGGGTCGTCACCCCGGCTAGTGCAGAGGTGACGATTGTGAGTCGTGACCTCGCAACGGTCACAGTCTCGCCACCTCGCAAGAAGGTGGCGATTATCGGGTTCGCCTCGAACACGCTCCATTTGGTTCCGTGGGAGGATCCCGCCTTTGAACTCTGGGGCCTCAACCAGGGCCACATGAACTTCAAGCGGCGGGCAGACCGTTGGTTCGAGATGCACTTGTTGGAATTCATCCCCGATGCTCGGGACCCACAGTATGTCGCGTTCCTCAAGGGACTTCAGATTCCTGTCTACATGACCCAAGCCTATGACGAGTTCCCGACCTCAATCCGGTATCCACTGGAAGATGTGATCAAGTATACGGGGCGGGATTACTTCATGTCGAGCCCCGCCTATATGCTCGCGTTGGCTGCGATGGAAGGGTTCGAGGAAATCCATCTTTACGGGATCAACCTCGCTATTGGGGACGAGTACTTCTACGAGAAGCCTAACTGTGAATGGCTGATCGGGTTGCTAGAGGGCCGAGGAATCAAGGTGCATGTGCCGCACGCGTCATCCCTCATGAAGCAATACCGCCGGTATGGGTACTTTATGGATGCCCGGCCCGCCCAATCCATGAAGACGCTGCTCCAGGCGCGTATTCAAGAGTACCGCTCACGGATCGAACGCCATCAAGCCGATTTTCACACCACCCTCGGAGCCATGCGGGAGGCTGAATCGCTTATCCAAGTGGCCGAAGGGCAAGACCACGGAGCCGACATCGTGCTCCAGATCGCGTCTACGTAAGGAGTCCCTATGAGTCAGAATGTCAAAGACTTTCCCAACCTGACGTTTACCGGCACCTCCACGGTCTCCAACGCCATCGCGGGCATGGATGATTGTGAGGGGCTCTCCATCTTCTGGTCCTCCTCGACTGGAACCACCATGACGGTGCAGATCGCCCTCGACCCCACCAGTACGTCGGCCTTTGGCATCCTCCAGTCGGGTGGAGCCGATGTGACGATTACGGCTGGTGAGACCGTCGTGGTAAGTCCCTGCCCATTCCGACAAATGCGTCTGCTTGCGACGGCGGCCAGTACGGGGTCCCTTTTCACAGTGGCGGGCCAGTTCCCGGCGGTCTGATGCGCCAATTGCTCGCGTGGTGGCGACGGTTCTGCTATGCCTGGATATGGGCCAATGCTCCAGATCCTGGAAAGGAACCTGTCCTCATGGAGCGGTGCCGTGAGCTTCGGCTTGCGATTGACCAGCTCGTGAAAGAACGAGACGACAAGCGGGGTCAGATTGCCATAGAGTGGAGTCGGGCAGTCCGTCGCCAACAGACCATCGAGGCTGAAACCAAGCTTCGATGTGATCGGATGCTTGCCAAACTGGATAAGCGGGCCGAAGAAGTTGCCAGCGAGCGACGAAAGCTGGAATTCCTCCAGAGCCCGTAATGGGCTTGCTCCTCTGGGTTGCAAACCTGGATTGGGCCGCTGGGGAGGATGTCGTAGCCCCCACGACCTCAAGTGTTGGCAAAGGGAAGGTAGACAACGTGTATCTCATCGACTATAAAGATTTGACCGTGTGACCTGATGGCTGACAATATCCTCCTCCAGGCTCCAACGTCCACAGGTGAAATCGTCGCCACGGACCAGGTGGGCACATCTTCTGGGCCACACTTCCAGTATGTGAAGCTGGTAGATGGTGTCGCAGGATCGACAGCCGCGATTCCAGGCAATACGGCTGGACTGTCAGTGGTGAGTGCCTCATCTGGGCTGATCCAGATGAGTTCCCAACTTACGGTCACGGCCCAGCAAGGAACCCCGACCAATTGGTTATTTGTCAGCGCCTCCTCGGGGCTCGTGCAGATCAGCGGTACGCCCACGGTGACTGCCACGGCGGCCACGAACCCATGGTCGTCCGCCCCCGGATTCAATATCCCGATTGTCTCTGTATCCAGTGGACTCGTTCAGGTGAGTGGGACTGTCACGGTCCTATCCGCGAGTTCTGGTCTAGTCCAAATATCCGGTACGCCAACTGTCACCGCAACTGCAGGGACCAATCCATGGAGTAGTGCACCCGGATTCAACATTCCAATCGTGAGCGTGTCATCGGGGGCCGTTCAAATCAGCGGCACCCCCACCATTCTCAGCGCATCCTCGGGACTGATCCAAGCCCTCGGGAATGTGACCACCTCACAGCCGGAGTATACAGCGGGTCTCCAGCTCGTGACCCTCACCACCGCCGGACACCTTCGGGTGTCGTCCACAGCTGGGACACAACCGGTTTCGGGCACCGTGACGGCCACCGGCCCAGTCACCATTACATCTGGCCTCGTAACGCTTTCAAGCCAGCATACCGTTACGGCTCAGCAGGGCACCCCGACGAACTGGCTGTTTGTGAGTGCCTCATCGGGATTAGTGCAGATTTCCGGTACCCCAACGGTCACCACGACAGTGGGAACAAACCCATGGTCGAGTGCCCCTGGGTTCAACGTCCCGATTGTCAGTGTCTCCTCTGGCCTCGTCCAAATTAGTGGGACGCCCACCGTCACGGCTACAGCTGCGACAAACCCGTGGAGTAGTGCTCCGGGGTTCAATGTGCCTATCGTGAGTGTGTCGTCAGGGTTAGTGCAGATTTCAGGCACCCCCACAGTGACGGCGACGGCTGGCACGAATCCGTGGTCCAGCGCCCCGGGCTTCAATGTGCCGATTGTGTCCGTCTCATCTGGACTCGTGCAAACGATTCCGCTGGCGCTCCACACCACGGAGGCACTCCGCTCGACCACCTACTGGTCCACGGGAATCGCCCATACCGTCAGCGTGCTCACGTCAGCGACGAACTTGGTGGGGTATGCGCTTTTCAACTCGACTGCGGCGATTCGCTCCGTGAAAATCTATGCGGCCACCTCGGCTCCGACGGTGGGCAGCACGGCTAAGCTTCTGTTGAGTCTGGTGGCCCCCGGGTCCACAGGGGGTGGTGGCGCAAACGTGATGCTTCCAGCCCCTGGACTCTATGCCTCTGGGCTCGGGTTCACGATGACGGCCAATGTGGGCGCCACGGACACGGGCGCTCCTGGGGCGAATGATTTGATCCTCAACTTGATCTTCGTATAGGGGTATCTATGCCGCGATTGCGTGTAATTGTGCTGGACCAAGACACCCCCGGTTCATGGAAAGTGCTCTTCTGGGCTGATGTGCCCACGGCCCGGCAGCAATTCTACACGAGTACCGGGATGTCTGAGTGGAAAGGGGCACTAGCTGCCGATAATACCGCTATCCAGAATGGGGCCATCATTGAACGTGTGGGGTTCATCCATACACCTGGATTTACTCCCGCCCAACTTCAAGGATTGTTAGAGAGTCGATGGCAGGCCTTTCAGGACGTTATCACGGCGCGGAATCCATGGAATCGCTATGGGTCTAACTGGGATGGGCTCGTCTGGACGAGCACGGGAGTAGCCTAATATGCCAACGGTCTTCAAGTGGTATCTAGCTAGTACCGCCCCGCTCGTCAATTTTATGACCACGACCCTGGCGACCCTGGCGAGTTCGACCCTCTCCGTCGCGTCATCCGTGACCCAAGTCAACTCGTCGCAATTACGGCAATATTGTGATGCAGAGCTGCTTGTGGGAACCACGGCGGGAGCGTTTGGGGTGGGAGCCAGCGCCGCCATGTATCTGGTTCCGTTGGTGGGAACGACAGGTGTCGAGGTCGATAAGACCCAATTGCCCCTTCTCTTTGTCTTCCCACTCACCACCTCAACGGCGAACGTCCAACATCGCGTCACACGAACGCTTGGGGGAGTCTCTCCATCCGATTTCCAGGTTGCACTATATAACGGGACAACCCAAGCCTGGTCCACAGGCAGTGGGGACAATACACTCGGGTTGGCCTTCTACGATGAACAGGTCACAACGAGTTGAAGGGAAGCGATGATTCGGCGTTCCACGATTTGGTCCGATCCCCGCGTCAAGCCCCCGTTCGGGTCAGCGGAGATTGATTGGAGCCACCCGCAAGCGGGCGAATTGGTGGCCTGCGTGCTCTTCAACGAAGCAGGCGGTTCTCCCGTTGATCTTGTCTTCCGGGGTCGCCCCACGATCATTGGAGCGAGCACTTGGACGCCCACCTTGGATGGTATTGGATGGAACGCGCGGGGGACGGACGCCCTGGGTTATCCGGCCCGTCCAGCCTACGACGGGAACGCGATCACATTTGTTTGGCGCGGGATTTTCACGGCGATTCCATCGTTTGCGGGCATCGTGGTCATCGCCGACAGCGTGGGGTATCACTACACGCTCCAGGAAACAGCCTCAAGTTTTGCTGTCTACGAGAATGGTGGCCTGTCCAACGACACGGGGATCACTGTGACGGAAGCAGCAACGTATCACCACGGTGCTGTGGTGATTTTCAGCGACGGCACCGGAGTCAAGGGGTATCTCAACGCGGTCCTCCAAGCTACCACAGCGTTCACACCGGGGGCTGCGGTCACCGGAAAGCCGTTGCGCATCGGCGCAGATCGCGGGGCGGTGCCCATCTTTATTACTGGAACATATGATCACTTGTTCCTCTATGCGCGGGCACTTTCGCAGGAGAGAGTGTCATGGGCATACGCCGAACCCTACGCCTTCCTCCGGCCCGTCATCCGGCGGCGGTGGTTCATGCCAAGTGCGGCCGAAGCTCCAGCCGGAAGTAAAGTGACGCCACGATCACTCGGCCTTTTAGGGGTCGGAGCCTGATATGCCTAGTCCTGCCTCTCCCCAATCCCTCATGGATACCCTAAGGGGAAGGTGCCCGCACCGTGGCTAGCCCTGAAAACCTGACGGCGACGGCGATTGAAACCATCGTGATGAACGCTCTCCGTCTGCCCACGAGCAACACGACGGAACTTGGGAAGATTCGTGATCTCATTAACGCTGTGTACCGAGACATTTATTTGAAGCATGATTGGTGGTGGATGCTCAAGACCCAAGTAGTCAATACGACCGCCAAAGTCGCGCACGATGGGACCATGAGCGTCACCTTGGGGTCCACCGCGATCACGGCCTCCACCGCCTTGAGTCTCCCTGTTCAGAACTTCGCCTTGATCCTGACCGGGAACGCCAACGACCCCAACGCGGTCTATCGCATCACGACCACCACGACCTCTGGGACTGCCACCGCCCTCGTAGTGGATGCCGGGATCACCGCTGCAACCTCCACGGCCGCCGGGTATGAGCTATATGAGGACAAGATCAAGCTCTCCGCTGATGTGGGGAAGATGCTTCAGATCAAGCGGTTTGGTGGGGGGCTGCCCATTCGCTTGATTGGACAAGAGATGATGATGCAGCTCAAGATTCAAGGCTCCATCTCAGGACGCCCAGAGTGGGCCTCTGTGTTTGAGTTTGCCACCTCTGGGGATCCTACCACCCAGCGATGGCTCTGGCTCCACCCCTATCCCGACAAAGCCTATCGGCTGGAAATCCTCTACAAGCAACAGCTCAACACGGAGTTGTCCAGTACCACTCAACCATTCATGCCGGATGAGTATCGCCAACTGTTGGTGTATGGTGCGTTGGCCCGGGGCTACCCCATCTACCTGGACGACCTGGAGCGAGCCAAGTTCTTCCAAGCCTTGTTCAATGACTTGATGGCCCTGATGCAGGCGGCTCAACGGGAGTATGCCTCGGACCTTCCCCATCTCTACCCGGATGAGTCCTATCGTGACACGCGGCGGACGCGGGGGCGACGCGGGCGTGTGAGTTTGGGAGCTTACTTTGGCAGACTCCCATACGAGCCATAGGGAGAACTGAAAATTCCTACCAGAGACTCGTGCTTCACAGTACACCCAGCCCTCGGGGGACTTGACGTGTCCTCTGATGCCACCGTGCTGGACCCCAACTTCGGGACAGTCATGGACAATATAGAATTCCTCGAAGGGGGCCAGCGGAAGAAGCGGTTGGGGCTCCAGGTCTATTCCACCAGCACGAGCCACACCACGACGGGGGCCATGGTTTCCACGTCTGTGGCCGTGCGGGCTGTGGCAGACTTCTGGCGGTATGGGGCCACATTGACCCCGACCCAGCACCTCGTGGCGGTCTCAGGAGCGAGTCTCTTCAATTCGACGGGGGATGGTAAGTGGACCTCCCTCAACGGGGCGGCCTCCTCATTTGGGGCATCCACCAACGTCAACACCATGATCACGATTGCTGGGGACTATGCGGTCATCTCAGACGAGTCGGCCACCCCCATCGCCTACAATCAGTCCACCCTGAAGGATTCAAATACCGCAACCGAGGGGGGTTCTACCTGGGTCCTGTGGCCACGATTCACTGGGTCCCGCTATCATCTAGACCGCTTGTTTATGTGGGGGATTTCGACTTCCCCATCTCGGGTCCATTACACGGCTGCGGGCAATATCTTTGACACGACTTCCACGGGCAGTTCCTTCAAGATCGCAGAGGGCGATGGAGACCGAGTGATTGGGGCCTCGAAGCCCTTCTATGCTTCCCTGTACTTCTTCAAAGGCCCGCAATATGGCTCATTGTGGCAATTGAGCGGGGTCGGATCCACCGACTTTGCCATGGTACAGGTCGGCTACGGAGCCCCCCTCGTCAACCAACGGGCTGTGGTCACTACTCCGTCGGATATCTACTGGATGAGCCAGTATGGGGTGCATAGCCTCCAGACGACGGTGAAGTATGGGAACGTTGAGGAAGCATTTCTTAGCCTCCCAATCCAGAAACTCTGGCGAGAGGGCTTGATCCGCCGGGATCGGATGGATGAGACCTGGGCCTTCTGGCACCCCCAGCGTTCTATCGTGGGCTGGGCGGTAGTGCCTGCCGGGGAAACCACCCATCGGTGGCTCCTGATGTATAACTATGCCCTCTCCGATCCTAAACCCGGGGGCAAGAAGTTCTGGGCCATCTGGAAGTTCAACAACAACGATCTGACCTGTGGGGATACCTTCCTGATCCCAGGCACCTGGAATACGCTCGTGAGTCGGAACCGGGCAGGCCAGCCGGCACCCATCCTGGGAGACACGAATGGGAACGTGTTCATCAATGACTGGACGGGGCTCTCGGACTTTGGCAATGCCTACACGGCCACGGTGCGGACCCCCGTGTTGACTCGGTTCGCCACAGAGCGTCAACAGCTCATCCCCGAGACACAAGAAAAAGGGTTCGTGGGCATCGTGACCTATTTCAACCCCACGGCGGCGGTGTCGGCTGATGTGAGCGTGTGGGTGGACCGTCGCCTCCAATCTACCACCATCTCGTTGGCTGGTGGTGGGGCCACCCTCACGTAAGGAGATGCCCAGTGGCTTTTATTTTGGATACCGACGTGCTTGGGGGGAGTGACTTCAACTATGCCGAGACGATCATTGAGGACCGGGGACGCTCGATTATGGTCCAGTGGTCTCAGAGTGGGGCAGGAGAAGACATGGAACTCTACGGCTACTCGGTTCGATTCTATCCAGCCGAGCAGCAGGCGAAGGAAGTCTCGTGATTACGTATTGTGAGGATTGCAGGGTGCTCCTGACTAAGGATGATGTCGTGATTGTCCCGTGTACTCTGGTCCGCGATGAACGTAGAGTCCGATTGATCTGTGAACGATGTGCTGCACATGAGGTGAGGGTCTAAATATGGCACTCGCACGAATTAAGACGTGGGTGGCCGGGGATACACTCACGGCGGCTGACCTCAATGCCGAATTCAACAATCTGCTCAATAATGCCTTGTCGCTCATTTCTCCTCTCACGGGCCAGCTGGTGATGTCAACGGGATCGGTGGGGGCACCCAGCATCGGCGCGAACGCGGATCTTAATACTGGACTGCTTTCGACGGCTGCCGACACGCTCTCACTCGCTACGGGTGGAGCGTCCTACGTGGTGGTCAGTTCTAACCAAACGTTCGTCTCTACCGGCGGGACAGCAGCACTCCCGGGGATCGCCCTTCTTGGAGATACGAATACGGGTATTGCTTCGACCGCAGCCGATACCATCGGATTTGTAGCGGCCGGAGTCACACAACTCGTGGTTAGCTCTGCATCCATTGCTCCGGCCGCAAACCTGGCGATTGTCCCGGCTGCAGTGAGCGGGGTCCCTGCCCAGCACGGACTGTACAGAGAAAACGTGGTGAAAGGATGGGCCAAGATCGATACGGGAGGTGTTGTCTCAGACTCCTATAATGTGAGTTCCGTGACCGATGTTGGTGTTGGCCGAGCGAACGTATTTTGGGACAGGGATTTTGTCAACACAGTCTATGCGAGCTTCGTCTGCCCTCAAAGCGCCGGAGCGGCTGGAACCCCAGTGTGGGGCGCCGTATCAAACACCGATGCGCCAAACGTGGGTTCCATAGAAGCGAACACCTATACCTCTACCGGCCTCACCGATCCGAATTATACGTATGTGCTCGCCATTGGAGACCAATAACATGCCGCGCTGCCTCGTTGTCCAACAGCCCAGCGGGAACGTGGTTGTCATACATCCGGCCCCGAAAGCCCGGCGGGCGGGAGAATCCGATTCCACATTTCACGCCAGGATTTTTGCAGATACATTAGATCAGGGCGGCTGGACAGCTCTTCCAACCCTTGAAATGGGAAGCAGCGATCTTCCGGCCCGTGCTCAGAGGCATAAGTGGCGGCTCCAGGGGGGGCAAGTCCGTGTTGATCCCACAGTACCAGATCCTCCTCATCCCCAGCAGGGATTGTTAGATAGAATTGCCTTAGCAACCACGGTGGAGCAACTGAAACCGATATTAATGGATTTCATCCGGAGTTCATAAATGGCCATCACACCACAGATGCTTCAGCAACTTATGGCCCAGTACCAGGGTCAAGGGCTCGGAGACCCCACGGGCATTCTCCCGGCCAGTGGGATTCCTCAGCCGGTTCCCTTGAGTGGGTTGCCCCTGGGAGCGAGTGGGCTTGGCTTCCCAGGAGAAACCCTTCTCGCTGGGCTGGGCAGGGGCATGGGGGGCGGGCCAATGGGCCAGATCCCGTCCCCTGAGTTTGGGGGACCCGCTCCTATGCTGGGGGCGATTGGTGGTGGTGCTCTTGGCCAGGGAGGCTATGGGGGCTTTGGGGGCGGATTCCAACAGGGACCCCTCACAGGGCCGCAGGAAGTGCCTGGGGCAGCCGCCACCTCTTCAGGAGATGTCCTTGGGTTGCTCCAACAGGGGATTGGAGGCGCGGAAAAGCTAAAGTCTGTGTACGATCTGTACCAGAAGTTGTTTGGGGTCTCTGCTGATGGGCCTTTCTGGGGTGGGACGAGCCCAGAGGCTCAGCAAGCCTTGGCGAGCTATCGGCAAGGAGAACGGGGGGACTTCTCACAGTTCCTCGGTGGTGGCGGGATATCACCCATGGTCGCTGGAGGCTTTTCTGCGGCTCCCCCAACATTGGATGGAACAAGCGCCGCAACGGGATATGCTCCGTTCACCCCTGAGTATGTCTCTCAACTTCTTGGAGGAGCTGGTGGACTCGGGGCTTCTGATGTAGGCTTAGCCGCCGAGGCCGGGATGGGACTGGCGGGACCGAGCGCCGCTGGAGCTGGAGCGGCTGAGACAGGCGCCACGGCTGGGGCCTTCGGAACGGGTGCGGGGGCCGGGATGAGTGCGGGGCTGGCGGCCGCCGCAGCCCCCTTCCTCATCAGTGACATTGCGACCGCATTATTTGGTGGGCCGAGTGTCTATGAAATCTTCACCCAAACGGGTGGAAAGTCTCAAGCTCAGAAGCAGGCCGAGGAAGCCCAAGCGCTTGGCCAAGGGGCATCCTCGATTGCTGGTGGGTTCGACCAAGCTACCACGTTAGCAGACATCGCCAAGCTGCTCCAAGCCCGTGAGTCTGGCTATGTTGGCGGGACTGAATCACCGGCCCTCCGTGCAAGCCTCCCACGAGAACTCTTCCCGGCAGGTGGGATCACCCCTCAATACCAACCGTATGATGCAGGGACACTTCGACGGGTTGCGGCTGGCGAGCAACCGTATAATCCTGCCGAACACCCGTTCCTTGCGGCACTTACTGCACCTGGCGTGCCTAGCTCGGCCCCCTCACCCTATACAGGACCCATTGGAATTGGCCAACCGAACCCTTGGTATGAAGTCGCAGCGGACCCACTCGCATGGCTCCGGTTAGCCCAAGCAAACCCGCAGGCCCTCTCGGTCAGCCTCCAAGGGGCGCCCAATCCTCGGTTGCTTGATATGGCAGCGACGAATGAGGCTCTGAAACAATCGCTCCTCACAGCAATCGCTCGGATGGGTCAAGGAGTCCCACCGCCGGCTGTTGGGGGTTCGCAGGGACAGTCCTTGCTTCCGTTTGGCGCCGATATAGCTGGATGGCCGCCGGCAGAGCCGACGCCCACTGTCCCGGTTCCCGGAAGTCCTGAATGGTGGGCGCTAGTCAATAATACCCCCCAAGGAGCATAATCATGGCGTACGATCCTACCTACTGGGCCAACATGGAAGGAGGGCCGGGGACTTCCCCGCTGAGCCCCTATTCAAGCATCGGCGGAACCAGTCAACCCGTGCCCACGCCTGCCTTCAACCTCATGGATTGGCTCCCCAGTCAACGCACCATGGGGCAAGCACTCGGGGTCGGGGGGCTCGGCCTGGGCGTAGGTGGAGTGCTTCAGCAGTTGCTTGGGCGGCCACCAACGGGTCGGACGACCTATCAATCGTCTCCCCAGTCCCAGGCCGCCATTGCGGGAGCCCAGCAACAGATGGGGACCGCCGGGCAGCAGTTGGGGCTCTTGAATGCCCTCTTGGCTCAGCCACAGATCCCACCGGCGTTGATGGCTCTCGTCCAGCAAGCCAACCAGCCTGCGATTGAGAACATCTTGGGATATGCGGGCACCCAGGCCCAGAAGCGGGGGTTTGGGCCAGGCAAGACACCTATGAATCAGTCGGTGTTCACGGAGGGCCCGAGTGGAGCCATCGCGGGGCCACTCCTGGGTCAGCTCCAGGGGCGCATGGCTGAGCAGTCCCTTGGGCTCTATCAAAACCAGATCCAGAACCTTCTCAACTCCATCGGGGCTTCTCAACAGGGAGCAAATATTGGGTATGGCGGGGCACGAGCGACCCAGCCCACCATCACACAGCAGGCCCCGAAGCCCACCCTGCTGGATACTCTCTCGAAGGTATGGCCTATCTTCCAAGGCGCGGGAAGCGTCCTGAATAAGTTCTTCTAATGCCAACCCCTGTCTCCCAAGCTCCAGATCTGATGAGCGCCCTTGGTGGCGGTGGGGCCTCCCCAGAGAGCCTCCTGAGCATCATCCGCCAGCTCAACGACCAACCGTTGATCCGTGACCCGAACATCGGGCACGCCATCACACAGTTTGCCGCGACGGCTCAGGGTCGCCCCGGTCCCT
>ERZ1292637.590-Hain-H14-01um-R3-590-length-19297-cov-10_pt1 | contig 19297 bp, 28 predicted proteins | sample MGYA00564405_ERZ1292637 | MGnify/ENA primary metagenome ERZ1292637 (study PRJEB36523, sample SAMEA6512645) | groundwater metagenome | collected 2019-01-09 | study: AquaDiva: Metagenomics assemblies of 32 groundwater samples | reverse complement strand
CTGTGCCGAGGGCGACAAGCTCTGTGCCGAGGGCAGCAAGCTCTGTGCCGAGGGCGACAAGCTCGGTGCCGAGGGCGGCAAGCTCTGTGCCGAGGGCGGCAAGCTCTGGGCCGAGGGCCAGCGGCGCTGGGGCAAGACCAACCGCGAGGCATGGCACGCCAAGTGGTGCCCGGCGGCCAACTCCCCGCAGGGCTGCCGCTGGGACGGGACCGGGCCTGCAGTGATCGGGGGATAGAGCTGAAGACTCCTAGGCGAGAGCGAGGGTGCTTGTGGTCATGACGCTGCGACCTACTGTGCTGCGGCATCCCGCGACGTGGGAATGCCGACGCTCTTCAGCTTGGAGGCCGAGGAGGAACGGGCTTGACATGACCGCAGCGTAGGCAGATACTATAGGCGACCCTTGGATTTCTGACTCTGGACACTAGGGTTTAGGCGACGCTCGCGCCGGGAGACCAGAGCGTGTCAGAAGAGGAACCCAACTACCTTTCTCACGCCTTCAATAGCCAGTACAACGTCATCGGCCTCGCCACGGCCCTAGGCTTCGCGATCCTCTCGGGAAGCGCCCTTCCCCTGATCCTGGCGGCGGGCGCCGAGATGGTGATCCTCCCGCTGGTGGCCGGAAGCCTCCGCTTCCAGCGCCTGGTGCGGGCCGAGCTGTCCGAAGAGCAGAAGGAGGAGAAGCAGGTCCGCAAGCAGCTCGAGGTCTCCGAGATGCTGCGCGCCCTCACCGACGACGAGCGCCGCCGGTACCGCGACCTGCAGACCCTCTCCGGCGACATCCGCGAGAACTACCGTGGCCTGGACTCCTCCTCACGGATGCTCCTCGACGAGCTGGTCCAGAAGCTGGAGTTCCTGCTCGCCTTCTACCTCCGCATGCGCTACTCGGTCATGCGCTACGAGGCGTACTTCTCCACGACCGATCCGGAGAAGATCCAGGAAAGGGTCGCCATGCTCGACCACGAGATGGCGACGGGACCCCAGCGGGTCCAGCAGATCAAGGCTCGGACCAAGGCGGTCCTCGAAAAGAGGCTGGAGCGGTACAAGAAGGCCCTCGAGAACAAGCAGCTCATCGAGGCCCAGACCGAGACCGTCCAGGAGGTCCTGCAGCTCCTGCGGGACCAGAGCTACTCGATCCGCGACCCGCGGAGCATCACGGAACAGCTCGACGGCCTCGTCACCTCGGCCGAGGAGACCGAGCGCGGGGTGCGGGACATGGAGGAGATCCTGGCCGCCGAGCAGGACGTCCTCATGCCCGCGGGCCTGACGGCCGACATCGAGGCCGCGCTAGAGGCGGGGCGGCCGGCGGCCCCGGAGCTGGAGCCCGCGCGCGAACCCCCTCCCCCGCGGCTCCGGACCGCCGCGCCCCCGACCATGTCGCCGCCCCCGCCGCCGCGGAAGAAGATCACGCATTAGCCTCCTTGGGCGGCCAACCTTGTTGCAGATGAGTCAAGCTTCTTGCGGCGCGAAGCGCCGCGCTATAGCGAGGCGGCGCGACCACAAGCACGGCTCGTCGGTCTGAGGCGCCGCCTCGCTATAGACACTTCACAAGGCGGACCTTCTTGCCGAGACCCAGCTCGAACGGTCCCAGGGTCTCACCGTCCTCGAGGACTATCTTCAGGGTCATGGTCCGGCCCTCGAGAGACCCCACGTATCGGACCGGCCGGCGGCCAACTCCCCGGAGGGCTGCCGCTGGGACGGGACCGGGCCTGCAGGGATCGGGGGATAGAGCTGAAGACTCCTAGGCGAGAGCGAGGGTGCTTGTGGTCGGACTGCTGGTGTCGCCGCTGGCCGCCAGTGCGATGGGTCGCCTCAATGGGCGCATTCTACACGATGGAAGAATTGCCAATTGATGGCAAGTTTCGCGTGTTTCGGTATCAAGAGTTGGGCTCCGCCACATGACACCACCATATGCGCGCGGCGCTCGCATTCCGGATCCTCTCTCGGCCGGCGGGGCTGACGTGATCGGCTGCGAAGAGGCAGCAGAAACTTATCGGCGTTTTGTCGAGGCAAAGGCGGTCAAGATTGCACGGCTCGGCTTCGATGTCTCGCCGTCTAAGATCAATCCCGCGCTGAAGCCACACCGGCGGGAGATCGTCCGTTGGATGGTGGCTGGCGGTCGGCGCGCGTGCTTCATGGGTCTGGGAACAGTGCCCTACTGCGCTCTCAAGCTAAAGCGTCGAGCCTCGGGATCGAACTAAATCCGGGTTATTTCCATGACGCTGCGACCTACTGTGCTGCGGCATCCCGCGACGTGGGAATGCCGACGCTCTTCAGCTTGGAGGCCGAGGAGGAACGGGCTTGACATGACCGCAGCGTAGGCAGATACTATAGGCGACCCTGCTTCGGATCAGGGTCGGAGGGTCCCGTGCGAAGGGCCTCCCGGTTGCTCCCCCGCGGGGAGAGGCCGGAGGCTCTTTCGGTTTTTGGGGAGTCGGTTGTGGAAAGAATGCTCAGCCTGGGCGAGAGACAACGTCTTTTTGTCGGGCTGCTGGGCCGACTCATCGAATATACCTACAAGCAGCCAGGCTGGGAATTCTCGCTCGCGGAGGGATACATCGGCGATTCGATCAACAAGCCCGGCGAGGACACGCCACACAAGCGCCACGGCGCACATTTCAACCGCCTGGGGATCGACCTGAATCTATTTATCTACGGCAAGCTCGTAAGCGACGGAGCCGCACTAGAATGGCTCGAGCTGGGAGTGTTTTGGGAGGAGCTTCATCCGCTCTGTTTCTGGGGTGGGCGCCTTGACAATGTAGACTCAAACCATTTCTCGCTCCGTTATCGGGGGGTCGCATGAAACCCAGTCCTGCCGGTCTCGAGGCGCAAGCGAGCAGATTTTCTAGCACCGTCTTGATCCTGCTGTTGGGCCTCCTCGCCTCATGTCGGTATCTTTCGCGCGTGGATCCATGCGTGCTTAATCCGTCCTCATGCGCCCCGCCGATCACTACAGCGCCGTCGCCTCCCCCGTCCCCGGAGCCGACTCCCTCGCCGAGTCCTAGTCAGACCCCCGAGCCGACTCCGGCACCATCGCCGGCGCCCACCCCGACCCCGCAACCGTCACCCGAGGACCCTTGTGCTGCGATGTGGTGGAGGATCGCGTACGCAGACGACTTTTTGGGCCATCGTACCCGTCGACTGGGCTCGGCCGACAATCCGCTCGCTTGGAATCCGGTTGTCGCTGGTGATGGTGATTCCGCAACGCTCCACATACGGCCGCTTGGTTGCGAACTCGCGTGGTCTTGGGCCGGCCCCGGACAGGTGGTCATGCTGCCATGGTCAGACGCGGACCATCCCGACCGGCGCAGTGATCCGACCCGGGTAGGCGTGCGCCTTCGTGGTCTCGGAGTATTCTGGCTCCGGGCGTGTTATGGGAAGGATTTTCTCCCCGCGCACTGCGACGCCCGCCCGATCTACGTCGTAGACTCCCCAGGGATCAGGCGCGAGCCTCATTCCGAGATCGGCCACGGCGAAGCACCGGAGCCGCGAATATGGCCGATGCCCATCGAACCGACGCAGTGGGATTCGGCACCACAGCCTAGTCCGACTCCGAGGCCCACGCCGTCGCCATCACCCACGCCCGGTCCGAGTCCGCCACCCGATATGCCAGAGAACTGCGATGCCTCCCCGCTCTATCACTGGGGCGTAGCTGGGTCGGGGAATTGTTTCGCCGGCCGCCACGGGGAGCGGGTATGTACAGTCGACACAACGCCGAAATTCATTGATGCCGCCGGGCGGCGGGGTCCGTGCAACGAGGAGCACAACGAGGTGTGCGGAGGCCGCCTTTGTGAGGACCCGCGCGGGCCCATTTTCTCGGTGACTGGGACGGACCGCTGGCAGGTGGAGAACGACGGCTACGCCGCCAAGGTGTGGCTGCGCGGACGCGGAATCTCCATCACGGCATGTCCGCGCCGCGATCTCCAGGACCGCGCGGGCAAATCGGTAGGCGTGGTCGGACCCGAGAACGGATGTTTCACGCGGCCCTTCCCCGGCTGGTAATGTCGGCAAGGGGGTATCGATGCCGACAATGGTGGAGCCGGAGGGCGGGACGCGCGAATGGGAAGCCATCACGACGACTAGCTCGGTAGAAACGGATCGGCTGAGAGTTCCTGGTGGCTGGCTCTATCGGACCCTGTACGGCGAGAACGGTGTTAGCGTGTGTTTTGTGCCCTGGAGTGACGAGAGGCTATGATGCGGCCATTTCTTTTGCTCGCTGGAGTGCTGAGCACCGGATGTGCCCTGGCGGGCCGTTCTGGCCCCATCTTGGCGCCTACGTCGATAGAGAAAATCGCCACGCTCACGGTGGTCAGGATTGCCACGAAGGGAGGCATCGCCCACGGCTGCCCAGTCGGGCCGCGGGATCTCCTCACGGCCGGTCACGTCATGATGAGATATGGTCATGCCGGGCCTGAGGCAATTCCGGCCACGTGGTCGGACACGTCTGGACATTCGGGTAGTCTCACCATGCTCTACTTCGACGCTCGGCGAGACCTGGTCCTGGCCGAATCCACTGACGTCCCATTCGCGCGATGGTTTGCGCTCGCGAGCACACCCCCAGCCATCGGTACCCGGGCTCATGCTGTGGGCTACGACTTCGACAATCCGAGCTTATCCCAACGGACCGTCTCGGTGCGGGTTACGGGTCTCTTGGGCGGGGACGTGCTCTTTGAGCGTTCTGCTGGTCCTGGCTCGTCCGGCTCGTGTTGGATCAACGAGGCCGGCGAGGTCATCGCGATCCACCACGGCAACTTCCCGCGCGGACAGAAAAAGGAAACCGCATCCGGGTCGGGCGTCTGGCCTCCGTGGTACCCTATCGCCGAGCGTTGGAGGAGCGAGGAGCCATGAGCGTGGATAGGTTAGTAGCTGTTGCCAGCAAGGGCTTGCAGTGGTTAGGCATAGGCGTGTTTTTCCCGTTTCGCATCGTCGCGGGCTTGGTTGTCTGCGTCGGGGTTCTCGTGGTGGCGCTCGTCCTGGGGATCGTGCTGACGCTTTTCGTCCTGCCGGGCCTCGTTGTCGCGAGGGTGTGGCAAGGGGCGAAAGCGGGGTATCATCAATCGCCCCAAGCGCCCGCGCCCCCCTCCCAGCCGGAGCAAAAGAAAGCCACCGAGCTGCTCCGGAAGCCATTCGCGAACCCCTGGGGCCTCTGGAATTGAGTATCACGCCAGGAATTGGGGTAGTTTGTGGGGTTTGGTTACCCCCATGGACTGCTGTCCCGAGACTCAAGCCTGTTCGCGAGGTGTTGGCGCAGCACGGCCTTCTGGATAAGGTCCGCGCCAGCCAGGACGAGATTGACCGAGTCACCGGCAAGCGAATCGGCCCCGAATGACTTGTGACATCAAGGGTCCGGTCTTCCGGCTAAAAAATGCCCACCGAAGAAAAAAGAATGATCGCGCCCTTGTGCCAGCCTGATGAAACGGCCGGCCGCCTGAGCTTCATCCCGGCCCGAGAATGGAGGTAGTTTCGTGGCCAAGAAGTTGACCGTTTTGGAGGAGGCTGCGCTTATCGCCCGGCGCGAAATCGCTCGGTGGGAGGCCAGCGCTGACGAAGAGTCAAAAGCGGTTATCGAAACCGTGAGCGCAATGGTCAACGTACTGGTGGCCCACTGGGGCAACCGGCAACCACAGGCGCTCCGGCTGGCGGAGGCGTTGCTGAATGAAGTCTTGAGGGTCGGCCCGCCCGGAAGTTACGCCTTTGCAGCGAGGTACATAGACGGGATTCTAACGGGGGCATGGGCGGCTAAAAAATGCCCGCCGAGGAAAAAAGAATGATCGCGCCCTCGATGCTTGAGAGGATCAAGGCGTGCGCGCACTGTGGCCGCGAGATGGCAGTATCAGCGCTGTCCTACGCGGAGAATCCATTCTGCTCTATCTGTCTCGATGATCGACTCGCGGCGGCGAGCCCCACGGGTCATCTCGAGTGGGTGATTACTGGAGCGTACGCTACGCCTGTTCGTCGAGGCGCCACCGCGAGCAGCAGCGGCGAGGTCACGATCGGGCTGGCGGACGGCTCCGAGCGCGTCGTCAGGATGCCCGGGCCCGTGCGGATCACGCTCGCCGCGGACGGCGGCGTGAGCGTCGATCCGCTCATGACGCCCCTGGCCGAGACTAGTTCGACGCGGGCGGACACGCGAAGAAGCTCGCATGCCCAGAAGGTGACCGACCTGCTGCTCGCGGCCGTGAATGGGGAAACGGAAGAGGCCCAGCGGCAGGCGAGCGAGCGCCGGCCGGGCCCCCGGAAGCCGCGGCCGTGCAAGTTCCCGGCCCTGGGCGTCGACCGACTCCATGGGGGGCAGCCGGGGAGGCCAGCAATTCGAGAGTATAAAGCAACTCGCAGCCGGTCGGCCTCAAGGAAGCCGCGGCCGTAAGTGTTGCATTTAAGGGGTTTCCGCCTTCGTGCTGGCACTTGTTCCGATAATATGTATTATGTAAAGCCGTTATCTCGGCAACGTGTTGCAAGCAATAGACTTATGAGGTATCTAGCAAGCCGCCTGGAATCAACCATTTATGGGTACAACATGAGGCGGGGCAACGACTTACCACGTGATGCGTCAAACTTCATGCCACCGCGCCACGTCCGGGCCCCAGGATCGGCTCATTCGATGCGGTGGTTAGATCTCAAGATCGGCTCGTTGTGGCCCTCGGCGAAGCACCCGCTTCGCCATGGGGGCCCCCCGGAGTTAGTCCTGACCCGGGCGTCCGGGCCTGCGGGCCCCCGCGGGCGCGTCAGTTCACTAGGGCCCGTGGAACTCGTCTGCACCGGGGCCCGCGCGGAGTGGAGATCTCGGGATCTGGACCGTTCGGCTTTTGCCGCGCTCGACGAACTGGCGCAAGACCTCGCGGAGACCAAATGATCGACGATCTGGACTCGTCCGGGGTCACTCCGGGCCCTGGTCCCACACCGAAGGACCCGCGCGACAACTTTCGTGGCCGCCGACGCGGGTCACTCATCCGAGGCGAGCGGAAGAGGGGCGAGACCAAGCCACGCTTCGACGCGATTAAGCAAACCGAGTACCTGCGGGTCGTGCGAGAGGAAAAGGTCGGCAGGATAATAGCCGCGCGGCGAGTGGGCGTGGATCCGAAGACGGTGCGGCGACACATAGAGCTTAGCAAGTCCTTTGCGGCCGCGGTGTCGCGTGCTGAGATGGAGGGCCAGCGCGAGAAGATCGAGGCGGTAGAGGACGCGCTCTATCAGAGTGCGGTATCGGGGAACGTGGTCGCGATCCAGGTATTCCTGTATAATCGTGCCAGTGATCGGTGGGCAGACAAACGGAACGTGAGACAGGAGATCAGCGGGACGGTGAGCGTGTATCATGGTCCGGCGGAGTCGTTCTTGCGCCGGCTAGACGAGGTGGTAGCGCGCCAAGTGGAGGGGGGGGGCGTGGGCCAGATCGAGGCGGGACCACTCATGATCGGCCCGGGCGAGGCGAGCACGTCATGATGGTCTCGAGCGGGGGGCCCGGGGGCCCGGGGGGGAAGTCATACGCGAGCGTGCTTGCCGCCCTATCCGAGGCCGAGCGGCAGGACCTGCTAGCCAAGCTCAGCGATCAAGAGCGTGCGGCGCTCCTCTACGACTGGGACTTCTGGGCCCGACCGTCCCAACGGATCCCGGTGGGGACATGGCGCATCTGGCTCCTGCTCTGCGGGCGGGGATTCGGCAAGACCCGCGTGGGTGCCGAGGCTGTCCGCCGGCGGATTGAGACCGGGCAATGGAAGCGGGTGGCGATCGTGAACGACACGGCGGCCGATGTGCGGGACGTGATGATCGAGGGGCCCGCCGGGCTCCTTGCCGTCTGCCCCCCATGGAGTCGGCCAGTCTACGAGCCGAGCAAGCGCCGTGTGACCTGGCCGAGCGGGGCGGTTGCAATCGGGTACGCGGCCGAGGCCCCCGAGCTGCTCCGAGGTCCCGAGCATGACGGCGCCTGGGCCGACGAGCCGCCCAAGTGGAAGAACCTGTGGAAGCAGGACGTGAGCGGGGGCACGGCCTGGACCAACCTGATGATGGGGCTACGCGTCGGTGAGAATCCCCAATGCATCGCTACGACGACGCCCAGGGCCGGGAATGCGGTGAAGTTTCTCAAGGAACTCATGGCGCGGCCGACAACGCATATCACGCGCGGATCGAGCTACGAAAACCGGGACAACCTCTCGGAGGATTGGTTCCGCGAGATCATCGCGCCTTACGAGGGCACGCGGCTTGGACGTCAGGAGATCAGCGGAGACCTGCTCGAGGACACGCCGGGGGCGCTCTGGACGCTGGATCAGATCGAGGCCCTCCGCTTGGGGCAAGCTCCAGAACTCGCGCGCATCGTGGTAGCAGTAGACCCAGCGGTCAGCAGCCACGAGGACTCGAACGAGAATGGGATCGTCGTGGCTGGCCGCAGTCTAGATGGTGCCGGCTACGTCTTGGCGGACCTCTCGCTTGTAAGCTCTCCCGACAGGTGGGCCCGGCGCGCGGTTGGCGCGTATCACGAATACGGAGCTGATCGAATCGTGTACGAGGACAACCAGGGCGGGGAGATGGTTGCGCAGACGATCCGGACCGTGGATTCCAAGGTCCCGTTGCGGGCGGTCCATGCCTCGCGCGGGAAGCGCACGCGGGCCGAGCCGGTGGCTGCGCTCTACGAGCAGGGGCGGGTCCATCACGTCGGGATGTTCCCGGCCCTGGAGGATCAGCTTACCTCTTGGACGCCCGACTCTCCGGACTCGCCAGACCGGCTAGATGCACTGGTGTGGGCGCTCACGGAGTTGATGCTGGTCGGCCGGCCCGCAACCATCATACCGCCGGAGGCGGTTGGCAAGCGCGAGGGCTGGCATATGGGAGGAGCGTGAAGAAGCGCCCAATCAATGGAGGCGCTCGAGATGAGGCGATTCATCGGGCGAAGTTGGCACATGATGGGGTTGAGCGGCCTTTTTGTTTTTGGGAGGGATCGGATGCTGAAGCTTAGGGGTGCCCGAATCGCGCGTGGCTGGACTCTCGCCGATTTAGGAAAGCGCACTGGGATTGCCGTGCCGGATCTCTCGGTGATCGAGCGCGGCCTGAAACCGGCGTACCCGGAATGGCGCCGGCGCATCTCGCGCGCCTTCAGGCTTCCGCTCAGCGCGCTCTTCGATAACTCGACGCCCAGGATGTCGGCCAGAGAGGCGCGCGGCAGGATCGAGAAGATCCTCAGGCGTTTTCTGCTCGCGACTAGTCAGCATGAGCGGGATCAGGCCTGGGAAGACGCCAAAAGGGTGATTGCCGCAGCGAGAAGTCCGAAGAAGGAGGCATCGTGACCGGGAGCCAATCCTAATGGCTGATCCCAAGGACATCTTTCTCGAAGTCGGCCGCTCCGGATTGAAGCGAAGCGGCGGATTCATTCAAGAGGAATTCGAGCCCAAGCTCCAGGGCCAGCGCGGGATGGCGATCTACCGCGAGATGGGGGACAACTGCGCGATTGTCGGCGCTGGCCTGCTGGGGATCACGAGCCTCATCAAGCAGGCGCAGTGGAAGACCGAGCCATTCAGCAACGCCCGCGAGGATGTCGCGCGCTCGACGTTCGTCTGGGATGCGCTGAATGACATGTCTATCAGTTGGCCAGTGATGCTCGCCGACATCATGACGATGCATCAATACGGTTTCGCTCCGCTCGAGATCGTGTACAAGCGACGTGGACGGGTAGATGCCGTGGACGGGGCGGCAAGGAGCAAGTACCGCGATGGCAAGATCGGATGGCGCAAACTGGCGCTGAGGGCCCAGGAGAGCATCACGCGTTGGGAGTTCGCTGCGGCTGAGGATGGTGGCGGCCTTATCGGGATGTGGCAATCCGCAGCCCCAGACTACCGCGAGGTGTTCATTCCGATCGAGAAGCTGCTGCTGTTCCGCTTGCGTCCGGAGAAGGCCAATCCGGAGGGGGTCTCGCTCCTGCGGAGTGCCTATTTCGCTTGGTACTTTCTCAAGCGCCTCTCCGAGATCGAGGCCATCGGCGCCGAACGCAACGCGGCCGGCATCGCCGTGATGCGCATCCCGGCAGAGTGTATGCTCGACACCGCTATGGCCTCGCAGAAGGCGGTCTACACCGCAGCGAAGAAGATGGTGGAGAATCTAAGGAACAACGAGCAGGCCGGTGTGGTGCTCTCAAGCGAGCGCGACGAGACACACGGCGAGCTGCTCTATACTCTCGAACTCCTGGCCTCGCCTGGCGGCACGAAGCAGGCCGACATCGGCGAGATGGTCAAGCGCTACAAGCAGGATATCGCTTACGCCATGTTGACGGATATCCTGCTGCTTGGTCACGAGACCGGGACGGGAAGCGGGAAGGCGCTCTCCGGGGACAAGTACGAGTTTTTCACCCTGTTCCTGGGTGCGGCAATGGATGCGATCGCCGAGGTCTTCAACCTCCACGCGATCCCGCGCCTGGCCGCTCTCAATGGCTGGCCGGAAGACAGGCTCCCCCGATTGGTCCACGGATCGATTGAGCGGCCGAATCTGGAGCTGCTGGGAGCATTTGTGGGGTCGCTCGCCGGGGCCGGCGCCGACATCTTCCCGGACGAGGCTCTAATTGAGCACCTCTACGAGCTGGCAAAGCTTCCGATCACCGGCCGAGCCGAAGCCATCGCAGCGCAAGTGGCGGGTACCACGGCGAGCACATGAGCCAACCCCTGGCGCCAGGGACATCTTCCAGCCTGAAGCCCTGCGGCCCCGCCGCCGCCATCGCAGTACGGGCAGCGGGTACGTGATCCTGTGGCGGCTTCGCCGAATCGTCTACATGGCAGCCGCGCTCATGGCGGGATGTCTTATCGTAGGGTGAGTAGCAGGAATGGATGAAGGCGTGAAGAAGGCATTGAAGAAGAAGACCGTGACCATCGTCGGGTATGAGACCATGAGTCGTGATGGCGCCGACCTCAAAGGGGTACACGGCGAGGTATGGGGACTCAACAAACTCTATCGGATCGTGTCGGCCCGCTGGACACGCTGGTTTGAGATACACGCCGGGGATTACCTCAGGCGCGATGGGACACACTGGGGCAGCCTGTCCCAGATGGGGATACCCATCTACATGCAACGGGAGCATGAGGATATTCCTACTAGCAAGACATTCCCGCGCGAACGGCTGAACGCCTATCTTAAGAGGCGCTTCCGGACGGAACCCGACTACTTCACGTCTTCATTCTCCTACATGTTCGGTCTGGCGATGCTCGAAGGATTTACCGAAATCCACCTCTACGGTGTCACCATGACGGACGAATACGAGACCTATTTCGAGCGAGCCGGCCTAGAGTATCTGATCGGGCTCGCGCGCGGCTCTGGCGTCCGAGTAAACGTGTCCCCGAAGTCTCCGCTGCTGCACATCGGCTACGTCTATGGCTACCAGGAGCCGAGGTTGACGCTGGACCAAGTGGGGCCGGCCATAGCCTACCTCGACGATGCGATAGCATGGCAGGAGGCGGAGATTTCGAGGGCCGAGGCCGAGAAGGCCAAGATGCCCCGGCGGCTTTCTGACGAGCAGCAGAAACGCTGGGAGCAACAACTACTAGTCGCCGATGGGAACATAAGAGGGATGCGCAATGCCCGAACCTGGTTGCGCTTTTACGGCAAGGGCGGATCTTTGCTGAGGCCGGACGGGAGGGTCAATTGAAGAGAAGAGCACCCGGCCTGACGGGAGGGTCAATTGAAGAGAAGAGCACCCGGCCTGATGGGGCACACTGGAGCAGCCCTGGCATCCTCGCGCGATCTCCTGCTTGTACACGATCTCGAGCGGTTCGTCCGCTGGATTACGTCTTGGAGAGCCCAGACTCCGTCCCCGAACAGCTCCGGGCCTTCGCCGCTCGCGGCTTCGAGCGGCGCAACCGCTGGAGCTGGCCCGCAGCGGGACGATCTCGCGGCGGGCACACGCGGCGTGACGGAACTGTTCCGGGGCAGGCGGAGATCATAGGGCCCAAAGCGGCCCAAAGAAAGGCGTCATGAAGAAGAAGACGCAAGGGCGGTGGCGGCCCCGCGCGGGCCCCCTTACGACGCGCGGTTCCACGATGACCGGCCCAGAACTCGGCGCCGCGCTCGAGGCCATCGCCAGCGGACGGGTACGGCGAGCTAGAACCGGCACGGGGCGCAAAGGGCATGTCGATGCGTCACAGCCGAGCAACTGGATGGTCGCCCCGGCGGTGCCGGTGGCTTCCGCAATCGGTCCTCCACAGCCTGCGGGCCCGCCGAAGCCGCGCCGGACCAAGTGCGCTATCATCGGGTTCGCCTCTTCCTCGCGGGATCTAGCTCCGTTCGACGATCAGACTTTTGAAATCTGGGGCCTGAACAACCTCTGGCAGCAGATCCCCAGGTGGGATGTGTGGTTCGAGATGCATCTGCTCGAACATGTACGAGGGGACATTATTAGGCGGGATGGCAGAATCCAGAACGGTACCGAGCACTACGAGTGGATGTGCAAGCGGCCAGCAAACGCCGAGCCCATCTACATGCAGAAGGCACATGCGGAGATCCCCGCGAGTGTCGCATTCCCGCGCGAGAAGATTAACGAGTACATGGGCCGTTTCGGCGTCGAGTCGGACTATCTGACGTCATCCATCAGCTATATGCTCGTCCTGGCTATGTACGAGGGCTTCAAGGAAATCCACCTCTACGGCGTTGACATGCTCCAAGAAGAGGAGTATTATTATCAACGCACGGGCCTAGAGTATCTGATCGGGCTCGCGCGCGGAAGTGGAATCGCGGTCTACGTCCCCCCGCAGTCGGCTCTGCTGAAGGCGAACTACACCTACGGATACAGTGAGCCCGTGGCGACGAAGGGATCGCTCCACCCGCTCACGAAAAAGATCATGGAGCTAGAAGACCAAGTGAGGGATCGCCATGCCAAGGCCACTGAGGCGGCCCAGACCATCAACGGCGTGTTCCAGACGCTAGGGCTACTGCGCAAGTGGATCCCGCCAGAGAAGAAGGAGACCCCCGACATGGTGGAGGTACTCAAGTGGGCCGACGAGGTGACCACGAAGATGCAGCCGCGCCAGGCCGGGGCCATCGAGAGCATGAACAAGATCGAAGGGTTACTTCAGGGAACGCAGACGATCAAGACGTGGATTGAGCACATCGAGCGGGGAGGGGCGTAATCTCAATGGGGAGAATGATGGAACTCTCGTTCGTCGGAACTGATCTGCTAGGTGTCTCGGAAGATGTCCGCTCGATAGTTAAGGCGGAGCTTGACAATGCCTTCCGGATGCGGGACGAGCTGTTGGCGGTGTTGGCTCACCAATGGGAGTCCCATCTGGTGTCACGCATGTCCGACGACAAGGCGGATTGGGCCACCCTGCTTTGCATCCATTCGCCAGAGGGCCCTCTCGTATATCACCTTGCCGACGAGCGCCTTCAGTTGTTTGATGGCCTACCATTGAGGGAGTCACATTGGGACGGGGCCCTAGGGACAGAAAGAAGCCAGAGGCTTGCGAGGCTTGCGCGCACGCGAAGACATCCATGAAGCCCGCCTGTTTCGTGCCCGCGCGTGGTGGCAGCAAGCGCATTCCACGGAAGAATCGGCGGCCCTTCTGTGGGCGACCGATCATGGAGTACCCGATCCTTCAAGCCCAAGCTTCGGGGCTCTTCTCGCGCATCATCGTCTCAAGCGATGACGACGAGATCCGTGCAATCGGTCGGCGGCTCGGATGCGAGACAGACACGCGGCCGTTATGGCTCTATGGCGATACCGTCGACTCGGAGACGATTGTGGCCCATGCGATCAAGCATTTCGGTCTCGGGATGGATCCCGCAATCTGCATGTTGTACCCGACAGCGGTATTTGTCCGGGCAGAATGGTTAAGTGAGTCCTTTTCCGAATTTGATGGGCATCCGATAGCAGTTTGTAAACTGGACACCGAGCCGGCCCAAAGGGCCCTGTGCGTCGGAAGCGATGGGGCCATAGTCCCGCTAATGCCAGGATTCATTGACTATAGGACGCAAGACCTCGCTGCCAGTTTCCACGATGTCGGGGCGTTCTATTGGCTGTCCCCACAGCCTTTCCTCGCCGGCTGGGAGGGCCGGCCAAAGGTGGCACTGCTCAGTCAAGGTGCGCGTCCGTACATCATCGGCAAGTACGAGTCTTGGGATATCGACGATCCCGAGGATTGGGAGCACGCCGAATCGGAGTACCGGAGGATCTTCCATGTTGGTTGAGTGCCAGCATTGGGACGAGAGGGATGTTACTACTCAAGGGGAGGAACAGCGGCGCTTCCTGTGTGTCTACTGCAACCGAGAACGTGTCACGCTGTGGTGCGACCCATGCTGGACGCTGATGTATCGGAATGGTAAGTATGCCTGTTCCGTCTGTATGAGGTCTTTCGTGATGGTAGCGGATTATGTGGGCACGACTGGTGATCCCGGATAGTGATCCGCCCATTGACGGTGACAGGGACACCATGGCATCCGAGGATCTGGCTCGGCTCGTGGACACGTATGGATGGCCCGTGATACTATCTAGCCTGCGTCACATGCTAAACGAACGCTATCTAGCAACACCGCACGGTGAGGGGGCCACGCTTCTGGCACTCGAATCGATGGTCGCAAGCATGGACTCCGCCGCCTGGCAGGCGGAGGTGGGTGAGATATGAAAAAGGCAATCGTCAAGCTTAACCGTTGGTCGAGCGCCCTCGTTATCCCTCGGGACATGCTTCGCGAGCTTAAGTGGAAGGCCGGAGATGAGATCGCCCTAGCAGCCTGGAGACTCAGAGCCCTCGAGGCTGTTGGGAAAAAACGACGGAAGGACAAGATATGAGTGATGCGCAAGCGTACGGCGTCCGCGTTGGTTCGACAGCCGTCGGAGCTATCATCACCCTGATTTTACTGCTGGGCATCGTCCTGGTTGTGGCATTCAATCCGCCCGGCGTGCGGCCGGTGGCATCGCGTACCTTTCAGGTGTACGACCCATCACAGCCGGACCGGCCGATCTTGATCGCGTACGTGGGTGACAACCTCTCGCTCGACGACGGCCGATGTGTGCATATCCGGTCTAATGGGCGAACCGTCTTTCTCACGTGTAAGCCGATTATGGTCTGGGAGGTCGGGGTCATCGTCACCGTTCCGGCGGCCGCCAAGTGATCCTGACAGCACACCAGCCGACATACCTTCCCTGGCCGGGCCTCCTGGCGAAAGCCGCAGTCGCCGACGTGTTCGTGATCCTGGACAACGTCTCATTCGAGCGGAACAGCTTCATCAACCGGAACCGGATCCGGACGCATGCCGGATGGCAATGGCTCACGGTGCCGGTTGTGCTCGCTCATCGGCGGTTTGGCCCGGGCCAGCCGCGGAGCGCGGCCCCGTGGTCTCACAGGCAGATTTGCGACATCGAGATTGCCCCCGGAAACAACTGGCGGCGGAAGCATCGGCGCGCGCTCGAGGTCCACTATGGCAAGGCTTGGGATCGGGCGCCCAGCGAGCTGCTAGAACTCTACTACGACCAGCCGCGGGGCTACATCTCAACCGTGGCAATCGAGAGCACGCAGTGTCTGTTTCGCGCCTTCGGGATCAAGACGAGGGTCGTGCTAGCATCAGCGCTAGACCTCGATCCGCCATCGGTCCCATATAACATGCTCATCAAGACATGGCGGGTGATGTCTGGCAGCGACAAGATCCTTCACCTCTGCCAAAGGCTCAACGCTTCGGCCTTTCTGTTCGGAGCGCAGGCGCGCGGCTACGCGGATGCCTCGTCCTTCAGGGCTGCGGGGGTCGAGCCGCTGATCCAGACCTACCAGCCCCAGCCCTACACGCAAGCCTATCCAGGGTTCGTGCCCGGGCTCTCGGCCCTAGACCTCCTGCTCAACGAGGGGCCGAGGGCGAGGGAGATCATGCTGGCCGGGCATAGCCACGCGCCGTTGTGAGGATCATCCCAGGAGCCGAGATGGGCATCCCAACGGTCGGCCATATGCAGCATGCCCAGCCATCCACTCCAAATCCGTCGTCAGTGCCCGCGCGCGTGTTGGTTGTCGCCGCCCACCCTGACGATGAGACCCTCGGGGCTGGCGGGACAATCGCGAAGCACGCGCTCCATGGCGATGTGGTATCCATCCTCATCATCGGGCGCGGTGTGTCGGCGCGGACGGGCACCACCGAGGAAGACAGAGCTAGGCTATGGGAACAGGCGAAGGGCGCGACGACGATCCTCGGCGCCAGCCTGACAACACAGTGTCAAATCGGATGGTTCCCAGATAACGAATTTGATGCGGTCTCGCGGCTCACCATTGTTCGGCGTGTTGAGGATTGCATTCAGCGATTCAAGCCGACCACGGTCTATACCCATCACGAGGGAGACCGGAACATCGATCATCGCATGACACATGATGCCGTGCTGACCGCTTGCCGGCCGCTACCGGACTCCAGCGTGCGGCGCATCCTCGCTTTCGAGGTACCGTCATCGACCGAGTGGGGGACGCCGTTCGTGCCGACCGTCTTCGTCGACATCCATGGCGAGCCGCTGCGACGCAAGATGAAGGCTCTGGAGCAATACGCCGGGGAGATGCTTCCCTTCCCACACCCGCGGTCTGTCCAGGCGATCCTCAGCCTCTCGGCCTGGCGTGGGGCGAATGTGGGCCTCATGGAGGCCGAGGCGTTCGAGCTCATACGAGAGATATGCTAGGGCAACGCATCCTCATCACTGGCGGAACCGGGTCCTTCGGGCACGCATTCGTCCGAAGACTCCTCGAGCGGGCGGGTCCGAGCCGGCCAGCCCGGATTGTCATCTACAGTCGTGATGAGGCCAAGCAACAGGCGATGCGGATGGAGTTCGCGAACCACGCCGGGCTCCGGTTCTTTCTGGGGGATGTCCGCGACCTTCAGCGGCTACGCCTCGCCTTCCGTGGCGTCGATATCGTGGTCCACGCCGCCGCACTCAAGCAGGTGGAGGCGTGCGAGTACAACCCGAGCGAGGCGGTCGCCACTAACATCGGCGGCACGCAAAACGTGGCGGTCACCGCGATCGAGTGTGGAGTCAAGCGGGTCGTAGCGCTAAGCTCAGATAAGGCGGTCGCCCCGCTGAATCTCTACGGTGCCACGAAGAGCGCCGCCGAGGCCCTGATCCGTGCGGCCAACTCCTACTCGAGCCCGGGCGGGACGAGGCTTGCAGCCGTACGCTACGGCAACGTGGCGGGGAGCCGTGGATCCGTCATCCCGCTATGGCGTGCGGCGCTGGCCGCCGGCGCCCCATTGCAGATCACCGATCCGGATGCTACGCGGTTTTGGTTCACCCTCGACGGCGCGGTGGGCTTGGTTGAATGGACGCTCGAGCACATGCGAGGGGGGGAACTCGTGGTCCCGGAACTCTCGGCCTTCCGCGTACGGGATCTCGCCGCCGCGATGACTGGAGGCGCCCCCACCGTGATCGTCGGGCCCCGCGTGGGGGACAAGACCCACGAGAGCATGATAGGGGCCGACGAAGCGACCTACTTCCGGCGCTGGCAGGGCCGCCTGATCCGATTCCTCCCGGGCGATGACCGCGGGGAGTCGCTGGAGGCGGGGTTTGTCTACCGCAGCGACCTAGCTCCACGGATGAGCGTGCAGGCTCTGCGGTGGGCCCTGGCAGCGATTCCTTAGCGGGGCTTTGGCGGAAGGAACCGGACACGAGCACTCTCCGCAGTGGCAAGGCACTCCCTGGCCGCATGGTGATCTGGGTGCTGGCGGAGCATGTCTCGGAACAGATGAGTCGCCGGAGGTCGGGGCAGAGGAACTCAAGGCCATCGCGGAGGAGGCCAATCTCCGCATCAACTTTTTCGGCAACTATAACCTCAGGACTGGTCAGTGGGAGAGGGCCGTTTCTCAGGGTTATGCTTGTGAGTTCTGGGTCCAGGGTCGGCTCTTTTTAGTTGTGGTTGGGGCGGAAGGATTCGAACCCTCATCGCGCTCGCTCAAAACGAGGAGTCCTACCGTTAGACGACGCCCCAAAATGAAGCACCGGGAGCTTGCCCTGCGTGCGCACAAGATGATCCGCGCAATGTGATGCCGCCCAAGCGTCAGGCTTGATCTGGACACGGAAGCCTTGACCAACCACGAGGCCCACAAGCTCCTGTAGGTACGCACTGCTCTTGTGTTGCGGCTGAGGATTGGCGTCGACGTGAACGGTAAGACCGCCCGGAACAAGCCCGGAAATCTGCATTCCTAAACCCACGGACCGCCACACTTCGCCGAACAGCCGTGCCCGTAAGGACTTGATGCGCGGAACCACTTCGCGCGTGTACGCCACGCGACCACCCTTACCGGGCGTCAGGATAACAAGGACAGTGACGAACTGGGAATAACGAGAGACCTGGAGCGAGTCGGTTCCGATATGGACGGCCTGCCCATTGTTCGCAGTATTTTCCACGAACCGAAGGATGTCAGGGATTGGATCGCCGCCGAGTGTCTTCCACATCAGTTGTTGTCCCATTCTCTTCGTGGAAACGTTCCGCTACCAAAAGCCGTCACCACGTAGACGTCTTGGGCCCGTATATATACGGTGCCGAGCTTGTCGCTCGAGAGCGCCCGCCTCGCGTCGGCTAACGTCATCAATATTGGGGTGGCATGTCCCTCTCGTGAGTCACCACAGATCCCACATTTGCGCTCGTCGCGGGCGCCATTGAACGCATGCGGCATCAAACAGATCTTACCACAGAGAGATGGCGGAGGGCCGAGGATTCGAACCCCGCGAGGCCGGTTTTCGGGACCGTCCACTGTTCCAACAGTATGCCCTCCGAAATTGGCGGAGGCGTCCGGAATCGAACCGGCTAGGGCCGCTTAGCGGGCGGCCCGTCGTCCATCAACCCGCCTCCATGGTGCTCCCGCTAGGATTTTAACCTAGATCACGCCCCGATCTGGGGCTTCTTGGGTATAAGCCAAGTGCTCTTTCTTTGAGCTACAGGAGCCAAGAACTGGGGGCCGACTGGGGACTCGAACCCCAAGAGATCCGCTTAGAGGGCGGATGAGCGTCCAGCCGCTCACGTCGGCCGATCCACTGCGCATGTGCGTGGTCCCCGCGTGCCGCCAACAACACTTCGTGGGCAAGGGATTGGTCCACGGTCAAGGATTCGAACCCAGATAACGCGCCTATCGAGCGCGTGTCCTACCATTAGACGAACCGTGGACGGAGGTGGTGCCAGCGGAGAGAATCGAACTCTCACCGGGCCGCTTAAAAGGCGGGCATGCTCCGTTACACCACGCTGGCACGGCTCCGGGGGCAAGACTCGAACTTGCATCATGCAACGGGTAACAGCCGTGCCGACTCCCATTATCGTACCCCGGAGCCCTGCCTACGCGATTGGCTGCGGAGGAAGGATTTGAACCTTCACACTTCGGCGTTCAG
>ERZ1292637.586-Hain-H14-01um-R3-586-length-19370-cov-5_pt1 | contig 19370 bp, 37 predicted proteins | sample MGYA00564405_ERZ1292637 | MGnify/ENA primary metagenome ERZ1292637 (study PRJEB36523, sample SAMEA6512645) | groundwater metagenome | collected 2019-01-09 | study: AquaDiva: Metagenomics assemblies of 32 groundwater samples | reverse complement strand
AGTCTCTCATGGAATGATATGGAATATTGTTAGTAAGCGTGGAATATATAAGGAGGGCTAGCATATGGCATGCTTGACTTGTTCACATACGATGCAATGCTTGGGAGAGGTCAATAATGTCAGGAGGTTCTGGTGTTCACGTTGCGGTACCCTCAAAGATGAAACGCTCTCGGTGCGGGACGAGGATTGCAGTCTGGTCATAGTCCACGAGAGCTGGGAAGTACCTGGCTGGGGAATGGCATCAGGTTCAGGTTGAGTTGCTTGACAACAAGCGGCTGCGGGATGCCCTGGAGGAACTCAAACGGACCTCGCCTGTAGAGGTTAAGTCATGACCGTGGGAGAATTCATCGAGCGCTTGAGTGTACTCGACCCGAATATGGAGATCGTCTACTACGACCGGCTGCTTGGTGAGCGCTTGGAGCCGGTGCTCAATATACACGTCGAATTCGACAGCGACTTGGTGTGCATCGTTGGACGTCCGGGAGATCGTTGATGCAAGTAATTATACAGACATTTGATGAGTGTCTGGCGGTTGTCAATTGTTCCCGTGAGCGATTATACCAGGAAACTTCCCGCCTGGGACATGATCGAGACTCTTGTGGATGTAATGTCTGTAGGGCTTATCGTCAACTAAGTGAGGTTGCTGAGCTTCTTTTTCAGGAATGGCAGTCACGCACTCGGATTAAAAGAGCTGAGAGAAGAATGTGATGAACGGGTTTTTCACGACCTCCGAGTGCCTGACGAAGTCTCCGCTACCCCTACTACCTAGGTGTGGAGAGTGTGGTTTATACCGCTCTTGCCAGTCGCCCAAGATGGCTGTGGCGGGGAATGGCCGGCGGAAGATATTGGTTGTGGGCGAAGCCCCGGGACGAACCGAGGATTCTCGTGGAAAGCCCTTCGTTGGCAAGTCTGGCAAGTACCTGCAAGGCGTACTGGCCGAATATGGTGTCGATCTATTTCGTGATTGCTACGTGACTAATGCAGCCATATGCAGACCTGCAAAGAATAAACTACCCGAGAAGGCTATTGACCACTGTCGGCCGAACATCGTCAGGGCAATTCAAGAGTTGCAACCAGAGGTTGTGATCTTGCTGGGTGCTGCCCCTGTGAGGTCGGTGATTGGCTGGTTGTGGAAAGAGGACGTGGGCAGAATTGGCCGTTGGGCTGGTTGGCAGATTCCTTCACAGAAGATCAACGCCTGGGTGGTCCCGACGTGGCACCCGGCTGCTGTACTGCGCGAACAGGATGGTAAAAGTGGTGGAGTGATGGAGCTGTGCTTCAAGCAACATCTGGAGGCGGCCTGCAAGCTGGAGGGGAGGCCGTGGCGGAAGCTGCCAGACTATCACCGGCAAATTGAATTGGTTTTCGATCAGGATCGAGCTGAGGACATCTTTGTCAATCTCAAGGTGGGTGATCCTTCTCGACCTGTGGCGTGGGACGTGGAAACGAACATGCTCAAGCCAGACGCCGAAGGGGCGGAGATCATTTGCGTGTCGGTTTGTGATGGCGAAATGTCTTATGCTTTTCCTTGGCATGCTAGCGTGGTTTATTGGATGAAGGAACTACTGGTATCTCAAGTGCCCAAGATTGCCAGCAATGCCAAGTTCGAGGAGCGTTGGACTCGCAAGGTATTCGGCCACGGTGTTCGCAATTGGGCTTGGGATACCATGCTGGCCGCCCACATCTTCGACAACCGGCCTGGCATTACCTCGATCAAGTTCCAGGCGTTCGTGACCCTGGGTGTGGATTCGTGGGATGATACGGTGAAACCATTCTTCACTTCCAAGGGATCGAATGAGCCAAATCGCATTCGCGAGGTGGCTCTGCCCAAGTTACTTGAATATTGTGCAATGGACAGCCTGATGGAATGGCATGTCGCCCAGATCCAGGCGAAGAAATTGGGGGTGAAGCTATGACATGGGGAATTTCTGGTGAACATCTGAACCGAGGACATATGACCGAACATGACGAGGACAGGCTGAACTTGGCCCTAAGGCTCATCAGCGGCCGCTCGGTATACCTGTCCATAGGAGACCTGGTCTTGCTGGGCTATGAATTTCATCCGGGCCATGAATGCGTCTTGGCAAGGGCTGAGGAATGTATTGCTGATTTCATCAAACGGGCACTGGAGAAGTAACCTCCGGCCGGCCGCCTGCCCATCTGGGTGTCCAGATGGGAGCGAAACTCGAGTAGTCTTCCGTGCCGCCCTGAACATGCCTTGTAGGGTGACGAAGCCTACCCGCAAGTGGCGGCCGGCCGGATTCCTGTTGTGAGGATGACATGACCGTCAAGGAATTGATCGAGGCGCTGCAAAGGTATGAGAATCCGGACCTGCTTGTCAAAATCCCGATGATGTATCGGGTTCTTGAAATCCGCCAAGTGCAGGTCAAAGAACCTAAGCCCGGAGAGCCGTCTTTGGGGAAATATGTACTCTTGGACGTTTAGCTATGCAGGTCACGACCACAGATGCTTATAAGTTACTCCATAAAGGTTCTCTAGCACTAGCACAAATGGAAGATGCTGGCATCCGGATTGACGTTGATTACCTGGATCGGGCCATCACCGAGACCGGTGAGCGGATGAAGAAGCTCCAGGACGAGTTGCGAGCCGATCCACTGTATGGTAAGTGGCGACGTAAGTTCGGCGACAAGGCGAATCTCGGCAGCCGTGAGCAGTTGGGTAAGATGCTCTTCGACGTACTCAAGCTGCCGTATCGGGCTGACTTCACAGGCACGGGCCGCTACCGAACGGATGATGACATACTTCGTGGTATTGACTTACCCTTCGTCCGCTCTTACACACAACTGGAAGACCTCAAGAAGCTCAAGAACACCTTCTTGGAGGGTATCCGCCGCGAGGTCGTAGATGGCTATTTGCACCCAGTATTTAATCTACATCTTGTGGAGACTTATCGATCCAGTGGCGATTCGCCGAACTTCCAAAACCTACCCACACGCGACGCCGAGATGGGTAAGGCTGTTCGGCAATGCTTCATTCCCCGGAAAGGGAGAGTCCTGGTAGAGATTGATTATGTGGGAATTGAGGTCAGGGTCAGTGCGTGCTACAACAAAGACCCCGTGCTGATCGAGTATATCAAGGATCCGACTAAGGACATGCACCGGGATATGGCAGCCCAGTGTTATAAGCTGAAAGTGGAAGAGGTGTCGAAGCAAACTCGTTACGTCGCGAAGAACATGTTCGTCTTTCCACAGTTCTACGGCTCGGTCTACTTTCAGTGTGCCCCGAATCTGTGGGACGCTATCGAACGTCACAAGCTGGAGACACCAGACGGATTATCTCTACGGAAACACCTGCGACGCTATGGCATCAAGGAGCTAGGCACTTGCGATCCGAATTTCGATCCTGTTCCTGGTACATTCGAGCACCACATCCGCGAGGTGGAGCGGGACTTCTGGGGCAACCGATTCCGCGTCTACGCTCAGTGGAAGAGGTCTTGGTACGAGAAATACTTGCAAGCTGGTGAATTCGAGATGTTTACCGGCTTCCGTTGTAGTGGAGTTTATCGACGTAATGAAGTGCTAAACTATGCAGTACAGGGTAGTGCCTTCCACTGCCTTTTGTGGAGTCTGATCTATATCCAGAAGGAATTGACCAAGAGAAGAATGAAGACCAAACTGGTCGGGCAAGTGCATGACAGTCTGTTGGCAGACGTTCCGATAATGGAAGTGCAGGACTACATCCGCCTCGCCAAGCGGGTCATGACACGGGAGCTACCAAAGGTGTGGAAGTGGTTGTGTGTGCCGTTAGAGATTGAGGTTGAAGTCTCGCCGGAGGGTGGCACTTGGTTCGATAAAGTGTCTTGGGTGGAACTGGAGGGAGTATGGGAACCGAAAGTATGACACGGGGCGAACTGGTAAACCTCATCCGCCGGCTACTGCTCGCGATGGACGAGTGGGCTGTTACCGAGAATGGTATTCCCGAGGAAGCTTGGGAAGCCTACCAGGAGGCGTGCGATGTTGTGGCCCACAACATCCCCCTGACTTCGCAGCCGTGGAAGGACGTAACGTGAGCGACTACCAGAAATTCTTGGAGACCAAAGCCCATGGCAAGGACACTTTCGGTTTCAAGCCGATTTGGTTGCCAGACTGGTTGTATGGGTTTCAACACCAGCTGACGGACTGGGCTATCCGACAAGGGAGATGTGCTCTCTTTGAAGACTGTGGTCTTGGCAAAACACCACAACAGCTCGTGTGGGCGGAGAACGTTGTCCGTAAGACCAACAAGAAGGTTTTGATCCTCACGCCCTTGGCCGTGGCTCAGCAGACCATTCGGGAGGCGGGGAAGTTTGGTATAGAGGCCAAACGGAGTAAGGTCGGTGAGGTTTATAAGGGCATTACTGTCGTCAACTATCACCGACTCCACTATTTGAAGGCTAGTGACTTTGTTGGTATCGTGTGTGACGAGTCGAGCTGTCTCAAAAGCTTTGCTGGTAAGTATCGACGGCTCATCACGGACTTCATGAGGGGTATACCCTATCGCTTGCTGTGCTCCGCTACACCGGCTCCTAATGATTACGTCGAATTGGGTACCTCGTCAGAAGCATTGGGCAATCTGAATCGTAATCAGATGCTGCGGTCGTTTTTCATCCAGGACGACGATCCGGTCGGCAATATCGAATCGACACACCATTACCGCCTCAAGGGACACGCTCACAAGCAATTCTGGCAGTGGTTGGCTTCTTGGGCGCGGGCCATTCGCAGGCCCTCTGATTTAGGCTACGAGGATGGTGAATTCAAATTACCACCACTGAAGGTGGAATTGCACAAGATTGCCAGCGAGGCACATCATGGTTTTCTACCTAGATTGGCAACGACGTTGGCTGAGCAAAGACGGGAGAAACGAAGCTCCTTGGAAGATCGGTGCAATGAGGTCTGGGCAGTCCTTCCCCGTGATCGTGCTTGTCTCTGCTGGACGCATCTCAATGCCGAGGCCAATCGTCTGGAAAAGATCCTACCTGATGCTGTCCAGGTAGCGGGATCGGATCCTGATGACCTGAAGGAGGAGCGGCTGAACGCCTTCTCACTTGGACAGATCCGGGTACTGGTGAGTAAGCCTTCGATCTGTTCTTTTGGAATGAACTGGCAGCACTGTTCCGATGTGAGTTACTTCCCCTCGCATTCGCACGAGCAGTATTACCAGGCGATTCGCAGGTGCTGGAGGTTTGGCCAGAAAAAATCCGTGACCTGTCACCTGGTATACAGTGAGGCCGAGGCCAAAGTGTTGTCCAATATGCTCCGCAAGGAACGGGCGGCGGACGATATGTACTCGGGCATCTTACGAGAAATGGGACAGTTTCAGCGAGGACTGAAGCCGGAGATAACCAATGGAGATTTGAAAGTCGAGGTTCCTGCCTGGCTCACTTCAGCGAACCGTGGGGAGTTGCCTTATGAATAATCAAGTAATAACAGATCCGTATTGTATTTACCTGGGTGACTGCTGCCAGGTGTTGCCTAAACTGCCCAAGGAGTCAATAGGCTTCTCGATCTTTTCACCACCCTTTTGTGATTTGTACACCTATTCCGAAGCAACCGAGGATATGGGCAACTCCCGGACCCGCAAGGAGTTCTTCGAGCACTTCCACTTCCTTGTCAAGGAGTTGCACCGCCTGCTGTTGCCCGGCCGCGTCGTTGCGGTCCATTGTAGTGAGCTGCCGATTCGCAAGCAGGATCAGGGCTACATTGCTCAGTACGACTTTCCGGGTGATCTGATCCGCTGCTTCGAGAAACATGATTTCCTGTTCCACAGCCGTCATGTGATCTGGAAGGACCCACTCGTTTTCTTCATGAGGACCAAGATGGCTGGACTGGCTCACAAGCAGATCGTGTCGGATAGTAGTCTGTGCCGTATGGGCAATCCGGACTATATCTTGGCCTTCCGCAAAAAGGGTGAGAATCCCATACCGATTCCCCATCCACGTGGCTTGACTCAATATCATGGTGCCCGAGCAATACCCTCGAATCTCGATCACTTTGCGGACAGCACGGTACCGGCGAAGAACAAGCGCTCCCATTGGATCTGGCAGCAGTATGCCTCACCGGTGTGGATGGATATCCGGCAGATGCGTGTCCTGCCCTACAGGGAGGGACGGGAACACGACGACGAGAAGCACGTGTGCCCTCTTCAATTAGATGTAATTGAACGTTGTCTAGAATTGTGGTCGGCGAAAGGAGATACCGTTCTAACACCATTTATGGGGATTGGCAGTGAGGTGTACGTCGCCGTCAAGAATGGCCGGCAGGGGATTGGTGTAGAACTGAAGCCCAGTTACTTCCGTCAGGCCAAGCGGAATCTACGTGCTCTGGAACTTGGACAGGCTGAGGGATTTTGATGTGAAAGAACTTGAAGGCAGGGACGAGGATGAGATGGCCGCATTATTAGAACGGCTAGCTAACTGGCTAATCAAAGAGGTACCCGACGGTTTGTGTTTCCTCCTCGTTCTAGGTACTAAGGATCGACACGGCGGGACCGCCACGAATCTCCCACCTGAACGAATTTCGGATGTGCTACAGCGGGTGGCCGACTGGGCACGGATTGACGGTATCGAGAACAACTGATTGGAGAGTGGTCATGGAGCTTTATCGCAGGCATAGACCGAAACGCTTCCGGGACGTACTCGGTCAAGACGCCACCGTCCGTGTTCTTGAGGACTTACTCAAACGTGGTGAGATGGCCCATGCCTTATTGCTGTGCGGCCCGTCCGGTGTTGGCAAGACCACACTCGCCCGTATCCTTAAGACCAAGCTGAACTGTGCTGACCTTGACTTCTTCGAGGTGAATTGTGCCCTCGTGGATGGGGCCATTGAGACCATTCGTAACGTCGCCGAGAAGGTGAGATTGCAGTCTCTCAATACTGGTGGCAGTCGTATCTGGTTATTTGATGAGGTACAGTCACTGTCTCGTGCATCCTTTGCGCAACAGGCCATGCTCATGATGCTGGAGGACGTGCCTAGTCATGTCTACTTCATCCTCTGTACTACTGATCCAAGCAAGATCCTGACGACGATTCGCACCCGCTGTCTGCAACTGAAGCTGACGCCTCTGGCGGATGGGGAACTGGCTAAGGTTGTGGCAGACGTGGCCAGCAAGGAAGAGGCGTACCTGCCGGAAAAGGTGCTTGATCGTATCGTTGAACTCGCTGATGGCTCGGCCCGGCAGGCGCTTCAGTCCTTGCACAAGGTGATAGGCTTAGAAGGTGAGGAGCAGCAGCTCAATACGTTGCTATCTCTCGACACTGAAAAGAAGGCCATTGACCTGTGCCGGTTGCTCATCAATCCGCATACGAAGTGGCCGCAGGTGGCCGAGCTGATTAAATCTCTGGAAGAGGAGCCGGAGACGATCCGCCGTAGTGTCTTGGGCTATGCCGGCAGCGTCGTGTTGAGTGGCGGCAAGCTCACGGGCCGTGCCTACCGCATCCTGACGGTCTTTGAGGCAGATTGGTTCGCGTCGGGAAGATCGGGACTCATCCGTTCATGCTATGAGGTTTTTACTACACCACACTGAATAAGTATGGACAAGTTCCGATAATGTACTAGGGAAAAGTGCTCCTCCTGCAACGGGCCGCTAGGCGCCGTCCGTTAGGTTCCCGATAATTCGGGGTGATCGGAGATGCCGGCGGCCCATATTTATATGGGATAAGTACGATGGCAACCAGAGCTGAATTTCGGGAGATGACTATCAATCTGGGACCGGAAGATGATTGCCCAGTCTGTGGCAGTTCATGGCCGAGATGCGGTGGTCTTTGCGTTGCTCACAAAGCATTAAACGGTATGGGGATATACCATGAAGACTACAACGACGACTGCGAACGGTGCCAGCTCGAACAGAGCCTGGTGTTTGCTCTGTTCGAGCTGGACCAACTGCACCTTGACCGTCACCTAACGGAGCAGCCAAAATTGATGCATCAATATGCCAGCTCGCTGGCTGAGGCCCGGTACGAGTATGGTCTGTGCGAGCGCAAACGGGACGTGGTGCTGGCTGAGGTGGATTTTAAGATTCGCCGCAATCCCGAGAAATTCGGACTCGAAAAGGTCACTGAAAAGGCTGTCGAGAATCTTGTCACTTTGGATCCACGAGTGGACCGGGCCGAACGTAAGGTGTTGCTGGCGAAGCGTAAGGTCGATGGTTTGCAAGCGATGGTATCAGCTTTGGAACACCGCAAGAAAACCTTGGAGGGATTGACCTATCTATTCGGTATGGATTACTATGCCGAACCGCGCTTACCCAAGAACGTAAAGGAACGGAGGGAGAAGGTCAAGAATGACAAGGTATTCGGTCGTAGCCGGCGGAGGCAACAGTGATGACTGTGAGAGAGTACGTCGGTCTGTGCGCCCTGCTGTTCTTCGCTGTTGTGCTGACTCCTCTAGTCGTATACACCTGTGCGAAACTGTGGGCCTATGGCCGACTCAAGGGCGAACGCTTGTTCCGCAAACACTATCCAGAAACGGAGGAATGTCACAATGGCCATGAACAGACGCGAAAAAGAGAAGAGCGAGGCTCGTAAAACCAATGCCGCCGACTGGGCGAAGCGGCAGGAGCGGTCTACGGGGTCCAGTGCCGTAAAATTGCCGGATGGTGTAGAGTCTTACAAACTTGATCCCGGCAAGCACCAGATCGATATCCTCCTCTACCGAGTGGGTAAGGGCAACCCGGAGGCTGATGAGGGTTTCCTGCACTTCGAGCGTACCTTTGAGTCACATGGCATTAACACTCCAGACGGGTTCCGGTCATACTGCTGTGCCTGGAAGTGTTTCAAGAAGAAATGCGCCGTGTGCGATTTCCTGCAACGTAACGGCAGCACCGCAGATCCCCAATTGGTACGTAGCCTGCGGGCCAAGATTCGGCATCTATGGTTGGTCAATGATAAACCGGGCGATGCGAAAAATCCGCTGAAGGTACTCGACACCAATCATTACAACAAGGGCATCGGCTTCGGCGAACTACTGGTAGACGGCATCAGTTCCGTGCCGAAGTATGCTAGGTTCGCCGATCTGGACCGTGGTCTGACCTTGCAAATCACCGTCAAGGAGCAGAAAGGTGGTGGATTCAAGTACCACGCGGCTACCCGTATCGACTTCCTACCGCGCGATTACGAGTACCCGAAGAGTGTCGTAGACAAAGCTCCCTGTCTGGACGATTGTCTCGTGCTACCCGACTACAAGGAATTGGCTCGACTGCTCAACCAGGGTGGTCCAGACGGGGAAGAGGAGGAAGACCAGCCATCTTCCCGCCGCCGTGCTGTTGACGAGGAGGATGAACTCGACCAGGATGAGGACACTGAGGATGATGAGAAAACGGAGTCGAGCGCAGAGGACCTGGGCTTGGAGGAAGGAGACCTCGTGATGTACAAGAAGAACGAGTACGAGATCACCAAAATCAGTGGCGATGGCACTTCACTCACCCTGACTCCTGAGAAGGGTAAGGGCAAAGTCCTGAAGGGAATTGACCCCGAGGAAGTGAAGAAGCTGGAGGACGTGGAAGAACCGGAGGACGAGGAAAAACCACGGCGCAAGCCAACCAAGGGGAAGGCCCAGCAAACGGACGAAGATGAGGAGGACGAGACCGAGGAAGAAGATGAGGACAGTGATGAGGATTCCGATGAGGAGGAAGACGACCAGGATGATTTGGATGAGGACGAAGACACCAAGGATGAAGAGGAGGAGGAGGAGTCGGCGGCCCGTAAGCGCAAGGGTAGACGTTAGGCTATAGTCCGCCACAGACGGAAAGGCCTGTGGCTGATCGGGAGGGGGTGTGTTGCCCCCTCCCTTTACTGACACGGGGTTGATCCATGAACGAGACCGATTCAGATCTGCCGAAAGTATACACTCCATTGATCCTGCAACAGGTCGACCATAGCCGACCCAAAGTTGAGTACGTCGTGGGGCGGGTATTCCGTTCCGGCGTTTACGCTATCATTACCGGGCCTTTCCTTTCGGTCCAAGAGGCATTGGAGACTGTGCCCCATGCGGGTCAGCGTGCTCGGCTGATCCGTCTGAATCGGGACGGTACGGAGGATCATCTCTACCGTTGGCGTGCCAAGGAGGGCTGCTGGAAGCGGGTGAAGAAGTGAGCGATTTCGAGGCGATCCGGCGCAAGTTGCTGGAGACGAGAAAACCAAGGCCGGTAACCGTCCGGGGCCTGAGCACAGGTAGTACTCTTTTGAATTTGGCTTGCAGTGGCCATTCCGACTGGGGCTTCGCCTTGGGTACCTACGTCTTCCTCGTGGGGGATTCGGCTAGTGGGAAGAGCTGGTTATCCCTATCGTGCTTGGCGGAAGCTTGCTACGAGAAGCGATTCGACAACTATCGCTTAATCCACGATAACGCCGAGGACGGTACGCTCATGGACGTTGGCCGATTCTTCGGTAGACTGGAGGATCGTTTGGAGGGTCCATCCGAGGAAGGTTCTTCTACTACGGTGGAGCAATTCTTTTACAATCTCGACGACGCCTTGGCCAAGGGACCGTGCGTCTACATTCTCGATTCGATGGACGCCCTCACGACGGAAGAAGAGGATAGTAAATTTGATGAGCGGAAGAAGGCCAGTCGTAATGGCAGGGAGGTTAGTGGTAGTTACGGTGTGAGCAAGGCTAAATTGAACTCTTCAAGCATCCGCCGCATCCTACCTAGGCTGAGGGAGACTGGCAGTATTCTCCTTATCATATCCCAGACTCGTGACAATCTTGGTTTCGGTTTCGAGAAAAAGACCCGTTCGGGGGGTCACGCCCTCCGCTTCTACGCTACGACGGAGATATGGAGTTCGATCCAGCAAAAGCTGACCGCTATCTATAAGGGTAAGAAGCAGCAACAGGGAATTCTCGCCAAGTTGCAGATCAAGAAGAATCGCCTCACTGGACGTGAGGCGACAGTCTGCGTACCGATCTATTGGAGTTTAGGTATTGACGATACTGGTTCTTGTGTGGAGTGGCTGATTGATCAGGGACATTGGGCGAAAACTGGTGCTAAGGTCAGGGCGTCCGAATTCGACTTCTATGGCGGATTTGAAAGGCTCGTGGTGATGATTCAGAAGGGGGGACTGGAACCGAAATTACATGAGTTGGTTCGCCGAGTTTGGGGTGAGATTGAAGCTGCCTGTGCTGTTGAACGACGGAATAGGTATGAATGAGAAGAAAGAGTGGTGAGGCGGGTCGGGACGCGACATGGTATGGCGAGACATGGTTTGGCAGTCAAGGCACGGTTTGTTAAGGCTAGACCGGGCTAGGAAAGGTATGGCAGTCATGACAAGTCCTGCGATGGCGTGGTACGGCAGGGGTGGTTGGGACGTGGTATGGCCGTTTCGTAGGGGCAAGGCAGGGATCGGTGCGGTATGGAGTGGCAGGGAAAGGCAGTCTCGGCTCGGACAGTCCTGGCAGGAAGGGGAGTGGTTCGTCAGGGCAAGGCAGTCTTGGCAAGTTTGGGTCGGGATAGGTAAGGTCTGGACTGGTTTGGCATGGCAGTATTGGCATGGTGGGTCTGGGAGGGGGCAGGTATGACATGGCAGCTCTTGGCAGTCGTGGCAAGGTTTGGAATGGTTGGGATTGGTGAGGCTGGGATCGGTGGGAATGGGCCAGGCAAGGCAGTCATGGCGAGGTAAGTTGTGTCCTGACAAGGCGGGGTGGGAAGAGGCTTTTACCAATGACGTTTCTTTTACTCAAGAGGTGCGAACATGGCGAAAACAGCGACACGGAAGCGAATTGTGAGCAACGGTGAGGTAGTGACTACGACACCGACGAACCGGATCAAGTCAGATAAGATTGTGACGACCCAAGGCATCACAATCCCCAGACCACAGCTGCAAGTGCTGGAGGTGAAGATCATCGGTCGGGCACCTCTGGTTACCCACGCTTGGGATCAAAAGGCAAAAGAAATGATGTTGAACAAACAACAAAAGAAGGCTCGGGCACCGAGGGAGGAGAAGGATCCTGTCGCCTGTTTCAAGGCCGCCATGTATAGGTTTCCCGATGGAGGACATGGAGTACCGGCGACGGGTTTCAAGGCGGCTATGGTGGACGCCTGTCGCTTGTGTGATGGCATTACCATGACTCTGGCGAAACTGCTGTTTTGGATTGAAAGTGATGGCCGCTCCGTCGCTGAGGGCAAGGACCTCGTCCGTATCCTGAGACCTGCCTCAGTTCCCAAGGGTGTTGAGTGGCCGAGGATGCGTGAGGATACCCCACGGAACGATAATGGTAATCCAGATTTACGATATCGGCCGGAGTATAATCCGTGGGAGGCGGTCGTTCGCGTTGGCTTCAACGCTGGGAAGATTTCCGGAGAACAAGTATACAATTTGTTGATGCTGGCCGGAATTCACTGCGGCATTTGTGAGATGCGGCCGTCGTCACCGGAGTCGAAAACGGGGAGTTATGGACTCTGGGAATGCCACTAATTGATTTTCAGGTAGCTGCCAAGGCAGTCACGGCGAGGTTTGGAGGGGTCTGGCAGGTCATGGTCGGGCTTGGCAGTCATGCCTTGGCAGGGGTGGGGAAGAGGCACTTTCTTGGCTAGGCGAGTCCCGTAGTGGCGGGGTAAGGATTGGCAAGGCAGTCGTGGCAAGGCTTGTTCGGGACGGACGCGACAGGTCGCGGAATGGACGAGGCAGTCTAGGCTAGGAAAGGCCCGTACCGGGGTGGCCTGTTTGGTCTTGTCATGGCAGTCTTGGCATGGGCGGGTCGGCAGGACGAGTCTTGGTACGGCAAGGCGAGGTATGGCAGTCGGGGTTTGTTGTGGCAAGGAGTGGCGAGTCCGATCTTGGCGAGATAGGGCAGTCTAGGCTCGGCCTGGTGGGAGTGGGTTGGTCATGGCATGGCATGGCAGGGCAGTTAGGATGGGTAATGGTGTAGTAGGACGGGTTCCGGCTCGGCCTGACGTGGCATGACGTGGCAGTTTTGGCTAGGTGGGCAAGGACCGGGAAAGGTAGGGCTTGGGCGTGGTAAGGCATGGCAGTCTTGGTTTTCATAGGAGCACCGATGGTAGTCTTACGGTCAAGCAAGATGTACACGTGGTCCGAAGGTAGTCGGATCAACGCCGATGCTCAGGTAGTTGGCAAAGAGTTGGAGCGACTGGCCAAAGGAGCGGGTGGCTCACTGAAGGCAGGCTACGTCGTTGAACAGGCCAAGGATTCCAGTTCCATCCTTCACTCTTTGTTCGAGTGGGACGACGAGGTTGCTGCCCGACTGCACCGCGAGGACTACGCCCGTTATCTGATGCGTTCCATCCGGATCGAAGAAGTGACTGCTCGGGGGGAAACTACCCAGACATTGGCTTTCGTTCACGCAGACGGGGCCGCGGGGAATGGTTATTTTCCCATCAGCAAAATCATGAAATCGGAGGAGCTAAGATCGAGTGCTCTGAAGGAAGCTGGGAGGATGCTGTCCGGCATTCGCAAACGTTACATTTTCCTGCGAGAACTACACCCAGTGTTCGAGGCTATCAAGGTGTTCTTGGAAGAGCAGGAACAGCGAGAAGCAGGTTGAGAGATGGCCTGGTCTGTCAAGGCATGACAAGGCAGTCACGGCAAGTGAAGGCTCGCGACGACGAGTCCAGGTTGGTCAGGGCTGGAATGGCAAGGTAAGGCTAGGACGGACATGGCCAGGAGAGGTAGGGCAGTCGAGACGTGGTACGTCGAGGGATGGCTAGGTGCGTCGAGGCCAGGCAGTCGAGGCATGGTAGGTCGGGTCTGGGCGCGGGATGGCCAGGAGGGACAGTCGTGGCGAGTCCTGACGGGCTTCGGTACGTTGTGGCATGGTCTGGCAAGGCAGCCACGGTGTGGCATGATGTGTCCTGGCTTGATGGGACATGGTCTGGCAGGGCAGTTATGGCATGGAGGGTCAAGGCACGACGTGGTTAGATGAGGTATGGTATGGCCGTCTTGGTGGTACGGAGAAGAGGCTTTCTTGAGGTGTCTTTGCCGTGAAAAGTATAGCGACCAAGGTCGCCAAACTGCAAGCCCTGGCCGATCAAGTATTCATGCAATCTGGTCTTGGAGACCGAGCCTTCACCGAGCTACGAAAGCACGTCGTCCATGACCCCGACCTTCTGAGTCAGGCCATCGACGTGGCCGTGGTCACCAGTCTCCGGGCTGCTCGACTGACATTACGAGCTGACATCAAGGCGGGAGTGGAGGCAAACGGCCGTAGGTTTTTGTTTTCCGATTGGCCCCTGATGGATGGGACAACTCGCTTGGCCAAGGCCACCAAGGAGCAGTTGCTCGACGATGCCGAACGCTATGAGGCGATGGCACTGGGCAACCGGCGGAGCAGCCGTTTCCTCCGTCTGATCACTCATCGCTTGGAGAAAGACCAACAGGTCCACGAGGCGTTGACTGAGTCAGATCTCGTTAAGCTCTGGGACCTGAGTAAGGAGTGAGCATGGGTAGGGCCGCGAAGGGCAGCAAATTTGAACGCTGGGTAGCGATGCAGCTGTCCAATTGGTGGACCTGTGGCCAGAGTGATTCCGTGTTCTGGCGAACCTCGGGCAGTGGAGCGCGTGCTTCCACTCGTAGCAAGGCGAACCAGCGGACCGCTTTCCAGTACGGCGATCTATGCGCTACCGACCCAATTGGCCAGCCGTTCATCGACCTGATCACGGTGGAGATCAAGCGCGGTTACAACCGGCACACCATCGCCGACCTGCTGGACAAACCACTCAAAGCCAGGGTACAAACATACCAGGATTGGTTCGCCAAGGCCCAACGTGATCACGAGCGAGCCGGTTCGTTCTCCTGGCTGCTGATCGTCAAGCGAGACTTGCGGGAGACAATTGTCTTCATGCCTAAGGTATTGGAGACCGAACTGTTCCATGCTGGTGCTGAATTCACCAAGCCCATGCTGTGGCTGACAGTAGACTCATCCAAGGGACTTCTCGATGTTGTGGGTATGACGTTTACCAGCTTCGTGATAGGAGTGAGTCCCGAACACGTCCGCCAGCTGGTGAAGGAGGTCTAGCCATGAAACCAGATTGGGAATGGGAACTACATCAGCCGGACGATGCCGGACTGGATCTATCGGAACTTGCCGAGATGGACGCGACGTACGCTACTTGGCATGAAGAGCTAGAACGAGCGTTCTGGCGATGGGAATGGATCCAAAGGGTATTGGAAGACGGTAAGTGAGGTTCCGTCATGAGTCACAGTAATTGGGTGCACTTGGATGTAGAGGAGATCGTACAGGAGACGGAGGCTGCCTTCTTGCTGCGCCTGGACGGTGGTGAGGAAATATGGCTGCCCAAGAGCCAGATCGACGACGCCGAAGCGTATACGGTAGGAGATGAGGATTTGACCGTGTCCGTGACCGAGTGGATCGCCAAGCAAAAAGGACTGGACTGACATGCCACTGTTCAAGTGTACCAAGTGCTCACACGAGACGAACTATGAGAATATGACCGACTTGTTCTGCCTCATGTGTGGCAAGTGTTGCAGTCCCATGTACTTGGCCGAGACCGGTCGGATCGTCTTCCCACCGACGGGAATGGAGTGGCCCGATGCTCAAGCAACTCAAGATCCGCAACTTCCAGGTACACAAGAACCTGACCATGAACCTTGACCCACACATAACTTGCATAACCGGAGAATAGGATGTCGGAAAATCCGCCGTATTACGGTCTCTACGCTGGTTGGCCCTCAACCGGCCCACTGGTAGTGGCTTTTTACGCTCCGGGGCAGACTGTGTTTCGGTGCGATTGCAGATCGAAAGATACACCGTTGTTCGTCGCCGGGGACGGTCTAGTAATGCCTATAATCTTGACGCATCTGAGTTTTCATGCCTGGGAAGAGCTGCAGTTCCAGGCGAGATTGCGAAAATCCTCAACGTCTCCGAGGTGAATTTCCATGGTCAACACCAAGCTCCGTTCTGGTTTGCCGACAGCCCAGGCCAGGTTGCCAAGCAGCTCAATACCATCGTCAACCTGGACGTGATCGACCAAACTCTGGCCAATCTGGCAGCGGAACTCCGCAAGGCCAAGATGACAGTTGAGATCACTCGGGAACGTCTGGTCGAGGCTAAGAAGCAACGGGATAGGTTGTCCTTTGTACAGCGATTGGATAGTGAACTCCGTTCATTAGAGGAACAGGCGAACAGTATCTTGGAGGTGCAGAAGAAACATGCTAGGCTCGCTGAAATCCTCCGAGGAGTCCAGGAATGCGAAGAAGCAGCTCAGGTCGCGGCTAATGCGAAGCTGGCCGCTTCTACGTTGATTCCGTTGGGAGAGCAGCTGATGGAAGTCTCAGCCAAACGACGGCGTCTAAGTGATATTCTGTATACTATTGAGAAGGCTGAGGATGAGCTATGTCAGATCCGCAGCGAAAGGGACGAGACGCAGGCAGAGATGGACAGAAGGACAGGCGGCAGGTGCCCGTTGTGCAACAAGCCCCTAAAGACCTAGTGGCTGTGCTCGTCAGTGACATACACCTGAGCCAAAAACCACCCGTAGCACGATCTGCTGAAGGATCTTGGTATCAGGCCATGCAGAGGCAACTTGCAGAGGTGAAACGAGTAGCGAAAGGAGCACCGGTGCTATGTGCCGGTGACGTGTTTCGATCGCTGGTCGAGTTCTTCGGAATTGGTTAATTTTGCCCTCTTGCACTTGCCCCACATGTATGCCGTGCCTGGCCAACATGACCTGCCGTACCATCGTCTATCTGACATTCACAAATCCTCCTTCTGGACGTTGGTTGAGGCGGGCAAAGTTACGATGCTGAATTGGGAGAATCCTATTTGTCTTGATGGTTGGCATCCCATGCGGTTGCACGGATTTCCTTGGGGAGTCAAACCAAGATCACTCAAGCAACCCCATGACTTGATGATCGAAGTAGCTATTATCCACCGTATGATCTGGACCCGGAAGACCGGCTATCCAGGGGCACCTGAAGATCGGAGACTGCACAACTATGAAAAGCGACTGCGAGGCTATGACATTGCCGTGTTTGGCGACAACCATATTACGACAGTGCACAACTTGGACCGCCGCAAACCCGGCCCCGCAATTTTCAATCCGGGTGGATTCATGCGCCGAACGGTGGCCCAGCTGGAGCACCGGCCCTGCGTGGGATTACTCTGTACCGATGGGACCGTCGGGCGATATTACCTTAATTGTTCTCGGGACCAGTTCCTGGTTTCGAAAACAGCGACAGGTCTGCCCGAATCGCTGCTGGGTGATCTGAGCGACTTTGTGGACGAGCTGAACGCTCTGGGCGGGACTGTGACTGACTTCCGCGAGGCCATTCATCGTTACCTGGACGCGAAGCGAGTCCCCAAATCCATCCGCAAGGTGATTTTGCAAGCACTAGAGGGGAAATTCTGACCGATGGGGACCCGTAGCAAGGACGGTTACAAGGACTCAGAAAACCGGCCTACGGAATCGGATGTGTTTCCCGATCCACCCAAGATCCTGGTCATCCGCAACCGCAAGATCCAGCACCACAAACACCGGAGGAGAGGCAAGCGTGGACGCCAAAGAGTTTGTAAAAGTCTTCCCCATGTGCGTGGGGGTGAACCGAGTTCGTTAGGCTGAAGGAGCGGATCGAGACCGCTTTCCCCACGTATGTGGGGGTGAACCATATGGATGCTAGAGAATTCGTCAGGCTGAAGGAGCGGGTCGAAGCCCTACAACGTAAGGCCGACCGGGCCGAGGGTGCTCTGGAGCAATGGCGGAGGTACCTGCACGCGGAATTCAGCTGTCCTGATGTAGAAAAGGCCAGGAAATTGCTGGCCGAGTTGAAGAGGCAGGAACGGGAATTGGAAGCAAAGTACCGAGCGGACCTCAAGACCTTTGAACGCAAGTGGGGGGACAGGTTGTGAAGATTATTGAAGAGTATTGGCAGGTCTACCTACGCAAGCGGCAACCAATCATTCTGGAAGAGGATTATCACCGGCGGCGGGAGGCTTTCTTCGCTGGTGCCGTGTGCTTAATGAATCTGATCACCAAAATTGCTGAAATCCATGCCGATGTGGATGATCTCGGCAATAATCCACGTCTCAACGCCCTGTTGGCCGAACTGGACGAGTTCACCAAGACGCTGGAGAAGTCATGACTTGGTCACGGTGGCAAGAACGTAGGTGTCTCATGGACAAATTGCGGGTCTTCGCCGAACACACTCGGCCTAAGGTAGTGCAATCTGACTTAGCCGTTCATTATCTGTGCAAGGCTGTTCTCATGCTCTTGGAGGATGAACATGCCCGAGATCCGTGGGTACCGCCGGAAGCTCGATAGGTTATTGGCCCAACATGATCAAGCAGCTGCCCAGGTCCACCGCGAACGGCAAGCTCTGAAGGAGGCTAAGGGACGAGTCAAAACTCTCCTCCAGGCCCAGCAGATCGTGCAGGTAGTAGCAGAATCTGTTCAGAAAAGTGCTCATGCTCAGATCGCCTCGGTGGTGACCAGGTGTCTGCAAGCCGTATTTGGTGAGGAAGCCTATGTATTTAAAATTCACTTTGAACGTAAACGAGGTAAAACGGAGGCTCGGCTTGTCTTTGAACGTGATGGACAAGATCGAGATCCCCTCGACGCTACTGGCGGAGGAGTGGTTGACGTTGCCGCCTTCGCTCTGCGACTGGCTTGCCTTGTGCTCACCCGTCCCCAGCGTAGGCAATTGCTTTGCCTTGACGAGCCCTTTCGGCACTTGAGTCGTGAGTATCGGCCGGCCGTACGGGAGTTGTTGCAAGTACTGGCCAAGGAGATGCACGTGCAATTCGTGATCGTCACCCATGCCCCAGACTTGGCTTGTGGAAAGGTGGTGGAGTTGTGAATGAACCCAACGCTCGTGACGAATTGTTCTCTGCATGTAACGAGCTGAATTCCTTGTGGAAGCAGCTCGAAGTCAAATTCACAGGGATCTACATGTCGTTTCCAACCCGAGTGGAATTACAGCCCGTTCCTACCCCGTTGTATTTGGGTTGGCACAAGGTCAAAGGGGAATGGCGTGTCTGCCTCGGGAGACAGGCTGAAACTGGGGGATGGGATTGGAAACCGATCCTGGAATGCCCGATTGAAATACGTGTGGAGGCCGTTGCCCACATCCGAATACTTGAGAAGGAATTGATTCGACTGAGACAGGAGTTCCTTCCACGTGTTCGAGAAGCCGTGAATTCACTCAGAGAAATAGTGGAGTATCGAGAATGAAAACAACCTACATCACGTTTCGGGACGAAGCGGACGTGGTTATCGAGTACCATGACTACGGCTATGAGCCTGATGTCGATGCCCATGATATCGACTGGAACTTCGCAGATGAGAACAAGAACCTACTGGCATTGACCAACGAAGAGGAAGAGCAGATATACCAGCACCTGCTCAGGCTCAGTAACGAGTGTGATGGAGATTGATATGGAATCACATGACAACATATTTGTTTCCGGG
>ERZ1292637.585-Hain-H14-01um-R3-585-length-19399-cov-12_pt1 | contig 19399 bp, 35 predicted proteins | sample MGYA00564405_ERZ1292637 | MGnify/ENA primary metagenome ERZ1292637 (study PRJEB36523, sample SAMEA6512645) | groundwater metagenome | collected 2019-01-09 | study: AquaDiva: Metagenomics assemblies of 32 groundwater samples | reverse complement strand
CCAACCATAATCAGTATCCATCCTACTGGAATTTTTGCTATTAACGGTGCCCCATAGTAGAAAGCAACGGGGAAGATTGCTAAGAATACAAGAAAATATTTCATAGATTTTATTTTATCAATTCCCAAGAGAGTTGGTCATAAAATGCCAAAATTTGTTTTGCCAAAAGTATCGCATCTTTTTTGCTCAAAGTAATCCAAGCTGGTTTAACATCAAATCTATCTGAATTTCCGTCAAAGGTGATGCCCTTATTAAAGATATAAACCTTTACATTAGCTCTTGCCTTTTCGGAAACACCAGATATATTTTCCCAATCCTGTTCTAATTCAATATGTAATTTATTTTCCTTGGTCATAATGTTATTTATTTAAGATTCCCTGATCGTGGGGGTGTTACTACTCCTTGTCTAGAACAAGGCATCAACGCAACTACACTCCCCCGATCAAAGAACCTTATAAGACTTCCTCTATGCTGGCGGCAAGTGTTTGAGCTTGCAGAGTCCTATTTTTCAGTGCGCGCGGGACTCTTTACATGATTATACGGCTCACTGTCCGTCACACCAGCATAGAAGAAACCTTACCCAATAATAGCTACATGGTTAATCAAGGAAATAGCCCTCAAGCCACGCTCCAAATGTATAAAGTAAAAATACTCCGAACAATACCACACAGGCAGTTATATAATTTTCAGGGAAATGCTTGTAAATAGATATTACCAAAACAGAGAAAGCGCAACCAAATAGGAATGGAGAGACTGTTCTTGCTGTTATTTTCATAGTTTTTTACCCAATAATTCTTCTACTTCTCACTAAAAAGTAATTCGTAGAGACGACGGACGTGGTAGCGCACTTCTTCCACCTTCTGCATAACTTCGCGATCTCTGGACTGTTTCTGGGAGAGTTTTAGTGCTTTTCCCCAATCGACGGGAATGTCTTTAATTTTCTTCTTTTGTTTTTTCATGCGCCATTTTACTTATCGCCATGCAATCTTCTTGCGGGGCGGATTCTCCCAATAATTCCTCCGCGCGTTGTTCGATGTCGGATAAACATTGATTAAATCCTTGTTCAAGTATTGTGTTACAAGAATCACAATCATCTCCATTGCTACAAGATATTATTTTTTTTACTTTTACTTTCTCTAGTAACTCACGGATCGCCAGCTTACATAACTCTATCAATTCCTTCCGTACCATGCTTTTAGGTTTTGGGATTACGGTGGTGAAGTCTCTTGTGAGGGTGTGTATTTTTTCGTTGATTGTCATGGTTTTTATTTATCAAGTAGTTTTTTTGCGCGGTTTTGGATATCTAAGCGACATAAGTTCCATCCCAACCATACTTTGTTTTTATATGGATCTGGTTGTTCTAATATTGAAGTGTTTTGAAAAGTATCAGATATAATTTTTTCAATCACTTCCCGTGCATAGCGATCAAGAGCGGAACAAATAAACTGCTTCTGTATCTCTGTATGGCGGGGAAAAAGATTATCAAACTCCTTTAGTATTTCTTCCTTCACACACCTACTTGCTTTTGCGAGGTCTTTTGAGGGGGTGGTCATATATTTTAATACTTAAATAATTCTTTTTCGGTGGTGAAACAATGAAAAATGGGATCATCTTTATAAAACACGCTGCCATCTTTTCCAACAAGTCCCTCTTTATATTGAACTCTAAATATGCCGCCCAATTCTCTGCACTTTTCTGATGCTACGGTTTCGGGGAGATATTTTGTTTCGGAAAATAAATATCCTCCCACAAAAGTACCAATGAAGAACACAAATGTAGTAATGATTATCTTGTCTTTCATATATTTGTATTAGTTACTATCCCCACACAACACCAAGAATAAGACTAATAAAAATTAGAAGGTACATCATTAATATTGTAAGTATTTCTTTATTCATAAGATTGATTTATCCCCACAAGCCTGATTCTTTTCCGCTAAACGGCTTTTCACCCAGTGCCGGTATTTCCCACTTTTGGATTTGCTTGTCGTTTTCAAATGACGTGGTACAGAACATTCCGGCTTTTCGGACGTACTTGCGGGTAGCAGGATGGGAGATATGGATTTTAGGTTTGTCTTTTTTCATAATATAAAATCCTTATCCCTGTTCGCGGCATTATCACGAACAGAGGGAAGATTCTATTTTTCGTTTACTGGTATATACCTTCTTCTATTCCAAATTCGTTTTGCACCAAGCTCATTTATGGAATCTCTTGGAGATTCAGCCCCACATTTACAAGCAACAGTCCATTGGCTACTTTTCTGATTTGGAAAGCAGTAAGTTATCGGTTGTCTTGCACAAAACGGACACGGTAACATTCCATTTTTCATAGACATGTTTCCATTCGTGGGTATTTTTACGATACCATGATAGCGTTTTTTCTGTATTGCCTCACGGCGGAGAACTGATTTTGATTTTGTCATATAGAGTTTTTTTAATTTGACCTTTACCCGTAGTATACACCCTACGCTTGCAATGTCAAATTGACATGTACCCTCAACATATACTATAATAGAACCATAAATAATTTATTATCTATGAGCAAAGAAAATAAAAGAAGAAATGCCGAGATTTTCAAAGAGCGAAAAAAAGGCGTATCATTGCGGAAAATAGGAAGAATGTACAATCGTCATCATACTACTATAAATGAAATCTGCAAGCGATATGAAAATAAACTCCTATCTGTGGATAACCCAAACGCTTGACACATGTAGGGGGTTGTGTATACTTACACTATAAAGACATCACACGGGGGCAGCACAAGAGGAAACATATTTATTTTTGCCTCAATTGCTGTTGCTTCCGCGTGAAAGTCAATAAGTCCTTTTATGGGGGGAGAGGATTCGGGTTCAACTCCTGACTCGCCGACCATCGGCGTGTCGTATAACGCAAATATATCTCCCCACGAGAGGATTTATGAAAGGTCGCTAAATAAAATATATGCCAAACGATTTTGTTACCCGCCTCCATTCATTTCGCAAAAAACGACAAGAGCTTCTTGCAAAAACCCCCATCTGGGATGCTGATGGGAAATTGGCAAGATGTGATGGGATAGAACTTTATCTCCTCCGGCAGTCTTGGAAGGAGATCAGCGACAGCTTACAAAGATTTTATCATTAAATATAAAACACATGCGACAAAACTTAAAAGTAGAAATGTATTCTTCTATTATTCTAAGTGTCATATTTCTTACTCATGAACACATGTGGCTTGGTGTAATCTGGGAAGCATTAGCTATTTTTGCTTTTATAATTGATATAAAAAATCATGAATGACCGCATCCTATGGCCGGATAATCTAAAGGTCGAGAAAAGTCCAAACAAACTGCAAATAGCAGGTGTAGTGATTTTCTTTGTGATTATTGTGTTAATTACTGGACTGCAATGAACGAACGAAAACCATCCAAGGCAAAAGATTATGAAGCGGAAATGGACATATCGGAGTTAGATCACGATCTAGCAGAAATGGAGTATCTGATGAGTATGTTAGAGGATTAAAATTATAAATTAAGGAGGAAGCAGGCATTTGATCCGTAATAGTTAATCCTCCTTTCTGTTGCGGGTCAAATACTTGAAAAAAATTATGGATAATAAAGAAGTTTCAATAGTAGATAATTCAGCAGAGGCACTTATTAGTCAGGCAATCAACAAAGGCGTGGACGTAGGAACGATGGAACGATTGCTTGCATTGCGCCGAGAGATCAAAGCGGATTACGCAAAAGAAGAATACGACAAAGCAATGGCTAATTTTCAGGCTGAATGTCCTATAATCAAAAAGGACAAAGCGGGGGGAGAAACCAAATCCGGTCATGTCGCCTATCATTACGCACCGCTTGATTCTATCGTTTCTCAAACTAAGGGATTACTGCAAAAGCATGGATTCAGCTATGCGATTGAGACAAAAACAGAACAAGGAAAAGTATCTGTTACCTGCATAGCTAAACATATCGCCGGACATTCCAACCCCAGCAGTATTGAACTTCCGCTAGGGACAAAAACAGGAATAATGTCTGATACCCAGCAGGTTGCCGCCGCGATTACGTTTGCTAAAAGATATGCGTTTTGTAATGCGTTTGGGATTCTTACGGGAGACCAAGACAATGACGCACAACCAGTTCTGGAAGTTAAGCCAATTCATCTTACTGATACGCAAGAAAAATCAAAAATTATCCTTTCATTACTTGGGAAACTCGGAGAAAAAAACACAAGTAAAATTGAAGCAATCGAGGCGGTAAAAAGATTGGTGCAGTTAGAACTTGTCAAAGAAAACTTTACCGAAATTATAAGCAGACTTGAGATTCTTGTTAGTGAACGACAACCTAATAATAGCGTACCTACCGAACAAAAACAAGTATCTGGTGAGAGACCAGTATCACCCAAACAAGTAGAGTTAATCGGAAAATTGATGTTTCAAAAAGCAGTAAATGAAGCAGAGCTTTTTGCCGATTACTTTATTCACGACCTGAAAGAATTATCCATGTTACAAGCAAAAGAAGTCATTGAAAGATTACTCGCCATGCAAAATGAAGAGCATGTAAATAACGAATAATATGAACCTTCAAGAAAAATCAAAGGAACTATTCGAGATACAGCAAAAGATTGCCAAAATGGAAAAAGCATACAAGGAGGTTGTTGATCCGCTAAAGGCACAGCGCGATACTGTCCAGATCGAAGTCATGCAGGGATTCAAAGAACTAGGCACAGCAACCATGCGCTATCCGTTTGCCACTGTGTCCCTGGCTGTTCGCAAGACAGCACAAATAGAAAGCGAGGGGAAGGTCATCGCATGGCTCAAAAAGAAAAAACTGATGAAAGAATATACCGCCGTCCGGCTCACCGAACAGTTTGATGCGCTCGCAAAAGAATCAATTAAAAAAGGAGAAATCATTGACGGCGTGGTAGTAAGGGAAACCGAGTACCTTTCCATCAGCACCGCGAATGAAGAAAAGGACAGACGAAAGGTGGTAACAGATTAGTATTATTGCCCCCTAATTGCCCCAAGGAACTGCTTTACCCCATGAACCCGATAAATACTACAACTCAAGAGAGACAACGCACCTTACAGCAGAATAAAAGCTTACACTTATTTTGCAGAAATGTTGCCCGTTCTTTGAATGACGCGGGAATTGAAATGCACCTATTCCTAAAAGACATTGAAGTCCCGTGGAGCGAGACAGTGATCAAAGATACTTGGAAAGCCATTGAATACGCACAAACTGGAACAAAAAAAAGTACCACGGAGATGACGACAAAGGAATGTATCGAGATATACGAAACATTTAATCGCCATCTCTCCCAGTTCGGCATACATGAAGGTTGGCCAAGTGAAGAAGCACAGGCAATTAAACACCTAAAATTCACACAATGAAAAACCAAGTGGCTAATTCAACGGAAATTCTCATAAAAGAAGAAATTGAAAATACTCTTATAAAAAGAGAACGTCAATTTTTATTTTGGAAAACTGACTGGTGGGAAGTGGTAAGTACCAATCATATAGGTAACGATATTTACATTATATCAAATCACCCGATAAGAAACATTATATTAAACGGGAAAAATATAATTACCCTACCAAAAGAATGAAAGACTTTTTTTTAGTATTTGAATACTTTTTATTAGTAGTAGTGCCGTCTATGACTTTTCTTGTCATTATAAATCCACCAAAAAAAGTTATTCAAAGATGCGTTATCATAGTAATCATTGGAGGTCTTCTTATGATTATGTATCATCAATTATTATGAAAGACTTTCTCTGGGAGTTTCTTAATGAGTTCCTGATGCCCTTCGGGGTGTTCCTCCTCGTCCACTGGCCTTATACCTTGTTAATTATTGGAGTGATAATTTGGATGTTATGAAAAAAGAAACAGATAAAGACGGATTTCCCATAGGAAAGTATAAAAAGTTTATATCTTCTTGTTGGAACGGGGCGTGCTGGCGATTTCCCTGTTCGGACGGCTGGCACGACAGTTTTTGGAAAACGACTATTGAAAGCCCCCAGTGGAAATTGTGGCAAGAAGAACAGAGAAAAAACGCTACGTATGATATGGCAGAAGTAGAAGAACTTGGATATATCTCACAAAATCATTTTCAAGATTTCATTAAGTTTATAAAAAAATAATGAAATCCCTCTGCATAATCTGCCATAATTTAATTTGACATAACCAAATTAAAAATGATAATATGAGTACATTATCAACCTTGCGACAAAAGCCCGTGGAACGATTTTACTCGAATAGTTTTACTCGCAAGGTTGAGCTGTTTGAGATTGAATTGTTTTGCGGGCTTTTGTAATGTTTATGCCAGTAGGAGAAAAAACAAAAGAACTATGGGAAAATCCTGAATATAGAGAAAAAATGATAAAGGCTCATATTGGTTTGTTCAAAGGAAGAAAACACTCAGAAGAAACGAAAATAAAAATGAGAAAAAAACATTCTCCTTTTTCTGAAGAAACAAAGAGAAAAATGAGCTTAGCTCATAAAGGGAAACCTCGTGAAAAAAGAAGAGGAGAAAAAAATCCAAATTGGAAAGGAAATAAAGTTACATACAAATCACTTCATGATTGGGTTAGATATTACCGCGGAACACCAAAAAAATGTGAGCATTGCGGAAATGAAAATTTGCGGCACAGACAATATAATTGGGCAAATAAAAGTCATAAGTATAAAAGAGAATTATCCGATTGGATAAGATTGTGTTGTAAGTGTCATTGGAAATATGATAGAAAATGATACAAAAATTTGATGAAAAAAGCCAAGAATGGAAAGAAATGCCAGCGAATGTTTGCGATGATTGTTGTTAAAATTATGAAAAAACAAAAAACTAATAAAAAATGTGATATTTACCGATTGCATAAGCAAACAAAAGAAGGAACTATTTGTTTTGAAGTTACTTGTTGCGATGATAGTACCGATCCAGTATGCCAAGAAATCAATACTATGCTTTTGCGATGTATAAAAAGAAAATAAGCGTGTATTCGAAAATTTCGAATAGTTCAAATTTTTATCAGTCGGTTACACATTGTAACCGACTGATAAGGTCGTCACAAAATGTGATGGACTGACCATATAGCACACGCTAACAAAATGGTTATCCCCAACTGTGAATAAGTCCTCTTGACGTGATTTTTTTGACAATATAAAATGGGTGTATGAACACAATGAACAGGGAAATACATCTTATCGTAATTAGACTTCCCCGCACTGGACAATCTTCCCTGATTGTGTTCAACCAGTGCGGGGAATTGTGTTTATGATATGCACAAAAACTTTGCAATTATTGTCTCTAACGGGATCCTCGTAAAAAATCACCGAGACAAAATTGGCATAGCCATTTGGGAGTTTTTGTGGCTACTAGATAGAGTAACAAAAATAGACGAAAAAGGAGATGGAATCGTACTCGGAGGAAAGCCAGTAAAGTTAAAAGAGATAGCAGATAGTTTAGGGCTTCATAAAATTACGATACGAACCAATCTTCGACGGCTAATAGACGGTAAATATATTTCAGTAAAGAGAACACCATACGGGTCATCAATTAAGGTGCATAAAGCAAAAAAGAGAGTTAGCGAAATCACTAACTCTGAAAATAGAGAGTTAGCGAATCCTATACCCCAGAGTAAGCGTTTTCTATACCCCAGAGTTAGCGAAAACACTAACAGCAAAGAAGACTCTTCAGTAGACTCTTCAGTAGACAAAGACAATAAAGAAGCTTTTTCAGAAAAAAACTTATCTCTTATAGGAAATCCTAAAGAAGAAATTATGTACAAACAACAATCAGAACATATAGAGGATTTACCAGTATTTGATCTTGATGAGGCAGAATACAAGAACCAAAAGAAACCAAATGAAAATGAAAACTGGAAGAAGTTTGTCTCTTACTGGAAAAAACAATGTCTTATTTTAAAACGTATTGACCCCGAAATCTCACCCTCTAAGGACAAGCCGATATTCCACGGAGTGAAAAAGAAATTTGAAAACAAAGACATTATAAGCATTATTGACTTCTTCCTTGTCAGCAAGAAGTCAGACGACCACCTAACAATATCTGCCTGCTTTAGCGCAGATACCCTGAATCAATGGAAAAAATCAAACAAGTAAAATCAAAAATAGATCGTGAGATTGAAATCCTTGAGCAACAAAAGAATCTTTTGGTATATACAGGATCAGACAGGGTAATCTCATCTCACGAAAAGTTTGAGGAAATAAAAAAAGCCGAGCAAGCAGATAAAATAGATTTTTGCATAAAGTCTGGTGTTTCTTTCCTTGATGAAATGATCGGAGGATTTAGACTAGGAACGGTCAATGTTGTTTCCGGGCCAACAGGCGAAGGAAAAACTACATGGACACAGACACTTACCAGTAATTTTTCAAAGCAGGGTATCAATTCCGTATGGTTTAGTTTTGAAGTCATGCCGGCAGAGTTCTTTTCAAAGTTCGGGAATAATGTGCCTTTATTTTATCTTCCGAAAGAAATGCCCGAACAAACAAACCTTTTTTGGATGCGTCAGCGTATTCTTGAGGCGCAAGCAAAATATAACGCAAAGGTCGTATTTATAGACCATCTCCACTATCTTTCGGAAATGCAGGGGCTGAATACACAAGATAAAACCTCCTTGCTCATAGGTGATATTATGAGAAAAGTTAAACAAATTGCCAATGATCTTGAAATTGCTATATTCCTAATTACTCATCTCAAATCCGAAGCAGGAGGACAGGCGCAGATTACAAAGTGCTATACTAAAGACGATATTCGCGATAGCTCATTTGTGAAGCAGGAAGCCGATACCGTAATGATGATATGGCGTAAACGTGAAAAAGGCGCACCTCCGGGCGCACAAGATATTGATGTGAATTGGCATTATTCAGAGAACACGGCGATATTAAACTTTGATAAGAATAGACGAACAGGAAAAGTAGGTTTTGTCTTAATGTCGCACGAGAATCAGAAGTTTATTGATGTCAAAGAATGGGACACAGGACAACCGCAAAAAGCGGAAATTGATGTAAAAAAATTATTCTGATTATGGATTATCAAGAATACACAGAACTTGCACTGGAACGGATCGCAGAGGGAAAATTGCCGAAAGATTATAAACTTATGACCGAGCAAGAATTAAAAGATTTTCTTGCACCCGTAGAAGAAACCCCACCGCTAACACAGCAAAGAGATTTTGTACTTGCAACGAAATTGGTTTATAAGCGCATTCGCCGCCTTATTGAAAAAGGCAACAGCCCCGATAAAGAAAAAATGCTCGCAGAAGTAGACACAATGTATCAAGAAGCATTAGTACTTTTTGGCGAAAGGACTTAAAAGATATTATTTAATAAAGAAATTATGAAGTATGAACTAGCTAAACAACTTAAAGATGCAGGTCTTGATCTAAGACTCCCCTCGGGAAGACAAAGAGCGGGTTTATGCAAACATTTAATATGGGGATTTGAAGAAAGGATAGGATGTGATTGCACGCCAGAAGATCATGCGCCGGTACCTACTCTTTCAGAACTCATAGAGGCGTGTGGGGATAAATTCGATATTTTAGCTAGATATAATAATCAAATCGATTACGGTGAATGGCACGCGGGGCTTACGGATGCGTCTGACGGTTCGGGACTTCTTCTGTCGTATGAGCCGTCTGGACACGGTGACACACCCGAAGAAGCAGTTGCTCACTTGCTTTTATATTTGAGTGGTGGTAACATTAAAGAATGGATGGAAAAAAACATTGGAATTGGAAAGGGGGAAAAATAGGATATATATCTATTCATTCTTGGAATAATAAACATTATCCAAAAACTGGTATTTGTATAACTTGTGGCAATAAGAAGAAAACTGTCTGGGCTTTAATACATGGCAATATACACAAGCGAGGAACTGAAAACTACAGAGAGTTATGTCAAAGTTGTCATATAAAGTATGATAGAACGGAGGAATGGAATAAAAAATCTCTACAAGCTCTATCTAAAACTTACGCACATACTCATAGAATAAAACCTAAAAATTGTATTTGCGGAAAAGAGTTTATACCCAGAAGAAAAACTACAACTTATTGTTCAAATAGTTGTTCTGCGGAACATAGAGATAAAAAGTCCTATGAAAGAACAAGAGGTAAAAATGGTAAGTTTATAGCTTAGAAATTCATAAAGATATTATCTAAAATTATGAAAACAAAAGAACAGTTAAGGGACTATACTTCTGCATTGATACAAAAATTAAATTTTGAAAAAGATATTGATGAGGGGTTTTTATTAAGTATGTTTATTATAAAAGCATATGTTTATGGACTTTCTCAAGAGGACTTCCCTATTGAAAATATATTTTCAACTGAATTGAAAGACATACCAGAACAATTCCATACTTTAATTGCACAATTAGCAATTCTCATTAAAAAAGAACCGATCAGGATAGAAGAAACAAGATATTTACATGATAGTCTTGTCAAGAAATTACAGGAATTAAAAAGATATTATCTCCTACAAGAAATAACCCCCTAAACTATGGAATTACCAATAAATCAAATTGTGCAAGGAGATGTGATTGAAGTATTACGGACACTACCGAGTGAAAGTATTGATTGTATTATTACCAGTCCTCCATATTTTGGATTAAGAGATTATGGCATTGAAGGACAGGTTGGACTTGAAGATACGATTGAAGAATACTTGGATAAAATGCTTGCGATAACTGCGGAATGTAGGCGTGTACTGAAAAAGACCGGGACTATGTTTTGGAATCATGGGGATTGTTATGGAGGAATAATGCAGAGTAACTGGACAAGTAAAAATCCTGAAATTGCTAGAAAGTATCAAAAGAATGCTAGTCAACCAAATAGTTTTATGCAAGGGAAAAAGAAAGGATACGAAAAATCCCTCCTTCTTCAAGCTCATCGTCTTGTAATTCGTATGTGTGATGAACAGCAATGGATATTACGAAATACTTTAATCTGGTGGAAGCCGAATAGTATGCCTACTAGTGTTATTGATAGATTTAATGTAGATTATGAACCGATATTCTTTTTTACCAAAAATAAAAAATACTTTTTTAACCAGCAATTAGAAGATTCTATATGGGCAAGACACGATAAAAGATTTATTAAGGGCCCATCGCAAGGAGGAAAAGCGGTAAGTGGAAATTATGCAATAAATAAAGGTGGTGCATTTAGAGATGATGCAAAAAGAAATATGCGATCAGTGTGGTATATTCCAACAAAATCTTATTCTGAAGCGCATTTTGCAACTTTTCCACAAGAATTATGTGAGATACCTATTAAGGCAGGATGTCCCGAAAACGGAATCGTACTTGATCCGTTTATGGGGAGTGGTACAACAGCTTTTGTAGCAAAACTTCTTAATCGTAATTATATCGGCATAGAATTAAATCCTGAATATATCAAACTCGCAAAAGATCGCCTCGCTCAACAAAAACTTTTATGAAACCCCAATCTAAAAAACAAATCCCCTCAAACATCCTTGCCCGGATAAAATACATAAGCAGATGCCGTTGTTTTTGTCTTACAACATGGGAAAAGGATCAGCAGAAGCAGGCATTTTTCCACGATAAGGAACTTACGAAGCCGATTATTTTTAATGAGAAAAAAATATGAATGAACTACAAGATTTAGTAGGAAGAAAAGTTAATAAGATATTTCTTAATTCGACATACCTTAAATTCGTTACAGATAAGGGCGATTTGGTATACGGAGTAGATGGTGATTGTTGCTCTGTCTCTTACTTTTATGATTTTTACGGCGTGAAAAATCTATTAGAAAATGGTATAGTTAAGGAAATTAAAACAGTTGAATTAGACCCTACAGACCTAAAGATTAAAAATAAAAATGATTTTGATTCAATCAGTGTATACGGTTATCAGATCACGACAGAATCAAAAGATTATGGGGATGTAACTTCCGTATTTTCTTTTAGAAATTCCAGTAATGGCTATTACGGCGGATCAATAGAAAAAGTATCAGATCGTGAAGTCTTACCCGAAGTTACTGACGATGTTATAAAAGTAAAATCAGAAAATGAATAAATTAAAGGAGTTAGATAAATGTATTTTGCTCTGTGCAAACTGCCATGAGATGAGACATAGTATAAAATTCTAAATATGAAGATAAATTACTTTTTAGATAGAGAAACAGTAGAAGAATCTGCACAGAAACAGATTGAAGCTATGTCTACGTTGCCGTTTATTGAGGGTATGGCAATTATGGCTGATGTTCATATGGGGAAAGGTGCATGTGTAGGTTCTGTAATAGCGACAAAGGGAGCTATCGTTCCAAGTTTTGTCGGTGTTGATATTGGTTGTGGCATGATTGCAGTTAAAACAAAATTCTTCGCTAAGGACTTGCCCGATAACTTAGAAGAAACCCGTAAAGGAATTGAACGGCGTATTCCATTGGGCGCAGGCGTAGGAAATAGAGATTTGAGTGAGTCTGCAAAGCCGCGAGTTGAAATGTTGGAACGTGCAAGACCTGATGATTATTCAATGTTCGGAAAATGGGCACTTGCAATCGGTACGCTTGGATCGGGGAATCATTTTATTGAAATATCTCTTGATGAATCCGATCAGGTTTGGGTAGTTCTTCATTCAGGATCTCGCGGCATAGGAAACCAGTTAGCAACGAAACATATAAAGATTGCTCAAAAGTTGATGGATGAAATGTTTATTTCGTTGAAAGACAAAGACCTTGCGTATCTTTCAGAAGCGCGTCCAGAGTTTGGAGATTACATAAATGATCTTTTATGGGCGCAGGATTTTGCCAAATTCAATCGCGATGAAATGATGGATCGGGTAATGACTGAACTTTCCTATTTATTTTTCAAAGAAAATGGACATCAGCAAGAAATTGAATTGGAACGCATTAACTGCCATCATAACTTCACACAGCAAGAGAGTCATTTTAATCAAAATGTATGGATTACAAGAAAGGGAGCAATCCAAATGAAAAAAGGACAAATGGGAGTAATCCCCGGATCAATGGGAACAAAAAGCTATGTAGTTTCCGGCCTAGAAAATCCAGTCTCTTATCATTCCGCCCCCCATGGCGCAGGTCGCAGATTTTCTCGCAAAGAGGCATTTCGGAGATTTACTATGGAGGATTTTGAAGTTGCTATGAAAGGCATTGAGTGCCGTCATTCAAAAGAACTTATTGATGAACTTCCGGGGGCATACAAAGACGTAGATGAGGTTATGGAGAACAGCAAAGAATTGGTAGAGATTAAACATGTTTTGCGCCAAGTGGTTAATGTGAAAGGAGATTAAAAAAGTATGCAAATAAAACGCCGTAAAGCAGACATTCTGTATAGCCAATGGCTTCGTAAGGAACGCCCCCGATGTGAGCGATGTTACAATGGTCAATCGTTACAGGTATCCCATTTTTTTGGACGAGCAAACGAAAACCTTAGATTTAATCCATTGAACACCGATTGTTTGTGCTTTTCTTGCCATCAGTTTTTCACTGCTAACCCGAATGAGTACGTTGAATGGAAACGCAAGCGTATGGGAGAGGTAGAATATAAACGTCTTGTCGTAGAAGCAAATGTCAAAAAAAAGAAAGATGACCAGCTAGTTATTATTTGGTTAAATAAACTTATGGGAATTAAAACAAAAGAAAAAAAAGAGATGTGCTGTGGTGGTAAATATGTAAAAAAATTCTGTGCTCTTCACATGGGAAAGCCAGAGAAAAAGAAACAAGGGAAAAAGGGGAGCGAGGAATGACCCAGAGATACCCATTTTTACGCTCTATTTGCCCCGCCACGCGTTTTTATGAACTAAAATGATATATTCTGCCTCTCCCGCATAATCTATCGGCAATAGTCTCTCCCACGGGACTGTCTCGCAAGAGGGCTTGTAGAGGAGCGATGCGGTGGGATAAGCTCACACGCGGAGGATTATCACAGCCCTGATACCTCCGCTTGTGAGTTCTTAAATTATGGATGATAAAACATTCTTACAACAGAAAAAACGCGTAGAGAAACTTTTTGACAAATGGAGGAATCCTTTAGGTCTTGGCTGGTGGAGGGTAACTCTTGTCTACTCACGGGAGAAAAATAGAGAAGAGGCAAATGACCATGATGCCGATATCAACAGTACTTGGGAGACTATTTTTAATGTCAGGTCAGATTTTTATTACAAAACCGCACTGATTACCGCATTTCTTCCGGTTATTGAAAATATAAAAGACACTGAATTGGAAAGGTACTTTTTGCATGAATGTATGCACATACATCTCACCCCGATGAAACATAAAGATCGAGCACCTCAAGAGGAACTGGTAGCAACCACACTAGCTGATGTGGTATTGTGGGTGGTGGATGAGTTTGGAAAGAAGAAGAAAAAGTAATCCCCTTGACAAGATTTTCACAAGTAATATACTAAAGACAGGTCGGGACTTACGTCTCACTCGCTAACGTCCCGCAAGGGATGTTTTTGATTGTTTAGTAAAATGAAAAAAATACTAATAAATAATATCACAGGAGCTAACGTAGATGATTTTCTCCGTCAAGAAAGAAATAGGGGAGTAAAAAGTATAAAGTGGACAAAGGACACATGGCAAATCTTCTCTTATTTTTATGAAGCAGTAATGAGTTGTGGGATAGGGATTTTTTCAGAAATAGATATAAAAGTTATGAGTGATTGCGCAAAAAATCACAGCCATAAGCCCCCTATTGGTAAAAAGTTTAGATTTATGGGTATTGATCATCTTTATAAGAAACAATAAGGGATGTTTTTGTATAATAAAAATTATAAAAGTCAACTTTATTGACATGGCACAGAAGGCGAGACCACTAGCATATGATCAAGAGAAAGTAACTATGCTACGCATGGAAGTTATTGAGTGTTGCTTAAAAGTTTTGAGCGAAAAAAAAGAGGTCAATCGCTGGTCAAAATATAAAAAGGAGCTTGTTCTGAAAATGTCCGCTAGAGTGTTACCGCAACTTAATGCCGGACGAGAAGATAAAGAGCCCTTATTCCCTTATGCAAGAAGTAAAGAGGAGCAAGCGGCTATCGATAAGGCATTAAGCGATCTAAATGGATGAGTTACAAAGAATTTTACAATCAGGAACGCTGGCAGAGATAAGGGGTTTGTTTGAGTTTGATTCTTCTACCGATCCAAAAGAAATTGTAAAGAAGTATAAGATTTGGGGAAGATATTTTTATCCTAAGTTTTATAAATCAAAAGACGCTCCATTCCATGCGGAAATGGACATAAAGAGAGCAAGACTTTATTTGGGCCTTGATACTGAATTTCTTAACATCGCTTTTCGCGATAGCGGAAAGACTACAAGAGCAAAGATATTCAGGGCGTTCGTTATTGCTAACGACACAAGTCATCACAGGCGATATCTGCGTGTACTCTCTAAGGATTTAGGTAACGCAAAACAATCAGTAACGGATGTATATAATATGCTTGTCGCCTCAAGAGTAAAAGCATTATATCCAGAGATTTTTGAAAAAACTGATAGTAAGCGCGAGGAGACAATGGCATCATTTACCACAGCGACCGGAATTAAAATGATAGCTGATACCGTAGGAACAGACCAACGAGGTGCTATACAAGATGAATCACGCCCGGATTTTGACTGGTATGATGATTTTGAAACTCGTATCTCTCTGATGTCTGCCGTAATCACGCATAAGATATGGCAAAGCATGGAAGAAGCGCGTACCGGACTCGCTAAGGGGGGAAGCTCGGAATATACCTGTAACTACATATCAGAGCGCGGTAATGTTCATAAACTGGTTGAGAAAATACGCAATAAGTTGATAGTTCCGATAGAAGAAAAAGGAGTACCCACATGGGATAGATTTTCCTTAGATGATATTGCGAAAATAAAACATGACACTGATGACTTTGAAGGTGAGTATTTGTGTAAACCGTCAGCGTCAAAAGATGTTTACTTTGACCGAGAAAGTACTGATAGGCAAACAGCTAAACAGCCAATAGATGAGATTGCAGGATTAAAGATTTATAAAAAATATAATCCTGCAAATCGTGTGTGTTCTGGGCATGACGTAGCAGGAGGCGTTGGATTAGATAGTTCAACATCAGTATTCCTTGATCTTGATTGCTTTCCTGTTCAGGTCATTGCGACTTATAAAAATAATGAGATTAAGCCAGATGCTTTTGCGTATGAGATTGCCCGGCAAGGTAAGCGTCATGGAGAGAATTATGTAGCAATAGAAAAGAATTATGGATCAACGGGAGATATTTTTAAGACCATATATCCGGTTGCTTTCATTCACAAGACACAGCGTAATCAGCTTGTTATAAGCCCTAAGCCTGCGATAGAGTACGGATGGGATACGAATAGCGCAACTAAGCCCGCAATGTTAGCTGATCTTGCCAAAGCGGTGGAAGACGGATTGATTGAATTAAACGATCCAGCGCTTATCGCAGAAGCCCGGTCTTATACAAGAGGAGACTTAATGGATAGAGAAGTTGACCCACGGCTTACCACAAGGCATTTTGACCTTCTTATGGCATGTGCAATCGCTTGGGCGGTAAGATCGTTTGTTAAAAAACCTAAAAAAGAGATAGCTACGAATAATACAGTTTATAAAGAACAAAATGACGCGCTATGATGACGAAAGACTTACAAATCCTAGAGCTTAACAACACAGTGAAATGTAAGATCGCCGCGTCATCAATTCATGGTATAGGAGTGTTTGCGATGAGAACTATAAGCAAAGGTGATAAGCTGTATTGTTTCCCCGCTAAAACGCCCCGATGGTATAATGTCCCGTATGGAAGTCTTACTAAGCTGTTACCAGAAATAAGAGAGTTACTTCTGCAACGCTGGGCATCTATAATCAATGGGAGTATGTTTATATCACCGAACGATATGTCATGGTTGTGTACTTATATCAATCATTCAGACACACCTAATTATGATGTTGCGACAGATCGTGCTATTGTGGATATACGGGAGGGGGAAGAAATTACAGAAGATTATCGTCTGATGGATAATGCGGAAGAAGTCTATCCTTTTCTGAAAAATTTGACAGAATAAAATATAACAATATAATAAAAATATCTTGGTAAGAAGATATATGGCTGTTCTGTAGAACGCCTGATTCTTACCAATCCCGCGTTCTCTAGAGCCGCCATATATCTGGCGGTTTTATTTATATATCAAAATTATGATCCACGATTGTCTTTGCAGAAAGTGCCATAATAAATATGTTTCTCCTAACGAGAATGATTTGGATGGAGATGGGTTTTGTAATAATTGTAAAAAGTCCCAAATGGCGATAGCGGCTGATGTAGATAAATATATCGCAGTATTGAGGGCATCAAGAGCAAAAAATCCTCTTGATAAAATAAGTCAGCCCAATTTTGATAAAAGGTTTTATTTTATAGCAGGAAATTAATATGGAAACTATTAAAAGAGGCAGAGGTCGTCCTAAGAAAGTAATAGTTCACACCGAAAGTCCAGAGAATGATCTGTATGTTATTACGATTAAGTATAACGGCAAGGCAATACAAGCAACTGGTTCTTCTATGCTTGAAGCGGTAAAGAATATCCAACTTGATGACGACAGATTTTTCACTAAAGCCGTATTGACTGTGACCCATAAAGACAAGTCTTATACAAAAATGTTTTTGCCGAGACACCTTAAAGTTTTGTCTTGGGGAAAGGAATTGAATCGCATAGTTTTGGCAAAGAATCTATCAATGATGTTATGAAATCATTAAATGTTGGAAGTCTGGTTGTGCTTAGCAAACAGCCAAAAAAGAATATAAAAGATGGGTTATTTGTTACCTTTCAAAGAGGATTGGAATTAAGACCGCAGTTTGCGTTTACGGATATTATTAAGGGACAAGTCGAATATGAAATGCCGGATCATGGAAATGTATTAAGCGTTTACCTAAGAATATCAGAATGAGATATACCGATATTTATGACTTTATAATTCAGGAGGAAGCACAATATGCGCTGCCTATCACCGTCATTGAGGGGTGGGATTGGAATATGAAGGATCACATTAGGAAGTCGTTGCTTTATAAAAACTCACAATTTACTCAAAAAAATGACGCAAGAGAAGGCAGACCATTCAAGAATATAATCCGTCCTATTCTCAACCTTGCTTATAGGGCAGAAGACATAGACGTTAAGGACATTACGCTTTATGTGGATGACAGCGAGAAGTATCATGTGTCATTTTTGGTAAAAAAGTATTTTTGGGATGTTTTTGTAAAGGAGTATGATTTGGACACATTTTTTGATGAATTGAAAGAAGAAAAAACAGACTTTGGAGGCGGACTTGCAAAAAAGATAAAAGGAGCACGGCCGATTAAAATACCAATGCAGTCTATCGTATTCTGTGATCAGACTGACATACTCTCAAATCCTATAGGAATTAAACATTACTACTCCCATGATGAACTAAGGAGTATGGAGGCAAACGGGTGGGGAGACGAGGCAAATGGCGCAACTGCTACGATAGACGATGTTATCATGCTTTCAGAGAATTACAAGGTTGATGACAAACAGAACGGACAGCAAAGCCACACCACAGGGAAGTCTATTGAAATATACGAAGTTCACGGAACAATGCCGGAACACTTTTTGACCGGAAGATATGAAGATACGGGCTATGTAACTCAAATTCAAATCTGTTGTTTTTATCAGGACACGCAAGGGACTAAACGAGGAATAACTCTTTTCAAGAAAAAGGAGAAAAAAGTACCTTTCAAATTCATTGTCCGAGATGGTATTCATGGACGCGCTCTTGGATTTGGCGGTGTAGAGGAACTTATAGAATCTCAAGTATGGACGAACTACAGTATGATCCGCATGAAAGAGATGCTTGATTCCGCATCAAAAACAATCTTCAAGACAACAGATTCCGCTTACGCTGACCGCAACAAGATTAAGAACATGAAGAATAACGAGGTGACTGTGTTAGAGGAGGGCAAGGACATCACACAGCTCGATACTACGCCGCGCAACATGAGATTGTTTGAAAACGCAGTGGTTGAGTGGGAAAATCACGCGCAACGCATTGGTTCGGCAACCGATCCCATGCTAGGCGAGAGTCCATCTGCCGGAACACCGTTTAAACTTCAAGACTTGGTAACTACGCAGGGAAAAGGAATACACGAATACAGGCAAGGGAAATATGCAAAGTTTATTGAGGAGATTTTGACGGACTGGATACTCCCCTATATCTCGCAGGAAATAACTAATGGAGTAAAGTTTCTTTCGGAGTTATCACAAGATGAAATGCAGTATGTCAGTGATTGTCTAGTAAGAAGTATGGTGAATAAGCATCAGACTGAATTGATACTTAACGGAGAACTGCCTCTTATGCCAGATGAGAAACTGGCATTTGAGAAAAGTATCAGGGATGAGTTTTACGCAGGAGGACAGAATAAGTTTATTGAAATACTGAAAGACGA